>Ga0207964_1000272_pt1 | contig 15572 bp, 15 predicted proteins | sample Knorr_S23_td_250_FD_185608 | JGI IMG/M metagenome (GOLD analysis project Ga0207964, IMG submission 185608) | Marine microbial communities from Southern Atlantic Ocean transect - Knorr_S23_td_250_ad_251m_LV_A (SPAdes) (version 2) | ecosystem: Environmental > Aquatic > Marine > Oceanic | place...
TAAACATTTAAAGGATGCTTATTGTGTTTAAAGCATGTTATTAATTAATGTCAAACTGTAAGGACGCATACATCATTCTTCCTACTCTTGGACCTCCATAAACCTGATAAGTCAGATCATTAAGTAAGTTTGAGGCTCCAATTTTAAATGTTGCATGAACAGATGGAATTTCTTTATTGATCTGTGCATCTAATTGTGCATAGCTCGGTACTTCACCTGTAAATTGTGGAGAACCTTCGAAGATGAATCCTTCAACCCATTTATAATTTATGCTAAAACCCCAGTGATGTGAATTTGAGATCAGGCTTAAATCTCTGGCTGCAAAACCAATATTAAATTTATGTTCCGGGGTATTATAAGCGGGAATAATAGGGTCGTCGGTTCCCTCTTTATTGAGTTTATTCCACGAATAATTACCGTTAATGGTGATGTGTTGATTTAAGAAATAATTCATTCCAATGGTAAACCCTTTGGTACTTACCTTATCTTTTGCATTCGCGGCAACTCTATACCCTTGAATGGAAGATAAAAGCATACTCATATAATCATCTATGGTATCACCAACTGCAGTAGCCCAACCATCAATCACATCTTGTTTGACGGCAACTCTTGTTGAATCAAATCTGAATGAGGCTCCTGTTTGGTATCCAATGAAATCGTCGTAAAGACTGTAATAGGCACTCACATCAATATAAAGTTTGTTGAATAAAGTTGTTCTGTATCCGGTTTCAATAGTTTTTACTTTTTCAGGTCGTATTGGATCTACTTGAAGAAAACCACCTAGTAGGGCTTTTGGATTATATGGGTACGGTAAAGTATATTGTATAAGTGAATCGATATTTACAAAGTATTGATCGTAACCAAAACCATTTAGATTACCCAGTAAGATGGCTTGTCCAACATCATAATTCAAGTACTGGTCGGTAAGGGTAGGGTTTCGGATGGCAGACGACAGAGATACTCTTAGCACATCTTTTTCTGATGGGATGTAAACTATGGATGCTGCTGGCGAGTACAGGAAATCAAAATTTTGATTTTTATCCAATCTCATCGTCGCAGAAAGTTTCAGGGTTTTACTGATAAAATCTCTGTTAAAACCGGCATAAATACCATATTCTTTATTTACGATTTGAAGATCTTCAATAATCGTATCGATAACAAAAAGGTGATTTGTATCAATTACTTCAACAAAATGTTTGATAAACCCATCTTCAAAAATACTACCATCAGAATCGGGTTTGTAAATTCTGGCATTGGTACCTGCCGTAAATTTACTTTCACCTATGTTAAATTTATATTCTGCATGCGCATGATAGAGTCTGGACTTGTCGTAAAACATCGTTCCTCCAACTAAATTACCCTCTTTATCGTAACGGGTTTGAGTGGTGATTTCATCGAAAGCCTTTTGAAATTCCGGAGTCCCGGGTTCCAGAAAACTAAACCCCTGTAGTCCAACCATATTGTTGATGGAGTCTGAAACTAACTGGTGAAATCCTGATAAAGCATCTTGGTTGGCATCTAAAACTGATTGAGCGTTGTTTTGCCAAGCCTCATAAAATCCTGGATCAAGAATGTCCGGTAGTCCATTTCCATTGGTATCCTCACTTAACACTTCGATTGGAATCCAACCTTCAAATTGCTGTATTTGTGGAACGTAATCTTTCCATAATGTGGAATAATCGCTAGCCCAAGTAAAATTGTCTTTAGACATGTTCATCAAAGAGTTGGCAGTTGCAACTATATCATAAGTGTTACCAGCATCTTCGCGAGTTTCATATAAACGGATAAAAAACTTGTCTTTTTGACGGAATTCTAATCGATTCTGATAGAACTTTAAATTTTTTAGGCTGAATCTATTTTCGCCCTGGTATACAGTTGTTCCGCTACCATAGTTTGTAGCGTATATGAGTTCTGTTTTTTCTGTTGGCTTATAATAAAAACTACCATTCATTTTGAAGTTCTCAGTATTGTAGTCGGCAAGATCCACTTCTTTATAACCTGTACGGTGGAAAGTACCTAAACCAGGAAATTCTTTAATATCATCCCATTCGGCATAATACTCATCTCCATATCTATTTACAGCGTCGTAACCTCCGGGATTGCTAATTAAAGAGGGGCTGTCGTAGGCCTGGTCGTAATTGTCTGCTACCCAGTCGTCAGCAGACATTCTATAGATATTGAATTTGTAAGCAAATTTATCTTCTCCATTTTTGTTTTTAATAACATCTGCATATCTAAGTGAGATTTCACCCAGACTTCTGTTACCTCCTTTGTATTGAGCAGATAGACCTTTAAATTGAAAAGGATCTTTAGTTTCCATGCTTATAACCCCGTTAAAAGCATTAGGCCCGTATAAGGCAGAGTTTGCCCCCACAATAATTTCTACTTTTTTAAGGTCTAATTCTGAAGAACCTAAGAAATTCCCCAAAGAGAAATTTAAGCCCGGTGATTGATTGTCCACTCCATCAATAATTTGTAGTGAACGTACCGGAGAAGTAGAGTTAAACCCTCTGGTATTAATAATTTTAAAACCTAAACTAGCCGATGTAACATCAACACCTTTTAGAGCACCCAAACCTTCATAAAAACTAGCAGCAGGGGTTTCTTTAATGGCAATTATATCCATTGTTTCTACCGTAATAGGCGATTGCTTTTGTTTTTCAGTTAAGCGGGTGTCAATAATAACAACTTCTGATAAGATCAATTTATCTTCACTCAGGTAAACTTTAATAGCATCAGTTGATTTTACTGCAACTGTTTTCTTTTCAAAGCCTATAAATGAAACCTCAATTTCTATGGGTAGTTTTTGTACTTCGATCTGAAAGAAACCATCGAAGTCGGTCATGGTACCATATCCGGTATTTGGTATAATTACATTAGCACCAATCAGAGTCTCTCCCGATTTTTGATCATAAACAGTGCCTTTCACCATTTGCTGTGCGAAAACGTAGCTTTGGATAAAAAACAAAGCCAATACAAGTGGAGGGGTTTTATGAGTCATTTGTAGTGAAATATAGTTATACTAATATAGTAAAATTATGATGTATACATTGTGATTTTTCGCTTATTTAGCTCACATAAATTATATTCACTTCAACTTTTGTGTATTGTATTTTGTTAATCCACAAAATAGCTATAATCAATCGATTATTAGTGAGTTGTGAAAGGAGTCAACCTCTTTATATTACATATTAAGATCGTGCCCCATTTTATCTTTTTTTGTTTTGAGGTAGAATTTATTGTGTTCGTTGGTTTCTATTTCAATGGCTACATTTTCGACAATTTTAAGTCCGTAACCAATTAAGCCGGCCCGTTTTTTCGGATTATTAGTCATTAATCGCAATTTGCTAACACCCAGATCGTGAAGGATCTGAGCTCCGACTCCATAATCTCTCTCATCGGGTTTAAAGCCTAACTTCTCATTGGCCTGAACGGTGTCGTAACCTTCTTCCTGAAGCTTATATGCTTTGAGTTTATTGATAAAACCAATTCCTCGTCCTTCCTGATTCATGTATACAATAACTCCACTGCCTTCTTTTTCCACCATTTGCATGGCACGATCCAATTGGTGTCCGCAATCGCATCTGCAAGAACCAAATATGTCACCTGTAATACATGATGAATGTACACGTACAAGTACAGGTTCATTTTTATCCCAACTACCTTTGTGCAGTGCTACGTGGTATCTGCCGGTATTTATTTGTTTGTAGGCCGTTAGCGTAAAGTCGCCATTTTCTGTAGGTAGTTTAATGGATTCCATTTTTTCGATCAAACTTTCCTTACGCATTCTGTAAGCAACCAGATCTTCTATGGAAATGAGTTTTAAATTGTGTTTTTTTGCGATTTCAATTAATTGAGGAAGTCTGGCCATGGTACCATCTTCATTCATAATTTCCACAATAACTCCGGCAGGTTTTAATCCGGCTAGGCGTGCCAGATCAACAGAAGCTTCAGTATGTCCGGTTCTTCTAAGTACTCCGCCATTTTTAGCTTTTAAGGGGAAGATGTGCCCCGGTCTGCCCAGATCTTCCGGCTTGGTATTTTCATCGATCAGAGCCTGGATCGTTTTTGCTCTGTCACTGGCAGAAATACCCGTAGTACAGCCATGTCCTATTAAATCGATAGAAACGGTAAACTGTGTTTGGTTTGGGTCGGTGTTTTTACCCACCATCATTTCCAGGTTCAACTCATTAGCTCTTTTTTCAAGAATAGGAGCGCAAATTAAACCACGTCCATGAGTTGCCATAAAATTGATCATTTCAGGGGTAGCCATTTCAGCTGCTGCAACAAAGTCACCTTCATTTTCGCGATCTTCATCATCTACGACAATGACTATTTTTCCCTGACGGATATCTTCTAAAGCTTCTTCTATAGAGTCGAGTTGATCCAGCATAATTAACTTTTTTGCAAAGGTAAGAATTACTAAAGGAACAGTTTGTTTAGAAGCTCAGTAGTTTTAGTCCACTGATAAGTTTCTTTTACAAACTTATTCCCTTTTTGTGCCTGTATATTTCTTTGTGTTTTATCCGCAAGAAGATGTATGCAGTGTTTGGCTAATTCTTCGGGAGTATTACCGATTAGAATAGCACCTTTTGGTGCTTGTAAAGCTTTGTTTGCAATAGAGGTAGTGACGCAGGCATTTTCCATAGCCATAGCTTCGAGTAATTTGTTTTGCAGACCTGTGCCAATTCGCATAGGTGCTATAAAAATTTCAGATTCTGAATAAGCAGTTCTAATATCTTTTAACCAACCACTAATTTTTACCGATTCTGATCTTAAATTTTGAACCTTTATAGATGGTTGAGCACCTGCAAGTAAAATTTTTACGTCAGGAATTTTTCTTTTAATTAAAGGCAGTATTTCTTTACATAGAAAAATAGCAGCATCAATATTTGGAGCGTAACCCATATTACCAACGAAAACAATATCGTATTTACATGTTTTTGAGATGGGTTTGAAATAGTCGAAATCAACTCCATTTCTAATAATCCGGATCTTATCTTTTAATGGATGTTCTATATGGTTTCGATCTTCTTCAGTAATGATAGTATGAGAATCAAATGCGTCGAATATTGATTTTTCGTAGGATCTTTGTTTTGATGCTTCCCATTTGTAAAGCCATTTAGAGATCATGCTTGAGTTTTGTCCGCGTCTTTCCATTCCTTTTGAAAACACGTCCATATAATCTAAAGTTTTAGGATACTTTTTTTCGCGTACATATTCTGCTGCTCGGGTTAGCTGACAGTAAATATGATCAGGTTTTATATTCTCGATAAGTTGATCTACTCTTTTTTTTGCCCTGGCATCTGTAAATAGAGCTGTTTGAAAAGGAAGCGGATTAAATAAAGACTTAATTAAACTAAAAGCTACCTGAAAGAGAGAGCATTTAATAAAATGTACTTCTTCACAGAACTCACTTAAAACTGTTTTGGCGTTTTTATGTTCTTTTCCGAAAGGCGATTGTAAAGCACACAGATAGATCTTTTGTGTTTTTGACAGTCCTTTTAGCTGGTGAAAAATCCTAAGTTTATCACCTTTTTCTAAAGGGTAGGGGATGCGGGTTGTGATTACAAACAACTTCATTTTATAAAAGTTTATTAAGTTGATTTGTAATGACTTCTTTTGAAAAGTTTTCGACAGCACATTTCTTAGCTTCTTTCCCGATTAGATTTACTTTTTCAGGATTTTGAATGCAGAATTTCATCGCCTCAATAAATTCCTCTTTTGTGTTGGCTATAAGGACGTTCTTTTTATCAATGCAGGGAATCCCCATAATGCCAATACTCGTACTGATAATACATTTGCCCATGGCCATCCCTTCGATAATTTTCACTCGTATTCCGGAACCTGAAAACAAAGGAATCAGCATGACTTTATGTTCAGAGATAAACTCAAGCGCATTTATTACTTCGTGATGATTGAAAAAACCTGTTTGTTTTCGGTTGATCAATTTTTTTGGCATTCCTCTACCTGCAATATGAATTTCTGCATAATTTTCGACCTTTTGTAGTTCTGGCCATATTTCATTTAACAGCCAGTAGATCGCTTCCTGATTAGGACGCCAATCCATAGCCCCTAAATGGAAAAAGTCGATTTTTGAAGCAGAGTCAGCTTGTTCAAGATGTCTATTTTCAACATACAAGCTTACTGTGTTGACTGTTGCTGAGCAGTATTTGGAAATATGAGCACTGTCATAATTAGAAATAGAGGCAATGGATTCAATTGAATTCCAAAATTTCATTTCTTCTTTTTTAAGACGACGAGCTTGTTGTCTTAAATAGTTCTTTAAAAACCGGTTGGTGTTGTGATCTCTTTGTGTTTCCCAAATGAGGTGTTCAACATTATGAGAGCGGTAGATTTTCTTTGCAGTACTTAATTCATTGACAGTACTTAGGTAAGCGCTAGTAAATAAGCTTTCAAAAATTACAGTGTCAAAGGAGTTGGACTGAAGAATGTGCCTAAGTTCTTTGTTAAATACATTCTGATTAAATCGAGATAAAATATACGACTGTTTACTAAATAGGTTTTTGAGCGCTCCAAAAACCTTAACCCGGGTATCAACGTAAACTGATTTGTAGCTTAGGTTTTTATGTTGTAAGGTATTCGTTGATGGATGTTTGTCTGTTTCCATGCAGATGAAAGTTATCTGATGACCTTGTTCTAAAAGGGCTTCTAAAACTTGTGCAATGGCTATGCATCCTCCATCTAATTTAGGGTAGGGAGGTTTATGAGATAGAATTAAGATTTTTTTCGATTCCATAATTCTTTTAATCTCCTGATAAATCCTCTGTGCATACTAATTTCAAACAAAGTTGAATCGCTGGCTGCTTTGATGGTGAAAAAGATACCTAATGGCGTTAAAATTAAGGATGAGACCCACATTCCCTGACTGGCAGATATGATACCTTGTAAAGCACTTTTTTCTCCGGTGATCGATGAGATATGATAGGCTAAGAAAAATAAAATGGAGATGAGCACGGGCATACCCATTCCACCTTTGCGAATGATAGCACCCAGTGGAGCTCCTATTAAAAAGAGTACAATGCAGGCGAAAGATAAAGTAAACTTACGATGCCATTCTATATTTGCTTTTTTAAGTTTTTTATTCTTGTATTTTAATTCACGTTGCGTATTGTAAACATATGACTTACTACTTCTTACAAGATTGGATGCTGCTTTGGTTAGGCGACTTCTTTTGTTTTTAGATAAGGAGTTTATGTTGAACGCAAGAGGTGTAGTATTCGCTTTTGTAAGACTATCGATGGTATTAAAATTATAATATGATCTTAGTTTTTCATTAAAGTTTTGCAACCTGTTATCTATTGTGTTTTTTAAGGAGTCAGCATTTTGTTGTAATTGTTTTAAATTCATAAACTGCGCCACATTAGAATAGCGTTCTTCGTCTGACCGCTCTAGTTGGAACGATGCCATATCAAAGCGAATTTTTTCTTCTTTAAAACTTGATCGGGCAAATGGCAGGTCAACTCTCTTTTTTGGGTTTTTAGGATCTACCTCCTCATAACTGTATCCATTAAATAATTCCAAATATAAATATCGGTTGTTATGGGAAGTATACATGCTTCCATGTTCAGCTTTGATAACCTTGGTGTTACCCATTTTTTCACTGTGGTCGTAGATGAGAAGATCTTTGAGTATTTTACCATCGGCATCTTTATGATTTACTTTTATGCTGTACCCTTCAATATCATTAAAAAAGATGCCCTCGCGAATATTTAATGCCAGCTTTTTATTCATAATATCGTAGAGAAGTGTTTTAAACTTCATGTTTGAATAAGGTATAACGTGATTTGAAAAGAAAAATGCACCTATAGAGATTATACAAATCGTAACAAATAAAGGTCGCATAATTTCATAAAGCGAAATGCCAGACGATTTTAAGGCGGTAAGTTCGTAGGTTTCTCCAAGCTTCCCAAATGCCATTAAGGATGAGAGTAAAATAGCTAAAGGCAGTGCCAGAGGTACTAAAGTGGGGATGATGTAGAAGGCAATTTCTACAATGACAGTCCATTCTAAACCTTTGCCAATTAAGTCATCAATGTATTTCCATACATTTTGCATGAGCAGTATAAGAAGCATGGTGGAAAATGTCCCAAAAAATGGAGCGAAAAATGCTTTTAAAACGAGTCTGTGCAGGGTTTTCAATACGATAAATTTGCTGTTGAGCAAATATACAAATATGAATTTCTAAGACCCGATACTTTGTCTTAGCTTTTCAATTTGTTTATTCCAAAGTAGTTTTGCTTCCTCTTCATCCTCCTCATCTTCTGCAAAGTCTGTTACAATAAGGGAGATGTCTTGAGTAATGTCGTCTATAATAATTTTCAATTCAAAGTAGGTGTCAGAAGGCTCGTCTACCCATTTAAATTTGATCCATTGATTGTTTTTTTTACTTACAAGCTCAGCTTCTTGTTCATCACCATCCCAAAAAAAAGTATAGTATTTCCCTCTTATGTTTACATTGTCTGCAAACCATTCCGATAAACCACTGGGTGTGCTAATCTGATTGAATAGTATTCTTAAAGAAGAACGTACCGGGAATTCAATTTGGTATTTATTTTTTGAAGCCATAGTAGATATTTATCGCATTTATGCTTTTGCAATATAATGAAAAAAGAAACCTTTTATAGTTTCATTGGAATTATTTAGGAATTAATATAAGCCCAAAATCAAGAGCAAAAAAAAATACATTAAAAAATGAAAAAAGCATTTGCTAATAGATTATTAAATACTTTATATTTGCAGCCCTTAAAGGATGGCGAGGTAGCTCAGTTGGTTAGAGCGTCGGATTCATAACCCGGAGGTCACGAGTTCAAATCTCGTTCTCGCTACAAGAAAAAAGAGTGCTGTAAAAACAGCACTCTTTTTTATTTTCAGAGTTTTTCACCCCTGGTTTTTCAACAAATGTTGGTTAAGAACTATTTATGAGTCGGGTACGATCCATTTATATTATTAGTTAAATTGTAGAATAATAAAACCCACCCCCATGAAGAGAGTTTTCTTTTGTTTCGGTTTGATCTTATTACCTTGTTTAATGCAGGCACAGACAAGTTCTGTTTCGATTACAGAAGATTTACAGCAATTAAAGGCCTATGCTTTACTTGATCTGGGCTTTAGTGCAAAGCTTTTACATTTAAATACTGATGGAACTAAAAAACCGGTTAAGAAAGAAGCGATTAAAAAGTCTTCGCGTACATTGGAAGAAATTTTAGGGAAGTCGAAAAAAGAAAATACTGTAGTTAAATATCATTTAATTGCAGGTTGTTTTTCAAATGTACGTAATGCCGGACGCCAGGTTGCAGATTTAAACAAACAAGGCTATTCATCAAAAATGATTGGTAAGAACGAGAACGGACTTTATATGGTTACTTATCAAACATATTCTTCTAAGGCAGATGCTTTAAGCAAGCTGAATGATTTACATTTAGAAGGTAAGTTGAGTTGGGTAAGAGCCCAATAGCTTAAAGGTCAGAATGGTAATAACTGATCTATAATTATTCATCTGAGAATATCAATTTTTTCATTTACGACAAATCGAGTGATTTCACCTATTATTTGAGTGATTTAACCTATTGTTTTACAGGTTATTAATCACTTAATTTGTTTCAATCTAATTTTTCATAACAGATTTAGGAGCTTCCATTCGTTTTAACAGTGGAGGCTCCTTTTTTTGTCTCTAATTATACATTCTAAAATTTAGAACGAATTAAAATGGGTGATATCACCTAATATTTGAGCAATTTAACCTATTGTATTGCAAGGGGTTAAACGCTTATATTTGTGTAAATCTAATTTTTCATAAGGATTGAAGTTCCCATTTGTTTTTAACAGTGGGGACTTCTTTTTAGAATCTATTTAATCAGAAAGAATAATTTAATGAGAATAGGTGATATCACCTATAGATTGAGTGATACAACCTATTGCTTAATAAGTGATTAAGTGTTTAAATTTGGATTTAATTTCTTATTTAAATTTGACAGGAGTTCCCATTTTTTTTTACGAAAGGTGGGAACTCTTTTTTTGGATTTGATTTATATGATTTTGCTAATTTAATTTTACTTCTGAAAGAGGGAGACATCCTCATTTGAGTCTATTAATATTGGCCGAAAGTTGACAGCTTATTTTTCGTGTATTTCAAAACTGTAACTGTAAATGTGTTTTTCATCAGCATGATATTTTTCAGAGCTTATGAGTTTCCAATCATCGTTTAGCTTAGGGAAGAATGTATCACCATCAAGTTTTTTGTGAACTCTGGTGAGGTAAATCCGATCTACTAAATTGTTCTCTAAAGCCAAACGGTAAATTTCGCCACCTCCAATGATAAAGGCTTCTGTATCCTGGGCTTCTTTTGCTTTGTTTAAAGCTTTTTCAATCGAATTTACTGTTATGCAACCTTCAGCTTCATAAGAAGGCTGCCGAGTAATAATAACATTGGTTCTGTTAGGTAGTGGGCGGTATTTTTGAGGAATGGATTCAAAATTTTTTCTCCCCATAATCACAAAATGACCAAGTGTCGTTTTTTTGAAGAATTTCATATCCTCAGGCAAGTGCCATATCAAGTTATTGTCTTTACCAATAACATGATTCTCAGAAACAGCAACGATTAATGATACTTTCATTAAGACTGGGCGATTTTATAGTTTACACCGGTTTTAGCAATGACTTTAGCTATTATGCTTCCAAACAATTTTGTACCTAAGACGATTAATTTTGACATTATACTGCAACTAAACCTTTAATATGTGGGTGTGGGTTATAATCTGTGAGTTCGAAATCATCAATAGTAAAATCGAAAATATTTTTCACTTCAGGGTTGATTTTCATCGTAGGAAGCACTCTTGTTTCACGACTTAACTGTAATTCTGTTTGTTCCATGTGGTTAGAGTAGAGGTGTGCATCACCAAAAGTGTGGATGAATTCTCCCGGCTCTAAATCACATACCTGGGCAATCATCATGGTTAATAAAGCGTATGATGCAATATTGAAAGGGACTCCTAAGAAGATGTCTGCACTACGTTGATATAACTGACAAGATAATTTACCATTGGCAACATAAAACTGGAAGAAAGCATGACAAGGGGGCAAAGCCATATTTTCGATTTCACCTACATTCCATGCACTGACAATTAATCTGCGAGAATCAGGGTTGTTTTTAATTTGATCGATCAACTGAGTAATTTGATCAATGTGTTTTCCTCCGGGCGATGGCCATGATCTCCATTGATAACCATAAACAGGTCCCAGATTCCCATTTTCATCAGCCCATTCATCCCAAATACGAACTTTATTATCTTTTAAATATTTGATGTTTGTATCACCTTTTAAGAACCATAAAAGTTCGTGAATGATAGAACGCAAGTGAAGTTTTTTTGTGGTTATGCATGGAAAACCTTCTGAGAGATCAAAACGCATTTGATAACCAAAAACACTTAGGGTTCCGGTACCTGTACGGTCACTTTTACCCTGGCCATTTTCTTTCACATGGCGCATCAAATTTAAATACTGCTTCATGGGGTTCAATTTATGCTAAAGTAGATGTTTAGCCGACTTTTATGAAAACAAGTGAACTGATTTTATGAACAAAATATTCACAAAATCTTTTGTTATTATGGGGCTTTAATGAATGAGAAATTGCCATTTACCCATAATTTCTTATGCACACATAGTACTTACTATGCTAAACAAATGTTTAGTAGAAGAAAGTGCTTTTTCATGACATGGAATTAGTTGTGAGGGTTTCTGCGGTTGAGTTCATCACGTATCAATGCGGCTAATTCGTAATCTTCTTTTTCGAGTGCTTGCTTTAACCTCTTATTAAGGGCTGCCTCCGAAAGACGTTTTAAACTTGAGCCTTTTGATCTGGCAGGTGTTTGTTTTTGTTCCTTTGATTCTAATTCAGTTCCGGTTTTTAATTGTGGCGACTGAATGGGAGTCTCATCTTCAAGAATAATACCCGCTTGATTAAGTATGTTTTCATAGGTGTAAATAGGGCAGTTAAAGCGCAATGCTAAAGCAACAGCATCAGAAGTTCGGGAATCAATTTGTTTGATCTCCCCATCTTGTTCACAAACTAAATAAGAATAGAAAATACCTTCATCTAATTTATGGATCATTACTTTTTTTAAATAGATGTTAAAAGATAAAGCCATGCTGGTAAAAAGATCGTGGGTAAGTGGGCGGGGCGGCATAAGATCTTTTTCCAGAGCTATCGCAATAGATTGAGCCTCAAATGCACCGATAACTATGGGTAGCCTTCGAGGTCCATTTTCTTCTCCTAATAACAAGGCGTATGCGTTGTTTTGAGTTTGGCTGTAAGTTAAACCAATTATGCTAAGCTGTATGGTCTTCATTTGGACTTAAGTTAAGACTAAAGTAATAAAATAGGTGGATAGAAGCGCTTAAATTGAGTTTAATTATCCGCTTTGTATACTTTTAGAGCCTCAATTAATTTAGGAACTACTTCAAAAGCATCTCCGATAATTCCATAATCTGCAGCTTTAAAGAAAGGAGCTTCCGGGTCAGTATTGATAACAACGATATTTTTTGAAGCGTTAACTCCGGCTAAGTGTTGAATAGCACCGGAAATTCCAACTGCAATATAAAGCTCCGGGTTAATAGCAATACCCGTTTGCCCTACGTGTTCTCCGTGAGATCTCCAGCCGATATCTGCAACCGGTTTTGAGCAGGCAGTTGCAGCACCTAACAACTCTGCTAATTCTTCGATCATGCCCCAGTTTTCCGGTCCTTTTAAACCACGCCCGGCAGAAACAACGATATCTGCTTCTGTTAATCCTATTTTACCTGTAACTCTGTCAACAGAAACAGATGATAATCTGTTGTCTGATTCTGTAGCCGCATAATAAAAAGATTCTGTTGCAGCAGACCCACCAGTTTCAATAGCACCTATTGCATTTGGTGTAATAGAGATTACCTTTTGAGCAGCCTCTGTACTGTATTGGGCGAAAGCTTTACTCGAGAAGGTTTTTCTTTTTACTGTAAACGGACTAAGAGAGTCTGGTAAGTCGAGAACATTGGTGATTAGAGCAGCGTTTCTTTTTGCAGCAATAATTGGTGCTACGGCTTTACCATTATTCGTGTTTGAAATAACAACGGTTTCTGCTCCCGTATTTTCTGCTGCAGCAATAATTGCGTTTGCATATGCCTGATTGTTAAATGTTGCTAAGGAGTCATTAGCAATTGTCAACACTTTGTTTACTCCGTATTTCCCCAGTAGGGTAGAATCATCGTTATTGGCAAATGTTAATGCAATTGACTCTGTACCTAGTTTGTTGGCTAACTGAGCAGCGTAACTTACTGCTTCAAAAGTTGCTTTCTTAAAGCTACCATTCCAACTTTCTGCGTATACTAAAACAGCCATAATTTTTTCTTTAATCTTTATTAAATTACTTTGGCCTCTGAATGAAGTAACTCTACGAGTTGCTCAACATTATCGGCATCAATCATTGTACATGCGGCTTTTGCTTCAGGAAGTTCAAAGCTCAGCACGGAAGTCTGTTTCACAGTTTCGACAGCTTCAATTACAGTTAGAGGTTTTTTTCGAGCCATCATAATTCCACGCATGGCAGGAATTCTCAGGTCTTTCTCTTCTACCAGCCCTTTTTGACCTGCCAATAGCATAGGTAAATTCCCTTCGAGAGTTTCTTTACCACCGTCAATTTCTCTGATTACTGTTGCTTTTGTACCGTCTAATTCTAAACCTATGCATGCATTTACGAATGGCACATCCAAATATGTTGCAAGCATGCCGGGAACTGCACCGCCGTTGTAGTCAATAGATTCACGGCCTGTAATTACCAGATCGAAGTTTTGTTCTTTAGCATAATTAGCTAATAAGCGCGCAACAAAAGCAGCATCCGTAGGTTCTGCATTAATTCTTACAGCATCATCAGCACCAATAGCTAAAGTTTTCCTTAGTGTAGGCTCAGTACTTGCCGGCCCAACATTGATCACGGTAATAGAAGCACCTGTAGCTTCTTTAATTTGCATAGCTCTGGTTAAACCAAATTCGTCGTAAGGATTAATCACAAAAGTGATCCCATTGCCATCAAATTCTGTGTTGTTATTTGTGAAGTTAATCTTGGAAGTCGTGTCCGGAACATGACTGATACAAACCAGTATTTTCATTGTTTAATTTTTAATGATGTCAGATTAAATGTACTAAAAATCTAAAACAAATAGTCTTTTTATGATTTAAACAAATATCTAAATTTATTGATCACAAATGTAAGTAAATTTACTAAAACCAAACAGGAAACATGAATTGTAAGGGTAATTTTTATCAGGTAACTTGATTAAGTTGAAGTTTTGATTTTAGTGCGTAATTAGTAAGCTGCAACCTTTAAAAAAAGTATGCGATTTATCCTGTAATATGAATAATAAAAATTGTAGTTTTGTGTTTCGAAAATCAATTAGGATATGAGAGTAATACAATTCAGACAGGCAATTGCAGAAGCCATGAGCGAAGAAATGAGAAGAGATGAAAAAGTCTTCTTGTTGGGTGAGGAAGTAGCCGAATACAATGGTGCTTACAAAGCTAGCCAGGGTATGTTGGATGAGTTTGGTGCAAAGCGAGTAATTGATACTCCGATTGCTGAATTAGGTTTTGCAGGAATTGCTACCGGAGCAACAATGAATGGTTTGAAACCTATTGTTGAGTTTATGACTTTTAATTTTTCTTTGGTGGCTATTGATCAAATTATCAATTCGGCGGCTAAGATGATGCAAATGTCAGATGGGCAATTTCCTATGCCTATGGTGTTTCGTGGGCCAACAGCTTCAGCAGGTCAGTTAGGTGCACAGCATTCACAGGCTTTTGAGTCCTGGTATGCAAATTGCCCCGGATTAAAAGTGGTTTGTCCGTCAAATCCTTACGATGCTAAAGGTTTATTGAAAGCTTCTATTCGAGATAATGACCCTGTCATATTTATGGAGTCTGAGCAGATGTATGGTGATAAAGGAGAGGTGCCGGAAGGAGAATACATCATTCCAATTGGTGTGGCTGATGTAGTGCGTGAAGGTTCAGATGTTACTCTGGTTTCTTTTGGTAAGATCATGAAAAAAGTAATTGAGGCTGCCGATCTTCTAGCTGAAGAAGGAATCAATGCCGAAGTAATTGACCTAAGAACGGTTCGTCCGCTTGATTACGATACTTTGATTACTTCTGTAAAGAAAACAAATAGAATGGTCATTGTAGAAGAAGCCTGGCCATTGGCGTCCTTATCTTCAGAAATTGCGTTTAACGTACAAAAGGATGCTTTTGATCATATTGATGCACCGGTAAAACGTGTTTGTACGGCTGATGTACCTATGGCTTATGCTCCTAATCTGGTAGAAGAGTTTATGCCTAAAGTGAGTAAAATTATTGAAGAAGTAAAATCGGTGATGTACGTTAAATAAAACTTGATCACTTAAAATATCAAACCCATCCGAAAGGGTGGTTTTTTTATTTACCACCATTTACTGAATGCTGAGAGCTGATACCTGACTGCTGACCGCTGAAAGCATCTAAAATTTTGCCTTCACCTCAAACCGCA
>Ga0207964_1000273_pt1 | contig 15554 bp, 18 predicted proteins | sample Knorr_S23_td_250_FD_185608 | JGI IMG/M metagenome (GOLD analysis project Ga0207964, IMG submission 185608) | Marine microbial communities from Southern Atlantic Ocean transect - Knorr_S23_td_250_ad_251m_LV_A (SPAdes) (version 2) | ecosystem: Environmental > Aquatic > Marine > Oceanic | place...
CAGTTGATAATCAAAAACCAGTTGATAAAGATAGCCCTAAAGAAAATAATGTAATAAAAGTTAATCCAGATAAGCCCTTTGAAAACTATAGTTTTTTGTACGAGCCTAACATATCTGGATCTCAAACAGTAGTTTACAATGTTGATGGTCTATCACCAAAAATTCTTAAAAAGATGAAGCAAGGAAATATAGGATTTACTCCATCAATTGACTTGCATGGACACAAAATAGAAGAAGCCTGCCGATCATTATCAGACTTTATTCATTTTCATTCAGACAAACGATTTATCCAAATTATTCATGGAAAAGGATATCACTCAACTGATGGACTCTCAATTATAAAGTCCCAAGTCATTCATTACTTAAAGCAACATCCAAGTGTTCTCGCTTTTTGCTCTTGCCCTCAAGAAATGGGGGGAACTGGAGCCGTATTTGTTCACCTAAAAGCAAATGTTTAATATCGACGAAATCTACTCCGTCACTGACTATATCAAATTGTGTAAAAACACAATAGAGAAAAATATACCGCAGTGCTTTGTTCAAGGCGAAATCTCAAACTTATCAAAGCCCTCTTCTGGTCACTGGTACTTCACCTTGAAAGACAAAAATAGCCAAGTAAAGTGTGCTTTTTTTAGATTAAATCAAAGAAAAATAAAATTTTCACCCGAAAATGGTATGTCGGTGATTATACGGGGAGCAACTACTCTATACCCTCAAAGGGGTGATTTTCAACTAATCATTCAGCAGATGGAGCCAGCAGGGATTGGGAATCTTCAGCTAGCGTTTGATCAGTTGAAAAATAAGTTAAGACTTGAAGGTCTATTTGATTCAGAAAGCAAAAAGGAGATTCCATCATTCCCAAATAAAATTGGTGTCGTCTCTTCTGCAACAGGTGCAGTAATCAGAGATATTATCAAAGTTTTAAAATTACGATACCCTCTCGCGCAAATACTTCTTTACGATACCATTGTTCAAGGTGAAAACGCTCATCTAAAAATCATCAAAGCTCTCAAGGCTGCAGATCAATCTCAGAATTGTGACGTTATTATTCTTGCAAGAGGAGGTGGCTCATTAGAAGACCTTTGGGCATTTAATGAAGAAGACCTTGCAAGAGAAATATATAACTGCACAACGCCCATTATTAGTTCCATAGGGCATGAGACTGACATAACCATTGCTGACTTTGTTTCGGATCTAAGAGCACCAACACCTTCTGCTGCTGCCGTATCAGCAACTCCAGACTTCAATACTATTCTTTACAATGCCTCAAAACTGAAAGAATACCTTTATGGATCTATAAAACAATCTATTGAATCTAAGAAAGCTGCTTTAGAATTACTCAAGCTTAAAATTATTGACCCAAGCCAACAACTTCTTCTTAACGCTCAAAAGCTCGATGAGTACGAAATACGATTAATAAAACATCATAAAAGTCTGATTAATGATAATAAAGAAAAATTAAAGCTTTTAGTTTCTCAATTATTAACTCAATCTGAAAATTTTATTAAAACGCAACATAATGAGCTATCAAATTATGGAAACTCACTAAATCTTCTATCACCACTTAGTACGCTATCGAGAGGTTACACAATTACTCAAGATAATGAAGGTAAGATTATCACCTCAATCAAAAAAATAAAGACCGAAGAAGTAATTTTTACTAAATTTCATGATGGGAAAGTTGCCTCCAAAGTTGTCAATAAAGAGGATAATTAAATAATAAATTTAATATAATTCAAATATGAAATCTGATGTAACACTTTTAAGGCGAATTGGTTCAATTAGCTACGATTTTTTTCTTGTATTTTCCTTTGTTTTCTTTGTGGCAGGAATTGTAATCCTTATCAATAATAAAGAGCCAATTACAAATAATTTTTTCTTTTTTCTAGTAACTCTTCCTCTAATTTACCTCTATTTTTCAATATCTTGGGTTAAGGGAAAGCAAACCCTTGGAATGAGAGCATGGAAATTTGAAATTATTCAGAAAAACGGAGAAAACATAACCTTTAAACAATCTCTTATACGCTTTTCTTTGGCTATAGTATCTCTAATTGGGCTAGGATTCATCTTTCAATTTCTAAATAAAAATAGATTGCCGATTCATGACTACTATTCTAAAACTTACCTCAGTTCGATATATAAATAATATGTCACGAAATCAATTAAAAACAATTTGATTTTATGAAAAACAAAACACAAGCTAGCTTTTTTGGATTTATTTACAAAAATAAAATCACTATTGCCTTGATTTTTGTTTTGTTTGCACTAGTTAAGCAAAATATTTTTGATAACAATTTTCCTAGTGTTGTATTTGAGAGAGAAAGGTCAATCGATAAGATTAGGCTCAATAACTCTAATTTAGCTAGTGAAAATAAAATTCTTGAGATCAAGATTCAAAGTTACACTGAAGAAGATTTAAACTTAATTGAATCAAAAGCAAGATATAAATACGGATTAATTAAGGAGGGAGAGCATTTTTTCAAGGTAAACAGGATAGTTGATACAGAAGCATTAACAGAAAATGATAAGGCTACATTATAATTAATATAATTGAGAAAAATTGCCCGAGGATGCCCCCACAAATATGAAAAAAAATAAGTATTTTCTAGTCGTCCCGGCAAGTGGAATTGGACAAAGAATGAATTCAAAGATTCCAAAACAATATTTAGATCTAGAGAATGGTTTGACAATTCTTGATCAGTGTCTTAAATCCATCTTATCAACTGAATCAATCACAGGATTTATTATTGCTCTAGACAAGAAAGATACATACTTTAAGTCTTCCGTTTTCGCAACACACTTCAAACTCATTTCAATTGCCAATGGTGGTAAAGAAAGATTTCATTCTGTTCTGAATGCATTAAATTCTTTAAATCAAATTGCAAAACCAGATGACTGGATTTTGGTGCATGATGCTGTCAGACCCTGTATTAAAAAAGATGACATTGTTAAGCTTATTGAAGAAGTTGCAGATGATGAGGTGGGTGGTATTCTTGCTAACGGAGTTGTTGATACAGTGAAACATAAAAAAAATAAAGGTCTAGTTTCAACAATTGACAGGAAGAAACTTTACCTAGCTCAAACACCTCAAATGTTTAGATTTGGTATTTTGAAAGAGGCGATTGAAAAAGCGATAGAACTCAATATGCATATAACTGACGAATCTGAAGCGCTTGAAAACCTTGGTTATTCAATTAGAATTGTTGATGGCTCATCTAGCAATATCAAAATTACAACTCAAAAAGACATCGACTTAGCTAACTATTATTTGAAGCAATTATGAATATAAAAACAGGCATTGGTCAAGACTCTCACTGTTTTGAAAAGGAAAAAGGAAAACCTTTAATACTAGCTGGTATTGAATTTGAACACCCATTTGGATTAAAAGGAAATAGTGATGCTGATGTAATTTTTCACTCTATAACTAATTCAATATCCAGCATAACTGGGAAAAATATCCTAGGTAATGTCGCTGATCAACTTGTCAAAAATGACCAGAAAGATAGTAGTGAATATTTGAATCTTGCACTGAATGATTTGAATGAATGGAAAATAAATCACATAGCGATTGCTATTGAGTGCCAGACACCAAAAATTTCTCCCCATATCAAGGCTATGAAAGAAAACATAGCCAAACTTTGCAAGATAAATACCTCTGAAATTGGAATAACTGCAACCACTGGTGAAGGCCTAACTGCTTTTGGGAGAGGCGAAGGAATTCAAGCCATCACAATAATCACAGTTAGTAAATCATGACACTAATAGACAACCCTACTCGATCAAAAATTAAGAAAATTCATTTTATAGGTATTGGCGGCTCAGGCATGAGCGGTATTGCTGAAGTACTTGTTAATTTAGGTTACGAGATCTCAGGATCTGATATCCAGTCCAGTGATGCTACTGAAAAACTTGAAAAACTTGGCTGCATGATTAATTACTCTCAAAAAGCAGAAAATGTTTTAGGTAAGCAGGCAGTTGTTGTATCTTCAGCAATTAATAAAAATAATCCCGAGCTTCAAGAGGCAAGGCATCAAAAATTATTGATAGTGCCAAGGGCAGAAATGTTGGGAGAACTGATGCGGTTTCGATTTGGGATTGCAGTCTCTGGAACCCACGGTAAAACAACTACCACAAGCCTTATTGTTCAAATTTTGAGTGAGGCAAAACTTGATCCAACCTATATCATTGGTGGAATTATTAATGCAACTGGAATGAATGCAAAATTAGGCAATAGTGACTATTTGATTGCCGAGGCAGACGAGAGTGACGCCTCATTTCTTCATCTACAACCAATGTTAAGTGTTATAACCAATATAGATGAAGACCACATGTCAACTTACAATCACAATTATGCCAAATTGACTGAAGCTTTTATTAACTTCACATCAAACCTTCCGTTCTATGGAATATGTGTTGCCTGCACTGATGACAAGGGCGTTCAAAATATTTTAAAGAAAATTCATAGGCCAGTACTGAGTTATGGCTTTAGCAATGATGCAGACGTAAAAGCCTCAAATATTTCGCAAGACAAAATGAAAATGACATTCGATGTTAGTTGTCAAAAATATCAAAAAAACTTCCCAGTTACTTTAAATTTAATTGGTAGGCATAACATCCTCAATGCACTTGCAGCAATTAGCGTTTCACTAGAGCTTGACATTAATATTGAAGATATTCAAAAAGCCTTATCACATTTTAGTGGCGTATCTAGAAGACTAGATTATCATCAGAAACTTAAAATAAATAATCAAAATATCCCTCTATTTGATGATTATGGACATCATCCGAATGAAATTTCAGAGGTATTTGACACCCTAAGAAATACTTTTCCAGAGAAAAGACTTGTAGTCATTTTTCAGCCGCATCGATATTCTCGTACAAGAGATCTTTTTAATGAATTTGTAAGCAGTTTATCTAAAGTAGACGCCCTAATACTTCTAAATATTTATTCAGCAAATGAAGCACCAATAAACACTATAAGCTCATCAACACTTGCTGATTCAATCAGAAGAAGAAGCTCAATAGACCCTATTGTTGCTAAAGATATTGCTGAGATCATTGAAATCATTCCAAACATAAGCCTAGAAAATGATGTGATTCTTACGCTTGGTGCGGGTGATGTAAACAAGATTCCTCATCAGCTCAAAGAGCATTTTTGTTGAACGATATCATGCTTAAATTTAATGAGCCCATGTCAAAACACTGCTCTCTGAGATCTGGAGGAGAGACAAGTGAATTTTTTCAACCCTTTGATATGCAAGAGCTTTCAAACTTTTTAAAAAAAAATACTAAACCAATCCTTATGGTGGGATTGGGAAGTAATCTTTTGGTTCGTGATAAAGGATTTAATGGCGTTACGATTCATACGAAAAATTTAAAAGAACTTAATATATCTGATAACTTAATTGAGTCTGGCGCTGGAACGTCTCTAGCAAAACTATCAAGGTATGCTTTAGCAAATTCTAAATATGGTGCTGAATTTCTTAGTGCAATTCCTGGAACAGTAGGAGGGGCTCTTGCAATGAATGCAGGTGCATTTGGTTCTGAAATTTGGCAATATGTTGTGTCCGTCAAAACAATGAATTTTTCTGGTGAAATGAAAGAAAGAATCCCTAGAGATTTTGAAATCTCTTATCGCTGTACTATTCACAAAAATAGTGATGAGTTTTTTGTCAGTGCTGTTTTTAATTTTAACTTGAAAAAGCAAAATGATAATGTAGGTGATTTACTCGAAAAGAGAAACTCTACTCAACCTATTGGACTTCCAAGCTGTGGTAGCGTGTTCAAGAATCCCAAAAATCATTTTGCCGCAAAACTTATAGAGTCTAGCGGGCTAAAAGGCTATTGTATTGGAGGGGCTTGCGTTTCTGAAAAACATGCCAACTATATTATCAATCAGAATAATGCCACGGCCCAGGATATTGAAAATTTGATTGCTCATATTCAAGACACCATTAAGAGAAAATACAACATCGAACTTGAAACCGAAATAATAATTATATGATTGCTGTTTTAATGGGTGGCTACTCTGCTGAAAGAGAAATATCTCTTCTGAGTGGAGAAGCTGTACACAAGGCTCTTATTGAAAGCAAAATTGATTGCTTTCCATTTGATCTGAACGACAAAAATCTTGATGAGTTATGGAAGATTAAATTTGACAAAGCATTTATTGTCCTCCATGGAAGAGGCGGAGAAGATGGATTTATTCAATCCGAGCTTAAGAAAAAAAATATTTCATTTACTGGCTCCAATGCGAAATCATCCAGTTTGTGCATGGATAAAGCATTAACGAAAGATTTATGGAAAAAACATAACCTGCCTCTCTCTGATTCAATCGTTGTAACAAAAGGAGAAGCATTTGGCTCTATTTCATTTTCTCTGCCGTGGGCAGTCAAGCCTACCTTAGAGGGGTCTAGCATAGGAATTACTAAAGTAACAAATGAATCAGAACTTGATTCCGCGCTAGAAGAAGCATTTCAATATGGGAATCAAGCATTAGTTGAACAATGGATTGATGGTGATGAATATACTGTTTCAATATTGAATAATCATGCCCTTCCAAGCATAAAGATAACATCAGATCACGATATTTATGATTATCATTCGAAATACTTCAGCAATAAAACTGAATACCTATGCCCTTCAGATTTAAGTGAAGAGCAAGAGCTTAACCTTCAAAATATCGCACTAAAAGCGTTTAACATAACTGGTGCTTCTGGCTGGGGGCGAGTTGACTTCATTCTTGATAAAGATAGAAACCCTTTCCTTTTGGAAATCAACACAGTTCCTGGAATGACCTCTCATTCACTTGTGCCGATGGCAGCAAAGGCTTCAAATATGAGCTTTAATGATTTAGTTATCAGAATACTTAATGCCTAAGGAAAGAAAAAATCAAGAAAAAAAACAAAAGACACCTTTAATGAGTGTTGTTAGAAATTTAGCTAGAAAGCTAGCTTACTTGTTGTTAGCCTTTGCTTTAATCTTTGTTGTTTATCTCGTTGACCGTTCAAAATTATTAGATCCAAAAATTGCCTGGGAGATTGACGGCCAATTAGTTAGTGATGCCCAGCGATACGAGGATTTAGTCAAGCCATTAATTAATAATAAATATCTGCTCAATCTTAATCAAATAAAAGACAAGCTAAGAGAGAGTGCATGGGTTTCTGATGCTCAAGCTCAAAGGATTTTTTGGAATCAAATTAAAGTGTCAATTCAGGAGCATGATATTGCTATGAGGTGGAATGCTGAAGGCTATATCTCCTCTAAAGGTGTTCTATTTAAACCTAACCTAACAGTCATATCAGATGCCCCCTTAGGAATTTTTGCTGAGATGAATGTCGCCGAATCTTATTTTGACTTTAGGCAATATCAAGCGATTTTAGAGCCAGTCAAAATCTCTATTTTTAAAAGAACATCGATTGATGAATTGACTCTCGAGAACAATATAAAGGTTATTTTGGGACATCAAAAACAAAATGAACGATTAAAGATCTTTGTTAAGTCTTTTGAGAAGCTAAAAAAATACAAAAAAATTAGGACAAGGGGAATTTTTGATATGAGATATCCTAATGGATTTGCGCTGAGTTATTCGCCATTATAACTTTATAGCAAAGTGCAAAGCTAATGGCCATCCAGAATATGATCAATACCATTGCGCTCCAAAAGATAATTTCACCTACCCCAAATAGAATTATAAGGCCAACCAATATAGCTGGAACCCCTAATTTAATAATGAGAACCCCAAATTGAATACTAAGGCTGAGTTTAATTTTTTTGTATGAAGCATCATTTGCTAAACCAACAAGGTTAAGCGACATTGGGATAAGCAAAAAATAAATAATAGGCACTAAAAAGGGGGAGATAAAAATTGGAAACTGTGTTGCTATTGATAAGAATATAAATAATAGAAAAAAACGACCTAATCTAAGATTTGGAAAAACTACGCCCAGTCTAGCAACTGAACCATGGCCTGATACAACTAGGCGATAGATATTGATAATGAGCGCCATATAGGCGTAGTCAAACATCAATAAATATAACTCATAGAATCTTGGGTACTCTTGAACTTGCCCAACGCCAAATAATTGTGCTTGAAGAATGGTCATCAATTCTGGCAATATAGTGATAAATGGGATAGCTGCAAGAAAAGGGAATACACTAGACTCTAACAATTTTTGCCAATTAGAAAAAGCAAAAGCCAAAGTCGCAAGAATTGTTTGTCTGATAGGAATAATATTCATGATAGGTTTGAATTTACTACGTTAATTGTAATGGTTAGCTTGTCTCCAGGTTGCAAAATATCTTTCTCATTTAAATCATTCCAATCTCTTATCTGTGAAACTTTAACTTTATATTTCTGAGCAATTAAGGAAAGGTTATCGCCTCTTTTAACCGTATAAACTATATTTCTGTTTATATCAATTCCAGTATTTGTTATTTTAGCTAACTCTGTCTTCTCTTTATCATCAATCAAAATAACTAACTCTTTGCCAATCGATAGCGGTGCAGTTGGTGCTATCTTATTCCATCTAACAAGATTGTTTACAGAGACACTAAAGTCTTGTGAAATCTTCCAAAGGCTATCACCAGAGACTACTTTATAAATCAATTTTTCTGAATTTTTAGATGCATTTAACCTGCTTTTTTCTCTTTGAGCGTCAGACAATGAATAATAGTCTTCGGTCTCTCTTGCTATGGGCACAATCAGGTAGCTGTTTGCTTTTATTAAGTTGCCTTTAATGTCGTTTACACTCTGGATTTGATTAATTGTTGTATTAAAGTTTTGAGCAATGACACTTAAACTGTCGCCCTCTTTCACTTTATAACGAGTCCAACTAACCTTAGGCCGGTTTTTTTGGTTAGATAAAGTTTCTTTAAAGTCATCTACTATATCAATAGGTAACAAAATCGTATAAGGCAGCGCCTCGGGTGTTGCCCATCTTTTAAGTCCAGGATTAAACGAGTATATCTCATCAATACTTAAGTTTGTCCACTGGGCAATGAGGGCTAAATCGAACTGAGATTCTAACTTAATCGACTCTAAGTATGGTTTATTTTCAATCCTTGAGAATTTTTGATTATAGCGCTCAGGATTTTTTAGGACCTTCCCTATTGCCAGAAGTTTTGGGACATATTTTTCTGTTTCTTTGGGCAAGTCTAGACTCCAGTAGTCAGTCCCCTTGCCTAGCTTAAGATTATTATCGATGGCTCTTTGAACCCTTCCTGGTCCAGCATTATAAGCTGCAATTGAGAGGAGCCAATCCCCATCAAACATTTGATTTAAATCTTTTAAGTATCGAACTGCTGCCTTTGTTGAGGCTAATACATCTCTTCGATCTTCGTGCCACCAGTCTTCATCAAGCCCATACATCCTTCCTGTTGAAGGAATAAATTGCCAAATACCGGTTGCTGTCCCGTGAGAATATGAGAATGGATAGTAATCAGACTCTACTATTGGCAGCAAGGCTATTTCAATCGGCATCTCTTCTTTCTCAACCTCAGAAACCACTAGATAAAGAAATGGCTCAGCCCGTTTTGAAATGTTGGCTAAGTAATCTGGTCGCTGACTAATCCAATCAATATGACTTTGAATTCTAGGATTGTCATCAACTTTAATTTCTTGATAATCAGCAATTACTCTCCACAAGTCGTTATCATCAGAATAATTACTTGTATCAAGTGTTTCAGGCTCGAAAATTGATAATTTATTATTACCTACTAGGCTCTGACAGCCCGATAAAAGCACAACAATAATTAAAAGTAGCGATCTCACAAACACTTTTTAGGATTTGCTAGCGCATTCAGGAGAATCGGGCGCCGTCTTTCGCTTCTCCCATTCTTTTGGGGTATAAGTGTGCATTGCTAAAGCATGGATATGTTTGAGTTCTTCAGCAAAAAGCTTATTTATAAAGCGGTGTCTATCGATGAGCTTCATCTCATCAAAATCTGAGCTAACAACGACAATCTTGAAGTGAGACTCAGTTGCTGGCCCTGAGTGCTGGCTTGATTCATTCACCACTTCACAGTGCTCAGGCTGAAGTGCCAGCTGGAGTTGATCTTCAAGGTGATTCTGCATACTAATCATCAGCTTTACTCGCATTTGCATATTCAAAAGAGTCTGAAAAGAAATTTTCTTTCTTTAGTTTATTTTCAATACAGCTTTTTGCGGCCGCCTTTACCATGACAGGGGGGCCGCATGCGTATACCTCAAAATCAATTAAATTCTCAAAATCATTCATGACAGCCTCGTGTACATAACCAGATTTTCCATTCCATGAACTATCAGGCTCCGATAAAACTGGAATAAAGTTAATATTAGCATGTTTTTCACTCCACTCAGATGGCAGATTTAAATAAAAGTCTTGCTCTGTGCGAACACCCCAATACAAATAAACAGTCCTGGTTGAATTCATCAATATTAAATGCTCAATGATTGCTTTAATGGGGCCAAATCCTGTTCCTCCCGCTATAAATATAATTGGGCAATCAGTATCATCTCTCAGAAAGAAACTTCCTTTGGGTCCCTCAATCCTTAAAATGGTTTTCTCAGTTAAAGCATTGAATACAAAATTTGTAAACTGCCCTCCTTCAACCAAACGAACATGAAGCTCTAATAAATTTGAATTGACTGGAGCATTGGCAATTGAAAAAGCCCTAGGCTCGAAATCAGGATGCTCAATATCAAGGTACTGACCAGCCAAATATTGTAAAGATTGTGACCCAGGAATCTTCAAAATCAGTTGAACTACATCATGGTTTAAATGATTAACCTCTTCAACACGACAAGGCATACTTCGAATCTGAATATTGGCAAGAGAGTCTAGTTCATCAACCGCAATGTATAAGTCACTTTTAGCTTTGCATTGACACAATATGGCAATATTAGCATCACGATCTTCCTCACTGATTGCCTCAGGTGTAGACCCATCATAATCGATTTCGCCATTTAGAATGACTGCTTTGCATTGTCCACAAAATCCATTTTGACAGCCATAAGGAAAGTTAAAACCGTTAGAGAGAGCACCGTCTAGAACTGTCTCATCACTTCCGCATTGAAAAGATTTGCCACTAACCTGATTTAAAACCGTGTACATCGTTTTAGAGATAAACAAATAAAGCTGACATTATAATGTAGGTCATACAAATATAAGCTTAGTATTGTTATGACTATTGGGTCAAATAAATTCGTTTTATTTTTGATGGGGCCTACGGCTTCTGGAAAGACAGAGCTAGCGATTGAAATAAGCAAAATCATTGATTCAAAGTTAATCAGTGTTGACTCCGCTCTTATCTATAGAGGCATGGATATTGGCACTGCAAAACCAGACAAGGAAACACTCAAAAAATTTCCACATGAACTGATAGATATTTGTGAGCCAGAGGATAGTTTTTCCGTTAATGATTTCATTGACCTAGCAACAACACAAATTGAATTGGCTTTCAAGGAAAACAAGCTACCCATTTTGGTTGGAGGAACCTCTTTCTATTTTAATGCACTCGAGCATGGTATATCTAATCTCCCTGCTTCGACAGATAAATCTCGTAAACATTTCAATAACCTTTTAAAAGAACAAGGCAGTGAAAAATTACATCACAGACTCAAAGAAATTGATTCAAAATCGGCTGCTCGAATTCATCCCAATGACTCTCAAAGGGTAACTAGGGCACTCGAAGTGCATGATCTTTCAGGTGAAATTTTAAGTAGCTTACAGGGCAAAAAAAATCACAAGAAACTCAATGTTCGAATTAAGAAAATTATCCTTATGCCGAAAAGATCAGAGCTTCATGAAAGAATAGAGGAGCGCTTTATTGATATGATTAAAAACGGCTTTTTAGATGAAGTAGAAGCTCTCAAGAAAAATAAAAAACTTAATCTTGATTTAGCTTCAATGAGATGTGTTGGTTATAGGCAAGTTTGGAATTACTTTGATGGGATTTACAATAAAAAAGAAATGATCGAAAAAGCTATTGTGGCAACTAGGCAATTATGCAAGCGACAATCCACATGGCTAAGAAATGAGAAGGAAGCACTGCTGTTAAATCAAACTGACGTCAAGAAGGCAGTTGACTACCTTCAATCACATGGTGCTTAAATGCATCTCCTCGATCATTAAAATCATCAAACATATCAAAACTAGCACATGCTGGTGAGAGAACAACAGCTCCGTCCTTTGCCAATGATTTAGATATCTCAACGGCCTCCTTCATTGATCTGGCAATTTTCATAACAGGACTTGCAATTTGCTCAGAAAAAACTCCAGTTGAATCGCCTATTAAAATAACTGTTTCGACTTTATCACTTATCAATCCAAAGAGTTCTGAATAATCTTCTTTTTTTGCTATTCCTCCCAATATTAAAACTAAATGACTATATTTTTCTAGTAGAGAATTAATGGCAGTTTTTGTTGAAATAGCATTCGTTGATTTAGAATCATTGTAAAAGTCAACTTGATTAATCGAAGTAATAAATTCTAGTCGATGAGACAAGCCTTTAAACCTTTTAGCAGAGTTAATCATTACTTCAATTGATAACCCAAATTGATAGCCTAAAGATAAAGCAGCCAATAGATTTTCAATATTGTGTTTTCCAACAACCAACAAATCATTACTACTAACTAATAATGTGTCTTTGTGAAAAACTTCATATGAATCACCACTTCTCCTCGCCAAAAAAATACAATTTAGGTCATTTTTTTCTATTGAGAAACCAACGTCTCCTTTTAAACTCTTTAGTAAAGGCTCATTACGGTTAATAATTACATTCTTACAGTAGGGGTAAATTGATAACTTTGAAGCAATATAGGCTTCATAGTTGTCATACCTATCAAGATGATCAGGAGAAATATTTGTAATAACTCCTGCGAATAAATCTAGATGACTCGTGTAGTCCAACTGATAACTAGAAAGCTCAACAATATATAGATCTGCATTATCATTGATATTCTCCAATACAGGCTTTCCAATATTGCCGCAGATAACTGCGTTTAACTGACTTGCAAGTGCCATTTCTCCTAAAAGTTGAGTCACTGTAGATTTTCCATTAGAGCCTGTAATGCCAATAATCGGCGCATTAGAATTACGTCCAAATAATTCAATATCACTAATAAGTTTAATTTTTTTCTCTCTAATCCATTGAACAACTGTTTCTGACTGAGCTATTCCAGGACTTATAATGACTTCGTCAATATCTTCCAAAATCGACTTATTCCAGTCTCCAAAATAACAATCATGGAGCAAATTTTCTTTTTGGAAGGTTTTCAAGAGCGATGGCTCTTTTCGAGAGTCTGCGATTCGAAAAATCTCATTATTATTGGAAAAAAAACGAGCAACAGAGAGTCCTGTAATGCCCATTCCTAAAATAAGTTTCATGAAAACCTTGTGTTTTCGACCAAAATTGACTATATTTTACACTTTTACTTTTACTATATTATTATGCCAACAAATGTTCAAACAACTTCGAGTTCGATTGCGATCAATCGGACACTGAGAAACACATATCAACTTCTATCTGCAACGCTTCTTTTTAGTGGCTTAATGGCATACCTTTCGATGTATCTGAACTTGCCATATTTTGGGCTATTAATAACCCTTGGTGGTTACTTTGGGCTGCTATTTTTAGTCACAAAACTTAGGAATTCTGCTTCCGGAATACTTGCGGTGTTCGCTCTTACAGGCTTTATGGGATTAACGCTTGGACCAATTATTAGTGCTTATACAACAGCCTTTTCTAATGGATCGGAGCTTGTTGCTATGGCCATGACTGGAACAGCAGCTATATTTTTATCGCTTTCTTTTTATGCCATCGTTTCACAAAGAGACTTTAGTTTCTTGGCTGGCTTCTTAACTGCGGGAATTATCGTAGCATTTTTAGCCGCGATTGCAGCTTATTTTTTCCAGATACCAGTTCTCTCTCTAACAGTTTCTGCTGCTTTCATTTTGTTGATGAGCGGCTTGATTTTATATGAGACAAGTAATATTATTCATGGCGGTGAGACCAATTACATCATGGCAACTGTCACGTTATACATCTCAATCTATAATTTGTTTTTGAGCTTACTTCAGTTGCTAGGTGTATTCTCTGGCAATGACTAGTGATTGATAGCGATGGATATCGCGCTAATATTGGTATTGTAATTACGAATGAAAAAAAACAGATACTGTTAGCAAAGCGATTCAAGCAAAATGGGTGGCAACTACCGCAAGGTGGAATAGATGAAGATGAAACCGAGTTAGATGCTCTTTATCGAGAGCTTCAGGAGGAGGTTGGACTTGATCCTTCTCATGTCACTCTGATTGCTAAAACTCCCAAGTGGCTCAGATATGAGCTACCAGATGAGCACGTCAGAAGAACTGAAAAGCCTACTTGTATTGGTCAAAAACAAGTTTGGTATCTTTTGAAACTTGACTCTAGTGATGATGAAATTTCTCTAGATTTGCATGATGATATTGAGTTTGATGACTGGAAATGGGTAGACTACTGGAGTCCCGTAGATGAAGTCATTAACTTTAAAAGAGATGTCTATGAGGATATGCTCAAAGCATTAGCGCCAATCCTTTTTGACAATGAGCACTCGATTCCCTCTAAACTATCAAGGCCACTACAATTCAGCGCTATCAAATTATAGCTGAGATAGGCTCTTTTTAATGATCTCAACCGGAGTCATGATATGCTCCTCAATAAGCCTAGAAACAGCCTTTTTATCTCTCTCAAGAGCCAAAATCATAAGGGCGGCATGTTCATTTTGATTGATTGATAATGTTGCTGCATCAGAAACATTTTCTCTCAACCATAAACTTCGATATCTTTTTGACTTTTCGATAAGTGAACTTCTTATTTGAAAAAGTCTTGGCGACATACAGCCAGCAACTAAAGCTTCGTGGAATTCACCATGACGACTTTGCCACTCATCAATATCTATGGCCTCCTGTTTACTGTATTTGTTTAATCTGTGAGAAGCTGCTATCACATTAGCCTCCCAATAGTCATCGCCTTTATCGATAGACATTTCAATACAGAGTGACTCTATCTTCGCTCTTGTCTGATAAATATCTGTCAAGTCTTCTATTGAGATGTCACTGACATAAAAGCCCCTCTGATTCTTTGAGACCACTAAGTCTTTAGCCATCAATTGAGACAAGGCTTCTCTGAGTGGACTTGTTCCAACATTATATTTTTCTTTTAATGTTTTAATGTGCAGTTTCTGCTTAGGCAGAAACTCACCTGAAATAATGTCATTTTTTAATGAATCTAGTATCTGAGCGGCTGTATTTTGCCTAGAATTTTTCATGTACTATTTATTTTTTATATGATTAATAATTAATAAAAAGTTGATACTATAAGAAACTATTATAAATTGAATTTTATCACAAATGTAGTTATAATGTCATAATGTCGACATTTTAAAATAGAAATTGTATGAGCCAATCATTAACAAAATTTAACTGGCAAGACAGTATGTTTTTAGAAGGCCAGCTGAGCGGCGAAGAAAAACTTATCCGCGATACAGCCTACGATTACTGTCAGGAACATTTAGCACCCCGAGTGCTGATGGCCA
>Ga0207964_1000275_pt1 | contig 15464 bp, 15 predicted proteins | sample Knorr_S23_td_250_FD_185608 | JGI IMG/M metagenome (GOLD analysis project Ga0207964, IMG submission 185608) | Marine microbial communities from Southern Atlantic Ocean transect - Knorr_S23_td_250_ad_251m_LV_A (SPAdes) (version 2) | ecosystem: Environmental > Aquatic > Marine > Oceanic | place...
AGCACAAAAGTAGTGGCTGCCGACATGCCAATCGCCGATTCGAGTTTTTTTGACACGCCCATAAACGGGCACAGTCCGAGAAACTGAACTAGCACATAGTTGTTAATCAGCACAGAACTGATCAGGATCACCGCTACTTCTTGCATGTTTTTCTCAAGTTATTTTTCCAACGGTTATATTATCGTGGAATCATCTATCTCGATTCAATATATAAACATCTTATTTTTAGTCCTTTTAGGAATAAGCAATTCATTTGCGCACCTAAAAAATATCTTCAAAGATCATTCTCTACTGCTAATTTAGGTGATCCTTTGGCCTGGTACTGCACCACTATCTGGTGATAGTAGATAGATACCATTATCGTCAGCTGCAGCCAAAACCATACCTTCAGAAACACCAAAGCGCATTTTTCGCGGCGCTAAGTTGGCGACCATTACCGTCAATCGACCCTCAAGATCTTGTGGCTGAAAAGATGATTTGATTCCAGAAAACACATTTCTGGTTTCACCACCTAGATCTAATGTTAGAGCAAGTAACTTATCCGCTCCTTCTACAGCCTGAGCTTTGACGATTCGCGCCACTCTGAGATCAACTTTGATAAAGTCATCAAAATTAATTTGTTCAGCAAGGGGTTCATCCGCCAGCGGGCCCTGCATAGGCTTTTCTTGAGACTGTTCAACTTCTTGTTTACTTGCTTCTACCATAGCTTCCACCTTTTCTTTTTCGACGCGTTGTAGCAGTGGCTTAAACTCATTGATTTGATGATCGGTCAGTGGCGCTTCTATACTGTCCCAATTTAGGCAGTCATTGAGGAATTTCTCGCCCTCGACAGCCATTGCCGGTAAAACCGGTTTCAAATAGGTTAACAGCACGCGGAACAGATTAATGCCCAGCGAGCATATATCTTGTACCTGTTGCTGTTGGTCTGGATCTTTGTTCAGCTTCCAGGGTTCTTTGGCGGCTATATATTCATTGGCAGCATCTGCTTGCGCCATAATTTCTCTAATCGCCTTGCTGTATTCTCGATTTTCGTAGTAGTTTGCGATTTTTTCGCCAGCGCCACTCACCTGTTGCCACAGGCTTGGATTTTCAATGGTGCTAGATAGTATGCCCTGATTGCCGTTGATAACAAACTTGGCGCAACGGCTTGCGATATTGACTACCTTGCCAACCAGATCGCTGTTTACTTTCTGTACAAAATCTTCCAGATTAAGATCAATATCTTCCACTGAAGCGGTTAGCTTAGAGGCATAGTAATAGCGCAAATACTCTGGATTTAGATAATCCAAATAGCAGCGCGCATTAATAAAGGTTCCTCGAGATTTGGACATCTTCTTGCCATTCACTGTGACAAAGCCATGCACACAGACTTTAGTGGGTGTCCTGAAATTGGCACTTGAAAGCATAGATGGCCAGAATAGCGCGTGGAAATTCACTATATCTTTGCCGATAAAATGGTATAGCTCGGTGTTGCTATCGGGGTTCCAGAAATGATCGAAATCCAATCCATCGCGATCGCAGAGATTTTTAAAGCTCGCCATATAGCCAATCGGAGCATCTAGCCATACATAGAAAAATTTATTCGGTGCATCGGGAATTTCAAAACCAAAATAAGGCGCATCTCTGCTGATATCCCATTCCTGAAGGCCTGTATCCAGCCATTCACCCAGCTTATTGGCGACCTCATCCTGTACGGCTCCACTGCGGGTCCATGTTTTTAAAAATTCGGTAAATTCTGGCAGAGTGAAAAAATAATGTGTGGATTCCTTTTCAATGGGCGTGGTTCCCGATAGCGCCGAGATAGGATCAATCAGATCAGTGGGTGCATAGGTGGCGCCACAGGCCTCGCAGTTATCACCATACTGATCCTCTGCCTTACATTTAGGGCAACTGCCTTTGATATATCTATCCGCCAGAAATAACCCTTTTTCAGAATCGAATGCTTGAGTAATCTCGCGCTTTACTATGTGTCCATTTTTCATCAAACGCTTATATATCAACTCTGAGTAAAATTTATTTTCTTCAGAATGTGTACTGTGATAGTTATCGACGCTGATAAGAAAATCGCGAAAATCCGCTTCGTGGATACTGCGCATATCGGCAATATGTTGCTCGGGACTAATGCTTTTTTCATCGGCTTTAAGCATAATTGCAGTGCCGTGAGCATCATCGGCGGAAACGTAGTAACATTCCTCACCACGCATTCTCTGATAGCGAACCCAGACATCGGTTTGGGTATACTCTAGAATATGACCAAGGTGCAACGCTGCATTGGCATAGGGAAGGGCGTTGGTGACCAAAATCTGGCGCTTTTCTGTCATAGGTGCAATACTTTTACAATGTTTGATAAAGGTCGCCACTATAGCGATTTTGGACAAATTTTTCATGTGTAAATACATGATTTAACTGCAAAACTGAAAATTTAATAGCAATAAGGTGTCTCTGTGTTAGAAAAAGTTAAGTACATCGTAGCCGTAGCCTCGGGAAAAGGTGGTGTGGGCAAGTCCACTACAGCAGTGAATACAGCACTGGCTCTGAAATCTTTAGGTAAACGAGTGGGTCTTTTGGATGCTGATATATATGGCCCCAGTATAGCCAAAATGCTGGGTGTGGATGAAGATTACAGACCCGAGGTCGTTGAAGATAAGTATTTCAAGCCTGTAATGGCTCACGGGTTAGCCACTATGTCTATGGCTTATTTGGCGACGGATAAAACGCCTATGGTCTGGCGTGGTCCTATGGCCGCCGGTGCGCTACAGCAATTATTGCAGCAGACAGACTGGGGTGAGTTGGATATTTTGGTGGTGGATATGCCACCCGGCACTGGGGATATTCAGTTAACGCTGGCGCAAAAAGTACAGATTGCCGGCGCTGTGATTGTTACTACACCTCAAGATATTGCCCTGCTAGATGCCAAGAAAGGCATAGAGATGTTTATCAAGGTTAAAATTCCAGTATTGGGAATAGTGGAAAATATGGCCATACATATTTGCACTCAATGTGGTCACCAAGAAACCATCTTTGGCAGTGGTGGAGGCGCACAGGTGGCTGAGCAATATCAGACAAAATTACTGGGTAGTTTGCCACTGGATCGCTCCATTCGTGAGCAATGTGATGAAGGGTTAGGCGACAACAAGCCGCAGATAGAGGCGCTCTATAAACAAATTGCCCAATCTGTGATCGATTCACTGGCACAGCTAGAGATAGATCAACCGCCTGAAATTGTTTTTCAGTAGAGCGGTTTGCGACAGTCCTATAAGTAGGTATCATACGCCACTAATTTTTTGCACTAAATTCAACCGGAGTCAACCTAGATGAGTATCAAGTCAGACCAGTGGATTCGCCAAATGGCCGAGCAACATAAAATGATTGAGCCCTATGAAGCGGGGCAGGTTCGCTATAATGGCGATGAGCGGGTTATTTCCTATGGTGTCTCTAGCTATGGTTACGATGTGCGCTGTGCCGATGAATTTAAGATCTTTACCAATATTCATTCAAAAACTGTTGATCCCAAAAAGTTTGATAACGATGCCTTTGTCGATATCAAAGGGGATTACTGTATTATTCCGCCAAACTCATTCGCGCTGGCGCGTACAGTGGAGTATTTCAGAATACCTCGCTCGGTATTGACGGTTTGTCTGGGTAAATCCACCTATGCCCGCTGTGGCATTATTGTCAATGTGACCCCGCTGGAGCCAGAGTGGGAGGGTCATGTTACATTAGAGTTTTCTAATACCACCAATCTGCCCGCCAAGATTTATGCCAATGAAGGTGTAGCGCAGATGCTATTTTTTGAGTCTGATCAAGTCTGTGAAACTTCCTATGCCGATAGGGGTGGTAAGTATCAGGGACAGACGGGCGTTACTCTTCCCAGAACCTAATATAATTACCTAAGGCCCTGTTCGTTACGCTATGGCTATAGAGACGGGCTAAATTAAGGGTTGAGCAGGGCTTCTTTTAGCGTTTTGGCTTGCTGTTGAATGCGTCGGGTATTTTCTGGTCCGGCGCGCAACAGTTGTTTTTGTAGAGGCATCAACGCCTCTAATTCTGGATCGGCAAACTTGTAGGTCACAGAGTCTCTGGTCAATTTCAGTGGTTCGACAATAACTGGGGCTGCCAAAATATTATCTATGGTTTGCAAAATAATACCGTCCATCTGTCTGGGTTTGTAACCAAGTTCCATAAATGCAGATTCCAATAATGGGCGTATTTTATGGAAGATTTTCGCCATTTTTTGCATATCTAGGGAGAGCATAATATCCACTGTACTGTTGTATCGCTCGTAGTTTCCAGCATTTAGCCAGATAACGTCGCCCTGTTTGTGGGTTGTGAATTTGCCCTCGGGGGCACTTAGCGGAAACACTTTACTTAACATTGATCCCCTAGCTAATCCATCCATATAACTTGCAGAGCGGCGAATAAGATCATCCAATTCAAGCCAAGTAATAAACGCCGGTAGGGATTCGTCTGATACCAATAGGTCGCGTATCATCTGATCGCTGGCATCCAATGTTGGCAAACTGGGTGCAACTGGTTTTGGAGTGGATGCTACTTCAGGCTCAACGGCAGGTTTAATATCCTCTTCAATATCTGGATTTTGTGTTGGTGGCGGGATTTCTGCTTCAGGCGTCTCGGTTATTTCAATAATAGGGTCGACAACGGGCTGTTCTGGAATAACGCCCATAATCTCCAGCTCGTCCTGTTTAGACAGGCTATCTGTCTTATACAAAAGGCCGAGTATTATAGCTACAGCCACAAGGCTCCCAATCGCAATGATCAATTTACTGGAGCCTGATTTCTTTATAGTCATACTTAATTCTCTATATCAATTTTCAATGGGCGTATTGAATTATTATTGAGCACGCCACTAGTGATAAGCATCTCTTGGGTTTTCCCGTAACCATGTTTTTTTAATTTTACAATCAGGTGATCCCAATCAGAAGCCAACCATATTTTGGTATTTTTGGATTTGCTTTCCGTTATCCGCTCAATTACTACCGTGTTGAGTGATCCCAGAGGAGTTTCTAGGATTTCATGACCCACTATCCGATACTGGTATTGTTTCAGTTTTCCTCTAGAAATAACAGTGTATGAAAGATTTTTCCTGCCCTTAGCAATATCTTTTCGCAGTTGTAGCTTGTGGGACATGATATCCAAATAGCCAGATTGAATTTTAATCAGTTGGCTCTTGCCATCTCGGCTATAGGTCAAATTGTTCGTTGACCAATCGAATAACTTTTTTTCAGTGCTGCTGCCAAAGAATTTTTTCTTTTTGATATATTCACGGGGCAGTATTTGGTCATCAGCGGTAATATCGAAGATCGTATGTTCAGAAATTTTTCCAAGCAGATTTTTAGCCTTCAAACTTTCTTTATAGCTACCGTTTTCAAGCTGTATTAGTCGATGCTTGGCTTCAACTTTAAAGCCATTAAAATCGGCCGCGTAGACCACTTCAAATCCATTGATAGGTAGTAGATTATTCTTGCTAGCAGAATCATCAGCTTGGGTGAAATTGGTTAGAAATAGACACATGACAAGGCTGCACAAAATGCCCAATCCGTAGGTATTTTTTCTCGTCATTCTGGTTGCTCTCAACTATTGTCTAAAGGTTAGACCGCAGATTATTTAGATTGTTCTGTTTCTGGGGTAAAAATAATCCCATGACTGGCGATTAATTCGCCATCCAAAACAATCTCGCGGTTATTTTCCATACAGAGTCTCTGATCACAAAACCATTGTGCTGCCAGCGGGTATATAAGATGCTCAAATTTTAATACCTTAGCGGCTAGGGATTGTTCATTATCAGTAGTTTCAATGGCCACTTGAGCCTGAACAATTGATGGTCCTCCATCTAACTCTGGTGTTACAAAATGAACTGTAGCGCCGGCTTTTTTATCGCCTGCCTCTATGGCTCGCCTATGAGTATTGAGGCCCGGATAGGCGGGAAGCAGTGAAGGGTGGATATTCATCATGCGCCCTATAAAATGATCCACCAACTCCGCCGTTAAGATACGCATAAAGCCAGCTAGGATAACTAAGTCAGGTGCAAAGCTATCAATCAGTTTACAGAGTTCGCGATCAAAATTTTCTCGACTGTCAAACTGGCGGTGGTCAATAACTAAGTTGGGTATATTTGCTTTAGCTGCGCGCTCCAAGCCACCGGCATCGGGATTATTGCTGATCACTGCTGAAACTTCAGCATTTATTTGCCCCGACGCACAGGCATCTATCATCGATTGCAGATTGGAACCGCCTCCGGAAACCAACACCACAAGACGTTTCTTGGTTACTCTGTGTCCACTGGGTACAGTCATTCAGATAAGCCGTTTAATTGCACCTGAGGTTGACCCTCGGTAGTTTTTTCAATAGTTCCCAGAACAAACGCATCTTCACCAGCGCTATTAAGCAAGTCCAACGCTTGCGCAGCAGTATCTGCAGGTACGCAAATAACCATACCTACACCGCAATTTAAGGTTCTATACATCTCAAGCTGTTCAATATTGCCCTGTTCCTGCAACCAGCCGAATACAGCTGGTTGTTGCCATGCATTGGTATCAATTACCGCCGTGGCGTTTTCAGGTAATACGCGAGGTATATTTTCCAGCAGTCCTCCGCCAGTAATATGGGCTATGGCGTGCACTGGCGATTGAGCAATTAGCTTGAGGAGAGATTTAACATAGATTTTAGTGGGTTGCATCAGTAGATCGATTAGCGGCTCGCCATCCAGTTCTAATTTAGCGGGATCAGTATTTGTAACTTCCAATACTTTGCGAATCAGAGAATAACCATTGGAGTGAGGACCACTTGAAGTCAGGCCGATCAGTGTGTCTCCCACTGCGACTTTAGAGCCGTCGATCAATGCTGATTTTTCGGCAATACCTACGCAGAAACCCGCCAGATCATAGTCTTCGCCTTCGTACATGCCGGGCATCTCGGCAGTTTCTCCGCCAATCAGTGAGCAGTCAGCTAGCTTACAACCATCGGCAATACCATTTATCACAGAAGCTGCTATATCCACATCCAACTTACCAGTGGCATAGTAATCCAAGAAAAATAGAGGTTCGGCACCACATACAATAAGATCGTTGACACACATAGCTACCAGATCAATACCGACGGTACTGTGTTTGCCGTGGTCCAGTGCTAAACGCAGCTTGGTCCCCACCCCGTCAGTTCCGGATACCAGTACGGGTTCACTGTATCCCGTGGGTAGTTCGAATAGCGCCCCAAAGCCTCCTAAGCCGGCCATAACTTCCGAGCGGCGCGTTCGTTTTGCCGCCCCTTTTATTTTCTCTATAAGGGCATTTCCCGCATCGATATCGACGCCAGCATCTTTGTAACTCAATGATTGAGTTGTATCAGTCATGAATAGATCCTAAGACAGTAATCAAAAAGTGCTATTTTAGGCTGAGTTGGGCAAATTTTCATCAAGCACTGTTACAATGTTGCAAAATAATTTGGAGAAGTGGCATTGAAAAGGATAATAATAGGCTTTTTTGCCTATTTTGCGCTCTTCGCTCAGGGCGAGGAGACTATAGATCTATATCGCGCTCTGGTGCCAGTACCAGATCAAACATCTGAGTCTAGAACTCAGGGGATTGATGATGCCTTTGAAAAAGTGCTGATAAAGCTGACCGGCAATAGCAAGATTATGGAGCGACCACAATTGCAGCTTTTCCTGACTGAGCCCAAAGCGTTTTTAGATTCGGTTGGCTTTGCAGAACTGCCCGATGCAACTAGGGGCTTGGAAGTGAAATTTGACCGAAACTCCATAGATAAACTACTTCGTCAGTCGCAACTGCCAGTGTTACCTATTAATCGTCCCAAACTTTTGGTGTGGATTGTTATGGATGATATCCCCTTGGGTAGGCGGTTTCTCAATGAAACTATGGTACAAAAAAATAAGATTGATCAATACTCACATCAATTGTTAGTTGCATTTGATGCGGCTATGAAAAAACGTGGCATACCTTATTTTATGCCCAGTTATGATCTTCAAGATCAGTTATCGCTATCGGTCAATCAGGCTTGGTCACTACGGGCAGATATGCTGGATAGTGCATCACAACGCTACGCGGCAGATGGTTGGTTTGCGATTAGATTTTATGTTACTTCTGAGGGAGAGATTCGCGGTGCTTGGGCATACCAGCACGAGGGCAAGCGTCTAATGAACGATTTCCGTGGCGAGATTGTAGATGCACTGGTACAGAGTACGGTTGATGAGATTGCCGACAATCTATTGCCGGCATATACCTATATCCCCCAATTGGAGAACGACCAACTTCTAGTGGCAATTGACGGTATTTCATCATTTCGGCAATATCAGTTGGCAATAAAAGAATTTAAAAAACTTGAACTTGTCGATTCACTGCGATTACATTCTGTCAGCGAAGACGAAATGGTTGTGGCGGTGGAAATTAAAGGCAGTGCTGACCGCCTGCATGCTGAGTTATTGCGCAGTGGTTGGCTGAAAACTAAGGTTTCTGCGGATAATCGTTCAATAGGGCGACTTACATACAATTGGATTGAGCAGTGAGTACATTTAGTCAATTGAGCTTGGGTATTAAATTAGACGATCAAGCCACCTTTAATAATTTTTACGCCCCCAGAGGCTCAAATCAGCATCTGGCAACCATGTTATTGCAGGATGAGAGGCAACAAGTTGCTATTGTTGTCGGCAATTCGGGTACTGGGCTTTCACATCTATTGCAGGCCGCCTGTCAGAAGAGCCCATTTGCTCGTGCCAACAGTGCTATTTATTTACCACTGGCCGATTTGCAGCAATATCCTCCCGAGCAGGTGCTAGATGGCCTGCAAGCCTGCACTCTAGTCTGTTTAGATGATTTGCAGACCGTTGCAGACAAAGCCGATTGGCAGACACCGTTGTTTAACTTTTTTAATGAGTGCAAACAGTCGGGCACTAGGATGATTTTTGCAAGCCACAAATTGCCAGAAGATTTGGGTATAGAATTACCTGATTTAGCTTCAAGGCTTACATCTGGCTTGATACACAGATTGATTGATTTTGATGACGATGACCTTAGACGGCTATTGCAGTTCCGCTCCAATCTGCGCGGTATGTATATGTCCGACGAAGTCGCCAAATTTTTACTAACCCGATTGCCGCGCGATACCAAAACCTTGATGAGTGCTCTGGAAAATATAGATAGCGAATCACTGCGCGAGCAGAGACGCTTGACAACCCCTTTTGTAAAAGCCGTCCTCGATCTCTAGGTTGAAGCCTACAGAGGGCAGTTTTCGCAGTGCATATAGAAATTTCTGGGGTCATTAAATTTGCTTAGATAAGTCAGCGGATTCAAAATAGATTTGACCAGACCTATGTCCGCCGATAGCCAATCACCTAGCCCCAGCGATAATAATGAACCAGAAATATTGTTACTTATTTCCTGTACAAACTGTTCATAGGGCGTCAATAATCGACTTGGATAGATAACCTCGTAGTCACTGATCTCAGCTAGCTCTGCCGCTGATTGGATAGCTTGATCAAGATCACCCAGCTGATCAATTAAGCCTAATTCAACGGCCTGTTCGCCAGTCCAAATACGCCCTCCGGCGATCTTTTCTATCGCCTGTGCCGGTTGTTGACGACTATCGGCGACCAAATTGATAAATCTTGAGTAGAGACTGTCAACGCCAGTTTGCATAATGCTTTTAGCCTGATCGCTCATAGGGCGATCTAAGTGCATAATGCCGGCAATATCGGTGCTGCCAACACCATCGGAATAGATGCCTAGAGAGGCCAGCGAATCTTCCACGGTAGGGACCATACTGTACACACCAATAGATCCGGTGATTGTGGTAGGCATCGCCAGTATTTTATCCGCCTCGGTTGAAATCCAGTAACCGCCAGAGGCGGCATAGCTACCCATTGAAACCACTATAGGAATCTCAAGCTCAGCTATATTATGCAACGCATCGCGGATTATTTCCGAGGCAAAAGCACTGCCGCCGGGGCTGTCTACTCTCAACACCAACGCTTTTACCTGAGGGTCATATTCCAAATTATTGATGATGGTGGCAAGAGTGTCCCCGCCAATATTGCCCTCGGGTTGTTCGCCATCAAAAATAGTACCTTTGGCAACTACAACAGCAATCTTGTCACTCGCTTGAGCAATACCGCCTTGTTCAAGGCGGATATGGCTGAGATAAGTATGCATATCCGTTGCCAAGAATTCCCCATTTACGTCAGAGGGTATCTGTTCATTTAAGAAATTACGCATTTGGTGACGGCTGGCCAGTTGATCAACCAATCCCTCGCGTTTAGCTAATAGGGCGGCATCGCCCTCTACGCCTCGAAACTTAATATGTAGGTTGTTGGCTAGATCATGTATGGAGCCCTTATCTAATTGGCGAAGTCGCTCTATACGTGAGCTAAAGCTATGCCAGAGACGATCGACAATATCTGCCACCTGTTGTTTAGCCTCAGAAGACATATTGTTTCGTGAAAAAGGCTCCACAGCATTTTTATATTCGCCCGCTCGGAAAATATGAATCTTGATCTTGAGTTTATCCAAAGCATCTCGATAATAGCTGCCGTAGGCGCCAAAGCCAGTAATCATCACCGAGCCCATCGGGTTTAGCAGAATATTATCTGCGTGGGCGGCGAGAAAATATTGGGATTGATTGTAGTTATCCGCCACAGCAAAAATAGGCTTGTCGGTCTCTTTAAAGCGCATTAGGGCACTACTGATTTCATCCAACTTGGCAACTCCACCAGCTTCCATATAATCAGTATCCAACACCAAATGAGTAATGCGATGGTCCAGACGCGCCCTGTCTATGGCTTCAATAATATCGCGCACCAGAGTTTCAGAATCTTGCGCACTTTGATCGGCAAGCAATTGATCGGCGGGATAAACATAGGATAGCTGATCCACCAAAATTCCACTGGGCGCTAAATACAGAGCGCCTTTTTCTGGCAAAGGTCGTAGATCATCGGCAAACATACCGGCAATAATCAAAATAAAGAAGCCGACAAAAACAACACTGATCAGGGTTCTAATCGCCTTTACAATCTTACCCAAAAAACCAAAAATCTTGCCAATTGGGCCGCGTTTTTTATCAGTCATAGGGAATCCTTTTTTAACATTACTCAGCGAAAACTATATAAATGGCCTCTGTTACCTACTTTGACCGCTTATGATCAATAAATATCCTTATTTATTAGGGTCGCTATCAACCTGTTTGGTGCGCACATAGAGCATAGATGCGCAAAACAGCACTATGGTTAAAATAAGTTCAACTATATCTAAGAATAGAGGTTGTGGTCCGGATACGCCATACACTGCCGCTGCAAAGTACAGCAACAACACAAAACCCATCCAAATTAGCGTTCTATCATTATCCATGAGTATGCCAGGGATAAATATAAGCAGTGGCGATAACACCAAGCAGTAGATCACTATAGGCTGATTATCTAGCCATAAATTACTCGCAAGCACCAGTAACAGAAGCCAGTAACTAACCTTGGTGGTGGTTTTGGCAATAGAGAGTTTTAAATGTGCGGTCAATGTAATTTATCCTCGGTTTAATGAGCCAGTTTTGATGCCAGCTCAGCTATATATCTGCCCTGTGATTGGCAGATCTCAATTTCTTCGGCAGACAGACTATCATTTTCTACATGGCTGGCTCCGTAAGGTGTTCCACCACTGTTAGTGGATGACAGAGCCTTCTCAGAATAGGGTATGCCAGCCAGCACCATACCATGATGTAGCAGAGGCAGCATCATAGTTAACAGCGTCGACTCCTGTCCACCGTGAAGAGATGATGTGGATGTAAATACTCCGGCTGGCTTGCCAATCAGTGAACCATTTATCCAAATACCTGAAGTGCTATCTAAAAAGTATTTAAGCGGTGCTGCCATATTGCCAAAACGCGTCGGACTACCAATCAATAGACCACTACAGTTGGCCAAATCTTCTTCAGAACAATAGATATCACCAGTTTCAGGGATGGTGGTCTCCGTTGCTTCGCTGGTAGCGGAAACCTTGGGGACAGTCCGCAGTCGCGCCTCTAAACCAGCCGCCTCAACTCCTTCGGCGATCTGCTCGGCGAGCATTTTCACATGACCTTTATGGCTATAATAGAGAACTAAAATATACTGTTCTACAGAGTTTTCAGTCATCACAGGATCTCCAATACATTTTCTGGTGGACGACCCAGTGCGGCGCGATCACCATTGACCACGATGGGGCGCTCTATCAACTTAGGGTACTTACTCATAGCCTCTAACCATTGTGCTGCAGTCATCTCCATATTGCGAAAATTATCCTTATAGACCTGTTCGGACTTGCGCACCAATTGCTCTGCACTGATACCCAGTTTTTTTACCAATATGGCTAACTCCGCCGTATTGGGTGGGGTTTCCAAATAGAGTACTAGCTGCGCATCTATACCCTGTGATTTCACCAATTCAAGGGTTTGTCTGGATTTTGAACAGCGCGGGTTGTGGTAAACTGTAACCATGGTGGGAATTCCTTAAATCAATAATTAGAGTTAAAAAAGATCCAGAATTAACTAGTAACATTATAGAGATAAAACAGTTCCATGTGGCTAAAATATTTTTCTTTAATAGGTTATAAACCATGATCAGACAGCTATTATTGGTTAGTTTTCTCCTGTTGAGTTGTGCGCCTGATAATCCTCAAAACAGATCGCCAATTTATTTATTGACCGACGGCAGTAGTATAGATTTGGCATCGCCGGGTAAATTGCTAGTTATCAACTACTGGGCGACTTGGTGCGCCCCCTGTCGCCACGAAATTCCAGAGCTCAATCAGCTCAATAAAGAATATAGCGAACAGATTGCGGTATTGGGGGTAAACTTTGACACCCCAGACCCCGATCAACTACAGGCTGAAATAAGTAAGCTGGGCATCGAATTTGTCAATTTGCATAAAGACCCTCGACAAATCTGGGGTTTAGAGCCTGCCACTGTATTGCCGGAAACCTTAATTATTAGCTCCGAAGGCGAATTGCTACATCGACTGCTCGGCCCCCAGACTCTGGAGTCCCTAGAGGTTTTGCTCTAACGATTACATGCAAAGCTGTGCTGAGATTAACTGTCCTCAGATTAGTTTTTGATGTAGTCTGTAGATTCAATATCCACATTGGGTGGGGATATGAAAAATCTGCGTAGATTTTATATTGATGGACAATGGGTTGATCCCCTTCAACCCAATGATATGGATGTGCACAATCCTGCCACCGAACAATCCCTAGCCACCATTTCAATAGGCACCGCAGCTGATATTGATTTAGCAGTAGCGGCGGCCAACAACGCATTTATCACCTATTCGCAATTTACCGTCGATCAACGCATAGCCTTATTAGAAAAACTATTAGACGTATATTTAGATCATTACTATGAAATGGCGGTGGCTATTTCCGTGGAAATGGGCGCCCCTATTAGCTTTGCGGTTGAGGAGCAGACCGACTGTGGTTCCGGGCATATAATTGCCACTTTAGATGCGTTAAAGCAGTACCAATTTGAACAGCAGATCGGTTCCACCCTAATACTTAAAGAGCCAGTGGGTGTCTGTGGGCTAATCACGCCGTGGAACTGGCCGATTAATCAGATTGCCTGCAAAGTGGCACCAGCACTGGCTACCGGCTGTACTATGGTATTAAAGCCCAGTGAAATTGCCCCTCTATCCGCCTATATGTTTGCTGAAATTATCCATCAGGCAGGCATTCCCAACGGGGTTTTCAATATGGTGAATGGCGATGGCGCCGAGGTGGGTCAAGCCATTGCCAGACATCCAGATATCCACATGCTGTCCTTTACAGGCTCAACCGTCGCAGGTATTGAAGTTGCACAATCTGCCGCCAATAGCGTTAAACGAGTCACCCAAGAATTAGGTGGCAAATCTCCCGCTATTATTTTTGAAGACACAGATATAGAGTCGGCAGTTAGCGATACAGTGAATAATCTAATGAGCAATACAGGGCAGTCCTGCAATGCGCCCTCGAGAATGCTAGTGCAGACCTCGGTCTACGATCGGGCGGTGCAGATTGCGGTACAGGTTGCCGAGCAAATAGTGGTCGATGATCCGAGTAAAGAGGGTGATCATATAGGGCCAGTTGCTAGCTGTGCCCAGTTTGACAGGGTGCAGAGTCTGATAAAGCTAGGTATAGATGAAGGTGCCGAGCTAGTGACTGGTGGTCTGGGAAGGCCGGATGGTTTGGAGCGGGGCTACTTTTGTAAGCCCACTATTTTTGCGCAGGTAGATAACCAGATGCAGATTGCTCGCCAAGAAATATTTGGGCCAGTTTTGGTTATTATTCCATTTGATACCGAACAGCAGGCTATAGAGATTGCCAATGACACAGACTATGGATTGGCGGCCTATATAAGTACCGATAGCATAGATCGCGCCCAGCGAGTAACAGAAAAATTGCGAGCTGGTTCTGTGCGTATCAACGGCGCAGGTCAGGGTTACGATATACCTTTTGGTGGCTATAAGCAGTCGGGCAACGGTCGCGAATGGGGTGAATATGGCTTCGAAGATTTTTTAGAGATTAAAGCCGTTAGTGGTCTGTAATTCGGGTCGCCGAGATTTCTATTGGCTTGTTTCCCAGTTGAGAAGTTGACGTTTGCACTGCAAACCCCACCTATACCGCCATCTTTGCGAATAACGCGATGGCAGGGAATAAAGATACCAGATCAGATGGCGAATTCCCTAACGGCGATGCCCTAAATGCTTGGAAATCACTTGCAGGCTGGGTTTAAATAGCTTGGGTGTAGAGGCGACAATATGACCGCTTTCCAGAAAAGACTCGCCACCCTGAAAATCACTGACCATGCCACCGGCTTCGCGAACAATTAATACCCCAGCAGCTATATCCCAAGGCTTGAGGTACATCTCCCAAAACACATCCACGCGTCCCGCGGCAAGATAAGCCAAATCCAAAGAGGCCACGCCGAGCCGGCGAATACCCGCTGAATTATCAGCGAATTCGTGCATACAGGCTAAATAATCGTGCATATAGTCGAACGCGGGGGCGTTAAAGGGAATTCCTGTGGCATAGAGCGCGCCATCCTGTTCTTTGCGACCAGACACGCGGAGGCGGCGACCATTAAGATGTGCTCCTTTACCTCGGCTAGCGGTAAATTCCTCGCGTTTGAACGGCTCTAAAATAACGGCATGTTCCAGCTTGCCTTTGATACGGCAGGCAATTGAAATAGCCACATGAGGAATGCCACGTACAAAATTGGTAGTGCCATCTAGCGGATCTATAATCCACTCCACATCACTATCTGGATTGCCACTGCGACCGGTTTCCTCGCCTAGGAATGCATGATCGGGATAGGCTTTTTTGATATGGTAAATAATAGTCTCTTCAGAACGTTTATCCACCTCGGTGACAAAGTCATGACGTCCCTTCTCATCAACCTTAACTAGGTCGAGGTTATCAGCGGATTTTACGATCATTTCTCCCGC
>Ga0207964_1000277_pt1 | contig 15453 bp, 13 predicted proteins | sample Knorr_S23_td_250_FD_185608 | JGI IMG/M metagenome (GOLD analysis project Ga0207964, IMG submission 185608) | Marine microbial communities from Southern Atlantic Ocean transect - Knorr_S23_td_250_ad_251m_LV_A (SPAdes) (version 2) | ecosystem: Environmental > Aquatic > Marine > Oceanic | place...
CGTAGTAGTATCCCTGTACACCCCAAATTAAACTGAGTGTGTTCATGATCTGACGATTATTTGTAAAAATACAGATTTTACTCGGGGGTCTAAAACTAGCAATTTTAAAAGCATTGTATCCTGAATGAGTCATGGTCATTACGGCTTTTGCATCTACTTGTTCCGCAATTTTACAAGCGTTAAAGCAAATCGTATCCGAAATATAACGACCATTTTTCTTTTCTACCGGTAGAAATTCTTCCATTTCAAGATCGACGTGATTCTCCTGATTTTTCACGATCTTACTCATTGCTTTTATGACTTGAACAGGATAGTCTCCTACTGAAGTTTCTCCACTTAGCATGACACCATCTACGCGATCGTGTACGGCATTGGCAACATCGTTTACATCCGCTCTGCTTGGACTTAAACTATCCATCATCGACTCCATCATTTGGGTTGCAATAATGACAGGGGTTGAATATTTGATGCATTTACGTGTAATCATTTTTTGAAGATTAGGCACGCGTTCCATAGGAACTTCTACACCCAGATCTCCTCGGGCAACCATAATTGCATCCGTTTGCTTTATAATTGCATCAATTTGTTGAATGGCTTCGGGCTTTTCAATTTTTGCAACGATTTTAGCCGGAGATTTTTTGTCGTGGATGATTTTTTGTAGTTGTTTTAGGTCATCTACAGATCTTACAAAAGACAATCCAATCCACTCGATCCCAACGGATAAAGCAAATTCCAGATCAGCAAGATCTTTAGGCGTAAGACAAGGTAATGATATTTTAGTGTTCGGAAGGTTTACTCCTTTTTTCGATTTCAATGGTCCTCCCTGAATGACTTTTGCCTTCACTTCATTTTCTTTGTTCGAAGATTCAGCACGAAGGATAAGTTTACCATCATCGAGCATAATTTTATCACCCACTTCAACATCTTTTGGGAAATCCGGATAAGTGATGTATATTTTTGATACATCACCTATACACTCTTCTGTGGTGATGGTAATTTTTTCTCCTTTTTTTAAGGTTTGATCTTCTTTAACTACTCCGATACGCAATTTAGGTCCCTGAAGGTCACCTAAGATGGCAACATTCCGGTTTTCTTCTTCATTGAGATCTTGTACCCAATTATATATTTGTTCGGCTTGTTCGTGATTGCTATGCGAAAAATTAATTCGTGCCACGTTAAGTCCTGCGGCAAACATTTTTCTTAAAACGGCTTTGTCGTATGACGAGGGGCCTATGGTTGCAATAATTTTGGTGTTGTTCATCTGATAATTAAGTTTTCTTTCGATCGAAGTTCTGTAATGTCTATTTCGTAAGCACTCACCACACGATTGAGTTGTGTTATATTTTTGAGAAGATGTTGTTTTGAGTCTTCATTAAATATGCCGTGTACTTGAAGATAATAGTCTGTTTTAGAGTTTTCCGGGATTAAATACTTGATTTTTTTGCTGTTTTGAGTAAATCCGTCAAAAATGGTTCCCTGATCTTGATTTTCGTCAGCACATATGATTTGACATTTGTTTGTCAACAGGTACCACTGGTTTTGATATTGTTCATCCCAATATTCATAAAGAGAAAAGTAGGCTTTTTCAATACCATCATCAAAATTCATTGCCACATCAAGTTCACTTCTACTTAGTGAGGCGTTGAGTCCTTTGTTGATTTTATAGGATAAGTGATAGTCTTTTAAAGGACTACATATGCCTATTAATAGGAAGTTGTAATCGTACTCAAAATCTATGCTAAAACTTTTTTTTGTCATCTCTAAGCATCCCAAATGGAAACGGGGATAAATATAGCCAAAAAATCAATCGGAAATCGTTTATAGATTAAGAGTTTCGCAAGCAATTTTTGCAGCAGCTTCTTCGGCTTTTTTCTTGGAGCTTGCCTGAGCCGTCGCAACACTTTTTTCAGTAAGAAAAAGAGCAATTTCAAATTGTTTTTTATGCGATTCTCCCGTCTCACCTAATAATTTAAAATAGTAGGCTTTGTTGTGTTTTTGAGCCCAGTGAATAAAGTGTTTTTTATAGCTGCTAATTTCTTTTTCGAGGGTCTTGAGCGAGAAATGTGGTTTTATTATTTTTTTGACAATAAATGCTTTGCAAAATTTATAACCCTTGTCGAGATAAATGGCAGCAATGAGAGCTTCGAAAGCATTTCCATGGATAGAAGCAGGAGTTTTAACACCTAAATTTGTTTGCACGAAAGAATCTATTCCAAGCTTTTTTGCGAGGTGATTTAGAGTTTTTCTGCTGACTATTTTCGAACGGATGTCTGTAAGTACACCCTCGTCTTTGTCCGGAAGTTTGTTAAATAAATATTCTGTAATCACAGAATTCAGGATAGAATCACCTAAAAATTCCAGTCGTTCATTGTCTCCATAAGCCGGTGCGTCAATAGAGCTATGACAGAAAGCCTGATGATAGAATTCTATATTTTCGGGCATAAATCCTAAAACAGGATAAAGCTTTTTAGCTAAAGGATCAGAAGAAGTTGATAAAAGCTTACCAAGCCAATTCATCATTAAGCTTCAAATGCTTTTAAAATAATAGAAGCATTGTGACCTCCAAAGCCGAAAGTATTACTCATAATGGCATTTACTTCTCTTTTTTCAGCTTTGTTAAGCGTGAAGTTCAATTTAGGATCCAATTCCTCATCAAAATTTTCATTATTGATGGTAGGAGGAATGATGTTCTTTTGAAGAGCCAGAATAGAAGCAATAGCTTCTACAGCACCGGCGGCACCTAAAAGATGTCCGGTCATCGATTTGGTAGAACTAATGTTCAAATTATAGGCATGCTTGCCATAAACTTCCTTAATTGCTTTTGATTCAGAAATATCCCCAAGTGGAGTTGAAGTTCCATGGACATTGATGTAATCAATATCTTCAGGTTTCATATGGGCATCTTCTAATGCATTTTGCATCACTTTGATGGCCCCTAGGCCTTCAGGATGTGGCGCGGTAATATGGTGTGCGTCTGCAGACAGCCCTCCACCCATTACTTCAGCATAAATTTTAGCACCTCTTTTTACAGCGTGTTCGTATTCTTCCAGGATCAAAGTACCGGCACCTTCACCTAATACAAAACCATCGCGGTCTTTGTCGAAAGGTCTGGAAGCTTTTGCAGGGTCATCATTACGAGTAGAAAGGGCTTTAAGTGCATTAAATCCTCCTATACCCGCTTCATTTACCGCTGCTTCAGAGCCACCGCTAATAATAATATCTGCTTTCCCTAAGCGGATGTAGTTATAGGCATCTATGAGAGCATTTGAAGAGGAGGCACAAGCCGAGACTGTAGTGAAATTGGGACCACGAAAACCATATTTAATAGAAATCAATCCGGCAGCAATGTCAGAAATCATTTTTGGAATAAAGAATGGGTTAAAACGTGGAGTTCCTTGACCAGTTGCAAAAGCTGAAACTTCGTCGTAGAAAGTTTTAATCCCTCCAATTCCCGATCCCCAAATTACACCCGCACGATCTGGATCTATAGCGTCGAGGTCAATTTTGGAATCTTCCATGGCCTCCGCAGTAGCGACCATTGCATACTGAGTGTATGGGTCTTGTTTGCGGGCTTCCTTACGATCTATGAAATCGGTAGGATTGAAATCTTTGACTTCGCAGGCGAATTGAGTTTTAAATTTAGATGCATCGAAACGGGTAATAGGTGCAGCACCACTTGTCCCATTCAACAGGTTGTTCCAATAATCTGAAACATTATTACCTATTGGGGTTAGAGCTCCTAAACCAGTTACAACAACTCTTTTCAGTTGCATATTGTCAAAAATTAGATTATGCTTTTTCGATGTACTCGATTGCTGACCCTACAGTCGCGATTGATTCTGCTTGGTCATCCGGAATTTGAATATCGAATTCTTTTTCGAATTCCATAATTAATTCTACAGTATCCAATGAATCTGCGCCTAAGTCATTTGTGAAGCTTGCTTCGTTTGTTACTTCGCTTTCATCTACGCCTAGTTTGTCAACTATAATGGCTTTTACTTTAGATGCTACGTCAGACATGATTTTTTATTTTGGTTAATAATTCGATGCAAAGAAAAATATAAACTTAAAAATAGCCAAATTTTTTGTACCATGAAATTTGGATTGTCTCATAATCGTTGTTCTTAAAATCTTAGTTACTTTTGCTTTATGACAAGAATTGCAATTTTCGCTTCAGGATCAGGCTCAAATGCTGAAAATATTATTCTCCACTTTCTTGAGAATAAGGGCGTTGAGGTGGCTTTGGTGCTCTCAAATAAATCGGATGCTTTTGTTTTAGAAAGGGCTAAAAAATATTCCATCCCGTCATTGGTTTTTACACATGACGAGTTAAACAATAGCTCAAAAGTTGTTGATGCCTTAAAAGAATGCAATGCATGCACTGTAATTTTAGCAGGATTTTTGCTTAAAATCCCTGAATATATGATCCGAACCTATCCCAATGCTATTGTAAATATTCATCCGGCTCTTTTACCTAAGTATGGGGGGAAGGGAATGTATGGGATGAACGTGCATAAAGCTGTGGTGGAAAACAAGGAGCGAAAATCAGGGATTACTATTCATTATGTAAATGAACATTATGATGAGGGTGCTATTATATTTCAAGCAACTTGCGATATAGATGTAAATGATACTCCGGAAGTCGTTCAGAATAAAGTTCAGGAATTGGAAGCGATCCATTTCCCCAAAATCATTGAATCCATTATCTAGTGACGATTTATATTTATACCGATGGTGCAGCAAGTGGAAATCCGGGGCCCGGAGGTTATGGCATTGTCATGATTTCGGGATCACACCGCAAGGAATTGGCACACGGTTATCGGTTGACCACTAATAATAGAATGGAGTTGCTTGCAGTGATTGTTGCTTTAGAGCAGATTAAAAGTGAAGGAGCTGAAGTGCTGGTTACATCAGATTCTAAATATGTGGTTGATTCTGTTGAGAAAGGTTGGGTATTCAATTGGGTAAAAAAGTCATTTAAAGGTAAAAAGAACCCGGATTTGTGGAAGCGTTTTCTTACCGTTTATAGAAAACATACGGTTAGATTTGAATGGGTTAAGGGACATAATAATCATCCTGAAAACGAAAGATGTGATGCCTTGGCAGTGAATGCATCCAAAAAAGAGAATCTACCCTTTGACATGGGTTACGAAGAATCCATTAAGGGAGATAAGGGCTTGTTTTAGAATTTATCGACAGATTCCCCCTTCTTTCCTTAACCTTGGGTTTAAACCCGAGGTTAAGGAAAGGGGTACTAATTTATTTTACGATCAAACTCTTGTTGAAGAGCTCATCATTTATTCTGTTTTTACTTCTGAATAGCCATTTTGTATTCATAATCATTATGTATGTATTCCAGAATTTGTTCCGAAAGTACTTTTACCTGATACCCTTGTCCGGCTTTCATCATACCAATTCCATCATATTCATATTCCGGAAGATAAGCCATCCCTGAATTGTTTTTTACAATGACCAGATCGTTTATATCTGCAAATACCTCGATGGTAGGTGCCGGTTCTGTACGTAAGTAAGCAATCATATTCCAACCACTTGTCAGTGTAATCGGGTGGTCTTCCGGTGTTAGGTAATCTCCTTCGAAGAGAAGGGTGTTATTTGCAGTCATCTTTGCCTGATATCCTTGTCCTGGGATCATTGCACCAATCCCATCAAAATCCCATTCAGGTAAATAAGCATTACCCATATTATTTTTAACAATTACCACATCTTGTATGTAGGGTGAGAATACATCTTGTATGTTCATATTTTCATTATTCATATAGGTTGAGAACATGTTCCAGCCCGGATTTAATTCTACTTCCTGCTCGCTAATTAAAGGCACAGCAATTAGCGAATTTATTACTGAAATTCCGTTAGGAACAAAGAAAGCCTGGTCTTCTGTTTCAAAAGTTGCTTCGGCTTCATGAATTATATTTTCTGAGGCATCCCAAATCATCCATTGGAAGATATCACCGGTGGCAAAACCATCTTTGAAATCCGTGGTTAAGTCATCGCCCTGTGCGGGGATTACTGTTGTAGAACCTTCCCATAGGGTATGACCGGCACAAATTAATTCATCATTTACTTCAAAGAAAGCCCCGATCCAATCGCCACTATCTATAGGTGTTCCAAACAAGTCGGTAAACATGTCTTCCTGTAAAATAAGGGTGTGGTTGGTACCTGTTATTGTAAAGTCCCAATCGGGTTCGCTGTTGTATTCACAAGAGCCATCATCCCAGTGGGCATATTCATTGTAGTTAATGGCATTAGGGTCGGTACAACCGCCACATGCCATTTCAGTACACATCCAAAAGCCTTCTGCGTAGGGGTTAAAGCCCGGGGTGCAGATACAAGTGTTGCATCCCATTTCTATAACTGCATTAAACGGATACCATTCTCCATTTTCTGTACATCCGAAATCAACTGTGTCAACCGGTAAACATACACCCATGTCGCAATAAGTCCCAAATGGGCAATTAACTTCAGAACAATCACCACAATCTGCGATTTCCGCACAGATCCATTCCGGGTTAAGTGTGTCATTAGTTGGTTCACAGAAGCAGCTTACACATTCGCCTTCTAAAACAGATCCAATTTCGTAGAATTCACCCTCTTCCCAGCAACCTACATCTATTGGTCCAATACATTCTCCATTAACGCATTCATAACCCTCGGCACAGTCTACTACTGCACATGGGTCATAGCAGGCACCATCAACATATTCCACTTCTTCACACTCGGCAAAACAGTTGTAGGCATAGGTAATTTCATTTTCCCCACAAACAGGTTCCCACAGGTCTAGTGGACAATTGCAATCATATTCACAAGAGTTATCATCTAAATTTGCATTTTGATTGTAATTAAGGGCTGTAGAATCGGTGCATCCGTATATTGGACATCCCGCTGTGTTTGGAAATAATTCACAATATTCTTCTATACTCATGCAGGCTGAGCATGCTAAACAAGAGGCAGTCATAGCCATGCAGCAAACATTAGGGCAATCGTATTCACAAGAGTTATCATTTATAGTTGCCCAAGGGTTGTAGTTGGAAGCTAAAGTATCGGTACAACCTTCAATTTCAATTGGATTTTCACATGAGCAGGGACAAAAGTCATACAATGAGGTCCCGGCATCAATTTCGATCCCAAAAAGAGGTGCAAACTCCGATAAGTCGATACTGCAATTCAAACCAAAAGATTCAAGTGCAGCAACAGCAATAGCACAATTTGAAACTCCATAAGATTCGCCATAAGCAGCGACATCGTTGTTGTTTTCCTCACAATTATCCGGACAAATTGGACAACACTGTCCCTCCACGTTAATAGGATTCTCACAATTTGGCATGGCACAGTCAGCAATAGCACAGAATATATTTCCTTCTTCGCAAAAACAGAATTCACAATCACTCGGATTCCACTCTTGACCATTTTCATAATAGATCCCGGCAGCATCAAAACAACCATTGTTGTCCGGGCAGGTTGGGCAGCACTGTCCCTCTACGTAAACAGGGTTGTTGCATTCTGACCATGCACAGTCTACAATAGCACATGAAATTTCTCCTCCTTCGCAAACACAGAATTCACAATCACTCGGATTCCACTCTTGACCATTTTCATAATAGATCCCGGCAGCATCAAAACAACCATTGTTGTCCGGGCAGGTTGGGCAGCACTGTCCCTCTATGTAAACAGGGTTGTTGCATTCCGGCCATTCACAAGCCATAGCAGCGCATGAAATTTGACCTTCTTCGCAGGAGCAGAACGTACATGCATCGACATCCCAGTTTTCTCCATTCGTATAATAATTGCCGGTATCATCATAGCATCCTCCATAGCAGTCCATTTCAGTGCAAGCGACAAGTCCAACTCCATCAGGTCCCTCTTCACAAAAACAAGAGTTACATTCGATATCAAAGGACGCTCCGTATTCGTAATATTCTCCATTTATTTGGCATCCTTCATTATTAGGATTACAAGCCTCCGATGATACAATATCTACGCCTGCACAGTATGCCATACAATCGTTGCCATAGGTATTTCCGTCAGTGCCACATACGGGAGCATATTCCATAGTGCAGACGCAATCTGACGGATCAACCACATGAATGAAAGTTGTAATGACTTCAATAATATCACCCATCCATGGGTTAATTAAGTTTGCAGTAATGATGTTTTCCCCTGTATTGTCCGGATTTGGAACACCCGAAATGCTGAGGTAAAAATTTAAAACAGAATCATAGTCATACTGTTCACCAATAATTTCACTTACAATGGAAACATCTGCCCATTCAGGGTGTTCTCCAACAGCCCAACCGGGCATGTCTGTAATAAGTGCAGGTTGTGAACTTAAAAAGATCGTATTTGAATATTCTGATCCTACAATAGCGGTAGAATCCAAATTTTGAGCTGAAGAGCTATTGGGAATGAAATAAAGTAAACTTAGGATCAAAGAAAACAGAGACTTCATACGTGGGGGGTTAAGAGTTGTAATAATCTAGGTGAATTTAGTAAAAATTTATTCGACACCTGTGTTTTTCAGGACGTTAACGATTTGGACAGTAGTTTTTTCTTCGTTGTCACTTTGAGTTTGTTGAAGGGGGCATCAAAGCAAAAAGACATAAAACACTTTAAGTACTTCAGGCACTTATAACTTGCTAACTTCTTCGTGTCTAAAACAATCTACCGCATGGTCATTTACCATTCCCGTTGCTTGCATATATGCATACACAATGGTGGATCCAACGAATTTGAATCCTCGTTTTTTTAAATCTTTACTAAGTTGATCTGAAAGTTTTGTTTTACCCGGAAGTTCTTTTACAGATATCCATTTGTTTTGAATAGGTTTCCCATTTACAAAAGCCCAAACATAGTTGTCGAATGAGCCAAACTCTTTTTGTAGTTTTAGAAAAGCTTGTGCATTTGATACAGCTGCCCGTACTTTTAATTTGTTTCGGATAATTCCTGTATCCTGAAGTAAGGCTTGAATTTTATGTTCATCGTATTGTGCAATTTTTTTAACGTCAAAGTTGTCGAATGCTTTTCGGAAATTTTCTCTTTTTCGGAGTATCGTAATCCAGCTTAATCCGGCTTGAAAAGTTTCTAACATTAGAAATTCAAACAATTGCTGTTCATCGTGAAGAGGTACGCCCCATTCGGTATCGTGGTATTTTATGTACAAAGAATCCTTCTCACACCATTTACATCGGCTTGTATTTGTCATAATATTTAACTAACTTATATGTCGGTATTTTTTTGATTTCATCCAAGTATTTGAATGTTCACAAACCCATTTAGAATGATGCTGTAATGCGAGATAAGGTATTAAATATTATTGTTTTGGCGAAGCATAGAAATCTGTTGCACAAAAAAAAATTGATTTGTCGTTTTTTAAGAATGAAGTATCACCTAAAAATTACTCCTAAAGAGATTGATTATCGAGTTCAGTTTTTAAAAGACACATCTGTTTTCGAAAGTCTGTAGATTTATTCGGCTGAAAAAGAAGGGGTTATAAGTGTTTGGCACAACTTTTGTTTATGTATTAGTAAATAAAATTTTTTAGCCATGCATGATAGAGTAACAAATGTAATCGCCTTAGCAAAACACAGAAATCTACTACATAATAGAGAATTGATCTGTCGTTTTATTCGAATGAAGTATCACGTAAACATCACTCCAGTAGAGATAGGATATCGAGTTGAGTTTTTAAAGGATGCTTGTATGTACGATGGGTTATAAATCTTCAACAGATTCTACCCAATCACCGTTTACCTTTATTAGTTCGATCAGGGCATTGACGGCTTCTTCGGAAGGGATGTTTCGCTGAACCACTTCTTTTTCTTTATACAAAGTAATTTTACCAATTCCCGTACCTACATATCCATAATCGGCATCAGCCATTTCGCCGGGGCCATTTACGATACAGCCCATAATTCCAATTTTTAATCCTTTTAAATGACTCGTTTTAGAACGTATTTTTGCAGTGGTTTCCTGTAAGTCGAAAAGTGTTCTACCACAACTCGGGCAAGAAATGTATTCTGTTTTAGAAATACGCGTACGTGTAGCTTGAAGAATACCAAAAGCCGTTTGCATCTTCATTTGATCACTTCCACAGTTTTCAGCTTTGATAAATACGCCATCCCCTAAGCCATCGAGTAAAAGGGCTCCCAGATCGGTTGAAGCTTGTAATTGAAATTGTTCCTCACTTAAATTTTCGTAGTCACGACTAATAATTACCGGAGTATCACAATTTGTATTCATTAATTTCATGAACAGCCTGCGTTGTTCCGCCATTCCATGTTTGTTGTTGGTGTTTATCATTAAAACAGTACGGGCATCTGCTTTTAGTTTTGCAATAAATGCATCATTTAGATCATTTAAACAAGCTTGAACAATGTTTAGATCTGTAGATAATTCCACATCGCTCAAATAAGTTTTTGCATCTATTAAAGGATAACAACGTTCCCCCTTATTTTTTACCCAGGTTTTGTGATTGTAGATAATACCCAGTGTTCCGGGAATGGCAAAATCAATACTATGATCACCGGCAAATATATAATCACAGGCCATGTCGGCAATATTCCATTTGTCTAAGGGAACAGAATAATTATACCCTAAAGCGAAAATACTTGCAGGTGTAATTTTCTTTTTCAGACTGAAGTCAGCCATTACAACGGGTACATGCTTATCACCTATATTAAAGACTTCATGTGTACGTCTTTTGTGATAGTCAAAAGGGTTGACGGGGTTTGTATTAATAGATTGAATCTCATCGTGTGGAAGTCTGTCTGAATAGCGATCTACCAGATTTTTTGCCACAGGAATTTCAAATTCAGGCTCTTCGGTTAGCGAAACACGGACGGTGTCGCCAATTCCATCTTCCAGAAGTGTTCCTATACCTACTGCTGATTTTATTCTCCCATCTTCTCCTTCTCCGGCTTCGGTAACTCCGAGGTGGAGTGGATAGCTCATTCCTTCAGTTTCCATTTTGTTGATGAGAAGGCGATAAGCCTGAACCATTACTTGAGGGTTGCTGGCTTTCATGGAAATGATAATATCGTGGAAGTCTAAAGACTTGCAAATGCGTAAAAATTCTAAAGCTGATTCCACCATTCCAAGGGGCGTATCACCGTATCTGCTTAAAATCCTGTCGGAAAGCGAACCATGATTGGTTCCAATACGCATGGCAGTACCTTCTTCCTTGCAGATTTCTACCAATGGTGTAAAACGCCTGGCTATGCGTTCTAATTCTGCTTGATAGCTTTCTTCGGTGTAATTAATTTCTTGAAATTTCTTTTTGTCGGCGTAATTACCCGGATTTACACGTACTTTTTCTACAATCCTTGCAGCAATTTCTGCAGCTGCAGGGGTAAAGTGAATGTCGGCAACCAGCGGAGTCTTGTATCCTTTTTTTAAAAGTTCATTTTTTATGTTGCGAAGATTTTCTGCTTCTCTTTTTCCCGGTGCAGTAATACGAACCAATTCACATCCGGCCTCGATCATACGAATGGATTGGGCTACAGTAGCATCTGTATCCATAGTGTTGGTGGTGGTCATCGATTGTAATCGAATAGGATTCTCTCCTCCAACACCAACAGTTCCAATTTTTACTTCATGGCTCTTGTGTCGTTGATAGGCCGTTAGGCTGGCGCAATAGTTTTGGCTTGTATTCATCGCCTCAAATTTCGTGATTTCTATTTAGATGTCAAGGGTTTATTTTTAAAAGGACGAAAATAAAGGTTTTATGCTATGTTAAATTACTTCATGCTGAGCCTACCTACCTCAGGATTTCCTACCTCTGGTAGGCAGACCTGTTGAAGGGTACATCAATAAAAGGGTGTAAAATTGTTTCGTGGTAAACAAGCGGATTAGTAGATTATATTATAACATAAATTAACTTTTGTTAACAAGCTATTAAGATAAAGCGATAAATAGAATTCTACATTTGTTGATGTAATAGGTTTTAGGCAATGTGGGGAGTAAAAAGAGAATCCTTATTCGTTTTTTTCGTGTCAGTTTTTCATTTTTTTATTTGGGTTCTCTTTTTACTTTTCCATCTCTTCTCTCACCTTTTTTGTTAGTTTGGCTACCACCAGGTTGTAGGAATGGTCTATGAGGTTGATGAGAATCTCTCTTGATACTTCGCCATTTATTTCTATGGTATTCCAATGTTTTTTGTTCATGTGATAACCGGCTTGTATTGATTGGAAGCGTTCTCTAAGGTCAATTGCTTTTTCCGGGTCGCATTTTAAGTTTATTCTTAAAGGATGGGTGTCTAAATTTGCCAAAGCAAATATTTTTCCGGCTACTTTAAAGACTAAAGTTTTATCATCAAAGGGGAAACATTCGATTACTGCTTTTTTAGAGACACAATATTCTCTTATACTTTCGATGTTCACGCTTTATTTTTTTGTAGATTATGTCTAAATTTAAGAACTATAATTTTAAATTATGAATCATTTGGACGCTATAAAAAATCTTAGCTTACAAGAAGTTGAAGAAAAGATTGAGACCAATCATAGAAAGATTAAAACCACACGGGCTGTTACGTATGTTTTTGATGTGATTATTATTGTGGTTGCTTGTCTTTACATTTTTGATGTAAATTTTTCCAAGTGGTTGATGATTCCTGCAGCTGCATCCGTTGTTCTTCATTCCTGCCTTTCTACTTTGTATGAAAGGAGATTTCTACTGAAACAGCAAGAGTTAAATTTAAAGGCACTGAATCAATAAATACGTCTGATATTTTCACGATTTTATTGATTCAGTGCCTTTGGTATTTTATAAGTCGAAACCAATATCGGTACGGTAGTATTTTCCTTCGAAGTTTACTTTTTCGGCATTGGCAAATGACTTCGCTAAAGCTTCGTTCATGGTGTCTCCAAAAGAAGTTAATGCCATTACACGACCACCGTTGGTCTGTACTTCTGATCCTTCAAGTTTCGTTCCGGCGTGGAATACAATAGAATCTTCCACAGTATCAATTCCCGTCATGACCTTCCCTTTTTCGTAAGCTTCAGGATACCCACCGGAAACCATCATAACCGTAGTTGCAAAACGAGGATCCAATTCAAGCGTCTTTTCGTTTAGTTTTCCTTCTCCAACGGCTTGGAATAGTTCTAATAGATCTGATTTGATACGAGGCAAAACGGCTTCTGTTTCCGGATCTCCCATACGAACGTTGTATTCGATGACTATAGGTTCGTCATCTACTTTTATTAATCCGATAAAGATGAATCCTTTGTAGGGTAGGCCGTCTTTTTTAAGACCTTCAACAGTTGGTTTTACGATGCGCTCTTCAATCTTCTGCATCAACACATCGTCTGCAAAAGGAACCGGAGAAATAGCGCCCATACCGCCTGTATTTAAGCCGGTATCGCCTTCGCCAATACGTTTGTAATCTTTGGCTGTAGGAAGAACTTTGTAGTTGTTTCCATCGGTTAATACGAAAACAGATAGTTCAATCCCGTCTAAAAATTCTTCGATAACCACCTTAGCACTTGCCGCACCAAATTTGGCCTCGGTAAGCATCTCTTTTAATTCGGTTTTTGCTTCTTCCAAAGAGTTTAAGATCAACACACCCTTTCCAGCCGCTAAACCATCTGCTTTTAAAACGTAGGGTGCTTTTAAGGTTTCCAAAAAGGCATAGCCTTCTTCTAAGTTTTCAGAAGTGAAGGTTTGGTAAGCAGCCGTAGGAATGTTGTGACGGAATAAGAATTCTTTGGCGAAATCTTTAGACCCTTCCAATTCAGCACCTGCTTTTTGGGGTCCGATCACCGGAATGTTTTTCAGGTCAGCATCCTCTAAAAAGAAATCGTGGATTCCTTTTACCAGGGGATCTTCGGGCCCTACGACTACCATGTTAATTTCTTTATCCAAACAAAGTGATCTTACGGCAGCAAAATCATCTGCTTTGATGTTTACATTTTCACCTAATACTGCTGTTCCTGCATTACCGGGAGCAATGTATAATTTGTTTAGTAAGGGGCTTTGTGCCAATTTCCAGGCGAAGGTGTGTTCGCGACCTCCAGAGCCTAATATGAGTACGTTCATTTTATAGTGGGATATTTCCGTGTTTCTTTTTTGGTAGTGTATCTACTTTGTTTTCGAGCATTTTAAATGCTTTGATCAATTTTTGACGTGTATGTGCAGGCTGAATAACTTCATCTACATAACCACGTGCAGCGGCATTGTATGGATTCGCAAACAGATCTGCATATTCTTGTTCTTTTTCTTTCCACTTGGCTTCCCGGTCATTTGCTTCTTTAATTTCTTTTTTGAAGATAATTTCAGCAGCTCCTTTGGCACCCATCACGGCAATTTCTGCCGATGGCCAGGCGTAATTCATGTCGGCACCAATGTGTTTAGAGTTCATGACATCGTAAGCACCACCGTAAGCTTTACGTGTGATTACGGTAATACGTGGTACGGTAGCCTCTGCAAATGCATACAATAGTTTGGCACCATGCGTGATGATTCCATGCCACTCCTGGTCGGTTCCGGGTAAGAATCCGGGAACATCTTCCAGAACTAATAAAGGAATGTTGAAACAGTCGCAGAAACGAACAAAGCGTGCTCCTTTTACAGAGGCTTCAATATTTAAAACGCCTGCCAGGAAAGCAGGTTGGTTTGCCACCACACCAATGGACTTCCCGCCTATGCGAGCAAAACCACAAACGATGTTTTCAGCATAATTTTTATGTACTTCAAAGAAAGAGTCCGCATCTGTAATTCCTTCAATGACCTCTTTTATGTCGTAGGGTTGATTCGGGTTGTCAGGAATGATGTTGTTTAAACTTTCTCTGCTTTCATCAGATAATGTGTAAGGTATGGCAGGAGCTTCTTCTTCGCAGTTTTGAGGCATGTAAGAAAGAAGTGTTTTTAAGTCTTCTATCAATGCTACTTCGTTTGCACAAGAGAAATGTGCCACGCCCGATTTAGAAGAATGCGTTGAAGCTCCACCCAATTCTTCAGAGCTTACTTCTTCGTGCGTAACGGTTTTTACAACGTTAGGACCGGTAACAAACATGTATGAGGTATCTTCTACCATCATGATAAAGTCTGTTAACGCAGGCGAGTAAACGGCACCCCCGGCACAGGGTCCCATAATAGCCGAAAGCTGTGGGATAACTCCGGAAGCCAATGTGTTTTTGTAGAAGATGTCGGCGTAGCCACCTAAGGAAACGACCCCCTCCTGGATGCGGGCTCCACCTGAATCATTTAAGCCGATTATAGGAGCGCCATTTTTCATGGCCAGATCCATTACTCTACAGATCTTTTGTGCGTGAGCTTCGGCCAAAGAACCACCCATTACGGTAAAGTCCTGGGCGAAAACGTAAATTAAACGACCGTTAACGGTACCGTATCCGGTAACGACACCATCGCCTAAAAACTTCTGTTTATCTAGTCCGAAGTTGGTAGACCGATGAGTTACCAGCATTCCAATTTCTTCAAATGAAC
>Ga0207964_1000278_pt1 | contig 15438 bp, 17 predicted proteins | sample Knorr_S23_td_250_FD_185608 | JGI IMG/M metagenome (GOLD analysis project Ga0207964, IMG submission 185608) | Marine microbial communities from Southern Atlantic Ocean transect - Knorr_S23_td_250_ad_251m_LV_A (SPAdes) (version 2) | ecosystem: Environmental > Aquatic > Marine > Oceanic | place...
GAGTTTTAATAAGTATTTGATTTGCGCCAACAGTGGGTATAGAAACTTCTTGTTCTTCCAGGCTTGTACCTATATCTCCGTATTTTGTCATCATTAGTGATTTCATTTTTATATAACCACATAGTTAATTTAATTTGTTAAAAACTATTTGGGGATATATTAAAAATAAACAAGTACGCATTTTTAAGATTATTGTTATAACCTCCCTCACACATCAAACGAAGTTTGGACTTTGGTTCAGGTTGAGTTACAATCATAGTATGAAAAAACTACTCATACTTCTGTTTACAAGATTCAACTTATAATCTATTAAATAGGTAATTAAAATACACGTCATTTCGACACAAAAAATCGACTGTATGGCGACTCTGCTTGGAGGTAAATAATATGGCTTTAGTAAAACCACTTGAAGAAAACGAGATTGATTCAGATCTTTGTGAGTTTATTCAGTTCTTTAAAGGACCGCTTGGTGTAATTCCTAATAGTGTTCTTACCATGTCAAGACGACCAAAGATCGCAAGAGCATTTACTGAATTAAATATCGCTGTAATGGAGTGTCACGGTAATGTTACACCTGAATTTAAAAGAATCATTGGGTACATAACAAGCTTTGCGTCAGGTTGTATGTACTGTCAAGCACATACTATTCTCGGCTCTCAGCGTTTTGGGTCAGCCGAAGAACGCCTCGAAGATGCTTGGAATTATAAGAACAGTAATCATTTTAATGAAGCTGAAAAAATTGCTCTTGAATATGCCCATGCTGCAGCTTCTGTTCCTAATGGAGTTTGTGAGGATATAGAAAATCGACTAAAAGAGTATTGGGATGATAATGATATTGTTGAAATAACAGCTGTTATTGCTTTATTTGGTTACCTTAACCGATGGAATGATTCCATGGGTTCTGCCTTGGAAGACCTTCCAATAGAGGCTGGCAATGATTTTCTTGGGGATACTGACTGGGAAGTAGGTAAGCATAAATAAACCAAGTTCGCACAAAATTTTAATAATGTATGAAAAAATTAGTATCAATATTTAAATTTTGTTATAAATTTATTTTTCAATTTATTTCATATTTGCTTATTGGTTTTGGAATTTATAAGGGCAAAATTGAAGATAAAGACAAAGAAACTTCTCAATAACACCCTCCCTTACACATCAAACGAAATTTGGACTTTAGTTTAGATTGACTTATAATCCTATATACAACGTTTAAATTATAAAAATTAGGAGAAAATTATGAATATATGCGTCGTATCAACTTTTGACGGTACCACTGATGACTATATGGAAATGTTTAATGCCACCAAAGAAAAGGCAGCAGATTTTTTCACTGATTACGATATAGGCATTATAAGAGAAGGAAAGATTGCTTTGATGATTCACATAACCGATATGGAAAAATTTCAGGAAGTAATGACGTCTGAAGAAATGCAAGCGTGGGATGCAAAATTCAATTGTGTCGATGAAGTCTATTCTTTAGAAAAAAATAATTAATAATTATGAGTTGGTGGACAAAAGTTTTAGGTGGGGCAGTCGGTTTTATGCTTGGTGGGCCGCTAGGTGCGATGCTTGGTGTTGCATTAGCGGGTAATTTTTCTAAAGGTAATTCTAATTTTGGCGGATTCGCCAAAGATTATCGTCCGGGCGATCAGCAGCGCGTTCAAGCAGCATTTTTTAGTAGTTTATTTTCAGTTATGGGATATATTGCCAAAGTCGATGGCAAGGTATCAAAGTCTGAAATTCTTTTAGCACAGCAAGTTATGCAACATATGCAATTATCAGACGATATGCAAAAAGTTGCAAAAGATCTGTTTAACCAAGGCAAACAAAAAGATTTCAACCTAGACGAAGTGCTTGAACAGTTCCGTACTGAAAGTCATAGGCGTACACACTTAGTACGCATGTTTTTAGAGATTCAAATCCAAGCCACTTATGCTGATGGCGTGTTTGACGATAAAGAACATGATGCACTTAAATATATCGCGCAAAAACTGCACTTTCCTATTCATGAGCTAGAGAGCCTGATTCAGCAATTTTCCGCCACTAGCAACAATACTAATCAACTAACAGTTAACGATGCCTACGTGATATTGGGTGCGGATAAAAGTCTAACTGATAAGGAGCTCAAACGAGCCTATCGACGATTGTTAGCTCAGCATCATCCAGATAAATTAGTTGGTAAAGGCTTGCCAGAGGAGATGAAAAAAATAGCCAATGAAAAAACCCAAGAAATCATTAGCGCTTATGAGCTCATTAAAAAGCACCGTGGTATGCGCTAATTAAGGTGTAATCCTCCCTCACATATGAAACGAAATTTGGACTTTTATCTAGGATAGATTTATACTAGCTTACAATAATTTAGAAGGAGAAATTCATGACACCAGATGAAAGAATTCGAGAGCTTAATTTGATTTTGCCTGAGCCGATTAAACTTCCACCAAATGTAGAAATGCAATTTTCTTGGGTCCGCGTGAGTGGAAATAGAGTATTTATATCTGGTCATATAGCTCTTAACGCAGACGGCTCAGTTTCTGAAGTTACTGGTAAAGTTGGAGGAGAAGTCACTGTCGAACAAGGTTATGAAGCAGCACGTCAAACTGGTCTTGCGATATTGAGTAGCCTAAAGCGCGAACTCGGAACACTCAATAACATAAGTGCTTGGCTTAGGGTGTTTGGTATGGTTAATGTTGCGCCGAGTTTTGTGCAAACTCCATCAGTCATTAATGGATTCTCCGATCTCATTCTAGATGTTTTCGGAAAAGAGATTGGCGATCATTCACGTTCCGCGGTTGGGATGGCAGAGCTTCCTTTTGGAGCGCCCGTAGAAATTGAAGCTGAAGTTGAAATTGACACGGGTAATGTCACCTGAGATTCTGCTAGAGTAGAATCATCTAAACTCTACAAGTGAAAAAACTACTAACTCTAGTATTTTTTGTTCTCACAAGTTTCACTTATGCTGATACAAGAGAGCCATTTCTTGAAGGAATTAAGGGTGTAGTAAAGCTTAATTTCTCCGATGGTAGCATCTACGAAGGGCAGGTCGAAGAATGTTTAATGAATGGCAAACAAATCACTTGTTTTAATGGTTTAGGTATCTACGCTTTTCAAACTGGCTATCGTTATGAGGGTGAGTTCAAGGACAATAAACCCAATGGCCAGGGTGTTTTTACTTCACCAGATGGTCAGCATTATCAAGGTGGTTTTAAGGATGGAAAACTCAACGGAAAAGGTATTATGAACTACCCTGATGGTCGGCGTTACGAAGGAGAATACAAAGATAATAAACGTGATGGCTATGGCATCATGACCCTCCAAGATGGAGGTATGTTCGAAGACGGTAGTCGCTATGAAGGTGAATTCAAGAATGATGAACCCAATGGCCAGGGTGTTTTTACTTCACCAGATGGTCAGCATTATCAAGGTGGTTTTAAGGATGGAAAACTCAACGGAAAAGGTATTATGAACTACCCTGATGGTCGGAGTTACGAAGGAGAATACAAAGATAATAAACGTGATGGCTATGGCATCATGACTTATCAAGATGGAGGCTTTTACCAAGAAGGTAGTCGCTATGAAGGTGAGTGGAAGAATGATAAACGAAATGGTCAAGGAGTTATGACCTATTTAGATGATGGTAGACGTTTGGAGGGAGAATTTAAAGAAGGCGCTTTTATTGGTGGCTAATATGTTTGGTTAGTTGTATCTCAAAAATGAAAAGAAATTTGGATTTTTACTTCTTTTTCTTAATCCAATTATAAGGGCGTATCACTATCCAATATATCCAAACAGGCGTACTCAATAGATAGAATATGTACCAATAAACATTATAAAAGTCAAACCAACTAGCAACTATTTCACCACTAAGCTTGGAATAAGTAGTGGCAATAAAGAATGAAAAAAATAACCAAAGGATGCTAGCGTAAAAACTAATTTTAGTTTTCAAAGAAAAACCTATCATACTATTTATGTAAATGGTCCAAACAAGAAACAATTGTACTAGATACAAAAAGGGTAACTCTAGCAAGATTGATTATGTATATTAGATAACATCTCTTAAGATGAAATTTAGACCTTTAGCATCAAAAATATAAAATAACGGATTCAAAAATTGGAGTGAAAATGTCACAAATAGAAACTGAAGAAATAAGTTTGGATGAAATTTACCAGCTAGCATTCAACGTATTTTCCAATCATGGTTGTGATGCAGAAAATGCAACCGCTCTGGCTCGAACTGTAACAAATGCAGAAAGAGATGGGTCTTTGTCACATGGACTATTCAGGATTCCAGGGTATTTGGCTTCTCTAAAGTCAGGAAAAGTAAAGGGTGATGCTCAACCAAACATTGAACAAAATTTTGATTCTGTTATTACAGTAGATGGAAATTTAGGTTACGCTCCACTTTCTCATGAAAAAGGACTTCCTGTTCTTGCGGATGCCGCTAAACGAAGCGGTATTGCTGTTATGAGGTTGATCAATAGTTTTCATTTTGCTGCTTTATGGCCTGAGACGGAATTTCTGGCCGAAAGAGGTTTAAGTGGAATAGCCTGTACTGTCTATAAACCAGCAGTAGCACCAGCTGGAGCTAGCAAAGCTTTTTTTGGGACTAATCCAATTTCTTTTTCTTGGCCACGTCCAAATAAAACACCGTTAGTCTTCGATATGGCAACATCAACTTTGGCAATGGGAGATGTCCAAATAGCCGCAAGAGAAGGCCATTCAGTGCCTCATGGTACTGGCCTCGGGCCGGACGGCAAGCCTTCAGATGATCCAGCAGAGATACTAAAGGGAGTTTTATTGCCTTTTGGTGGTTATAAGGGATCAGCAATTTCTCTAATGGTGGAATTATTAGCAGCAGGAATGACCGGCGAGAGTTTTTCCTATGAAGCAGAAAAAACTGATAATAATGATGGTGGCCCACCAAAAGGAGGCGAACTTGTTTTAGCAATCAATCCTGAATTAGTCGCTGGGAAAGGATGGGCTGATCACAGTGAAGATTTCTTGAGCCACCTGAAAGCTATTGATGGTGTAAGGCTGCCTGGAGAACGCCGTCATAAAAACCGTCTTGACAAAGGACCAAGGAAAGTCAACAAAGAACTCTTAAGTAAAGTCAGAAGTTTTCTTTAGATCAAAGACTTAACTATACAATATCGGACAAATTGATGCAGAGTCATTGTTATGCCACTATGCACTATAATTAATATTAAATAGTTTTTCACCTAAGGAGGAAGAATGAGTAATTCAGATGACGTACCTATTCAACCAATCAGTGGCACCGTAATTCCACGGTTTGCTGGCCCTTCCACCTTTGCCAGGTTGCCTGAACTCCGTGATGTCTCACATTGTGATGTCGCTATTGTAGGAATTCCTTTTGATGCAGGAACAAGCTATCGCCCTGGTGCTAGATTTGGACCGCAGGCTATCCGTCAGGCTTCAAGACATCTCCGCACGCAGTATCATCCAGCATATGACACCGAACCTTTTGCTGAGCAACAAGTGGCCGATGCTGGGGATATATCTTGCAACCCTTACAATATTGAAAAAGCAGTTTTGGAAATTCAAAAGGGTGCAACAGACCTGTTGGGAAAAGTTGATAGAATAATTAGCCTGGGTGGAGACCATACAATTGCCCTACCATTACTTCGCGCAGTCAATCATTACCATGGTCCGGTTTCACTCGTTCATTTTGATGCGCATCTAGATACTTGGGACACCTATTATGGAGCTCCCTATACTCACGGCACACCATTTCGACGTGCAGCAGAAGAAAAACTTTTCTTAGAGAGCGCCTCAATGCATGTTGGCATTCGAGGACCTTTGTATTCTAGAGACGATCTAAAAAATGATAAGGAATTAGGCTTTAAAGTTATACATTGTGATGAATTTCAAAATGAAGGTATAGACCATGTTGCTAAACGCATTAGAGATCGTGTGGGAGACAATCCAATGTATTTATCAATCGATATCGATGTTCTGGATCCTGCTCACGCACCCGGCACAGGGACTCCAGAGATAGCAGGAATGTCATCACGAGAGCTTGTAGGTGTTTTGAGAGGATTGGCAGGGTTAAACATAATTTCTGCAGATGTTGTGGAAGTTTCTCCAGCTTATGATCATGCAGAATTAACCTCTTTATCGGCAGCTACCACGGTTTTTGAAATTACAAACTTATTTGCCTATTCCAGAAAGCGAAAAAATGAAATTAACTCTAACTAATAATTAGGAGATATTGAGTTTACATTTCTTATGATTCAAATTAAGACAAAAAGACTGGTCTTAAAGAAACCAACAAAGAAAATAAATAAGAAATCGATTGTTTCTCAAATCGGAGATTGGGAGGTAGCAAAATGGTTATCAGGTGTTCCTTATCCTTACACTGAAGAAAAAGCTGAAGAGTGGTTAAATAATATTAATCATGATGATTTAAGATTTAGTATATTTCTGAATGGTTCTTTTATAGGTGGTGTTGGTGCAAGCTTGGAAGAAGATAATAAATTGGATTTAGGCTTTTGGTTAGGAAAGAAATACTGGGGCAGTGGCTATGCTACTGAAGCAGCAATGGGCTTCATTCAATATGTCCAAGAAGAGACCAACTTTAAAGAAATTACGGCATGTTATATAAAGGGGAATACGGACTCCTCAAATGTCTTAATGAAGCTCGGATTTAAGGAGGTAGGTGAGTGTGAAGAATATTTTCTTTCACGCAGAAAAACAATGCCTTGTATTAAACTATTGTTAAAATTTGGTCATATTTGAGTTATGAATTTATACTGAATTCAAATTTTTTGTAAAATTTACTTATTTTTAGTGTTTTTTCCTCAAAAAAAACTTGACATGCTGTTTTTGCTACTATAAAAAGTGCACCAATTAACAAATGACGAGGTAAAAGTCATGAAAAGAAGAATGAGAAATATCATTAAGCAACTTAGTAAAGCGTATCGTTTTCCGTCTTCTCCCATTTCTAATGACAGACGAATTGCGCGGAGAGTTGCAACAGAATTTCGACATGAATATCCTCCTGGAACGCCAACAGAATTCATTGCAGATGAAATACTGAGCTGTTGGGAAAGAAATAAATAATAAAAATTTTGGAATCTATAAAGAAAGGTGGATGTAGCTGTGGCAGATCTCCAGTCGGTAGATGCATTGGTTGGCATAAACTAACTGAAGATCGCTATCAAAAAGCACTTATTGAATATAATAAGATGTCAAAAAAACAAAAGACAGGTCGTTACCATGCAAAAGCAATAGATGGCTTAGGTGAATAATTACCCCATTGGCTGAAGCTTAAATGGAGTCCTTACCACGCCCATCTCTTCGGCCATTTTTTTAGCTGCGTCCGAGTTAAACATTGCCATCATCCCTGCTGGGTCAAAGACATCTACTACTACAATAGCGGTATGGTCATCTACTTTACCTACTTTAGCATCTCTTGAAAATTGTGCTCTCTGATCAGCTAGGTCATCAAAACCTTTCTTCCAATCATCAAACGTTCCATTATTTATTTCAATCATGACCATTGTATTCATCGTATCTCTCCTATATTGTTATAAAAATAAATCTAAGTTACTGGATTGCTACATTAAATATACCTTCACTGATATATGAGATGTTAATGTTTTGCAAGTTTCAGTTTTTTATGAGACCGCAACTATGATTTGCAGGTACAGCCGTCTTTATTTTTTTTGGTGGTTCAAGATTCAAGTTGTCAACTTTCTTGACAAAGGTTTGTTCATCAAAGTCTAGTCTAATTAATGAGTTGAATTCCTTCTCTTCACCGATAGTACTAACTGTGAAGCCGTTATAGTCATGACCAGGATAGACTAGTGTTGAATTAGGCAGTTTAAATAGTTTGTGTATGGAGTGATAAAGCGTTGATGCAGAACCTCCTTGAAAATCACAACGGCCAGTACTTCTAATAAATAAGGAGTCACCTGTAAAGACTTTGTCATCAACAAGATATGACATGCAGCCAGGGGTGTGTCCTGGTGTTTCTATTGCAACAATTTCATGCTCACCAATAGGCAAAATATGACCCTCGCCAACCATAATGTCAGCACACGCTTCTGCATCAATATTTTCTATTCCTATTACAATTTTAGCGAGAGGGAAGGTTTTTTTAAGTGGGCAAGCACTGGTTATATGATCAGCATGAATGTGTGTTTCAATTATAAATTTTAAGTTAAGTTCTAATTCTTGAATTAAGGCAATATCACGGTCTATCATAGAATCTACAGCATCAATAATTGATGCCTCTCTTGTGACGCTGTCAGCTATAAGATAGGTAAAAGTTGAGCTATCTTGTTCAAAAAGTGGCTTGCAAATCAAGCTCATTCGGAGATCCCCATAATCATATTCAGAAAGGTGTGTTTATTTATCATTTACATGTATATGCTTGATGCATTTTTTCTGTATGAATGTAATAATCATACAGTTTTAAGTCTGACGCTGCATGCTTGTCTACAACGACTATTACATTTTTGTGTAGCTGAAGAATGCTTCCTGGAAAGAATGACGATACCGGACCTTCAATTATCTCAGCGACGGCTTGGCTTTTGTGTTTACCCAGACCTAAAAGAAGAATCTGTTTAGCCTCCATTATTGTTCCAATACCCATAGTGATGGCGAGTGTTGGTTGTGTTTCATTATCTTTAAAAAAACGAGAATTGTTTTCAATTGTGTTTTGTGTCAATGTTTTAATTCTTGTTCTTGAGTTTAGGCTTGATGTGGGCTCATTAAACCCAATATGCCCATTAGTTCCTATACCCAGAACCTGAATATCAATTCCACCATGACGCTTTATTGTGGACTCATAGTTTTCACAGGTTTCGAGATAATCATCATCGAAACATTCAGGGATAAAAACATTTTTGTAATTGATGTCAATATGGTCAAAGAATTTACTATTCATATAATGTCGATAGCTTTGTGGATGTCCATGCTCGAGGCCCACATACTCGTCTAGATTGAATGTAGTAACAGACTTGAAGCTGATTTCTCGTTGCTCGTATTTTTTGATTAGGGCTTTATACGTTAAAACCGTAGAGCTACCTGTTGCTAGACCAAGCACTGCTTTTTCTTTATCAGAAATATATTTACCAATAATATTGGCAGCAAAATTGCTTGCCTCTAATTCAGAGGGGAGAATAACTACTCTCATGGCGACTCTTCTTTAATCTGTTTGCCTGAAAGCCAAACATTGTGCACTTTAAAGTTTGAATCAAAGTGAGCAAGATCAGCTCTATGACCTTGCTTTAATTGTCCAATGTAGTGAGAAACTCCTAAATATTGTGCTGGATAAAGCGTTGCCATAGCGATCGCACTCTCAAGAGGAATATTACATTTTTGATAAGCATTTTTAATGGCATCAATTTGAGTAATCGATGAACCGGCAAGTTTTCCATCTGAGTTAATAATGCGCCCATTAGATTCACTGACTACTTCATCATAAAGCTCAAAGGAAGGCTCACCATGATTAATTGTTGCCATAGAGTCTGAGACAAAAAAGAGCTTTCCTTTAGGTTTTTGCTTGAAAGAGAGGTTAATTAGAGATGGGTGTACGTGGTGTAAATCAACAATAATGCTTGCTGATGTCTCGTCAAAATCAAATGCAGATCCAACCACACTAGGCTCGCGTGCTGAGATCTGACCCATAGCATTAAAGAGATGGGTGAAACCATCTAATCCATATTTAATTGCCTCCTCAAGCTGATCATAGCTCGCGTCAGTATGTCCAGCTAGAATTTTAAAACCTAAAGATTTAAGATGTTTCAATTGCTTAATAGAAATACATTCGGGAGCAAGAGTGAGCATCACTGGAAACGAATCCAGTTTTTCAAATAGGCTTAGATAAGAAGCATTAATTGTATTAATGTATTGTTTTTGGTGGACGCCCCGATATTTAACATTGAAAAATGGTCCTTCAATATGTACACCAAGAAGCGAATCATTATTGTTAATTTCATTTGAGATGGTGTCAGTGCATTTTTGAAGAATATTTAAGGAGTCACTAATGACCGTAGGCATGATACTTGTGCTTCCAAAATATTGATGTGCTTCAATTATTGTATTAAGACTCTCTTTGTCTGGAGAGTTGTTGAATAACTTGCCACCACCACCATTCACCTGAAGATCAATAAAACCTGGAGACAACATACCACCATTTAACTTTTGGATTTTGAAGTCTTTTGGAATGTGTGCTTCACCAACAATCCCAGCAATATTCTTATCTTCTATTAGCAGTGCTTTATTCTTGAGAAAGTTTTCACCAGTAAAAAGCTTTGCTCCTGTTAATGCTTTTTTCATCCTAATTCAACCACATAGTCATATCGATCACCACGGTAATAGGATTGTGTATATTCCACAACTTTTCCATTGGCGTCTTTGCCGCGTCTCTCAACAAACAAGACCGCACTGCCAGGACTTATCTCCAATTTATCAGCTATATCGTCATCGGCATTTATGGCATGAATATTTTGTTTGGCAGTGACAGGGTTCATATTTTTTCTTTTAAGTGTTTCGTAAAGTGAATCATCTAGTGCGGTAGTTATTGAGAGAATGGAAGCAGGAATAATTGCTATTTCATAAAGCAATGGTTCATTAACTAAAAATCTGACTCTGTTTAGACGATGAACATAGTCTTCTTCATTCAAATTTAATATAAGAGCTTCTTTAGGACTCGCTTTACCTTCCTCTCGTAAAACAATTCTGGAATGAGATTCAAGACCACGTCTATTCATATCAGCAGTAAAACTATTCAGAGTAGAGAGGTTTTTATGCAAAACAATATCAACATTATCAGAAACAACAGTACCAGCACCATGATGTTTTTGTAGTACCCCAATATCAACAAGTTGATCTATCGCTTTTCTAACTGTAATTCTTGATAAACTAAGTTTGTGTGCTAATTCTCGTTCGGGTATTAATGAGTCGCCAGGATTTAACATGCCCTGTTGGACGGCATTATGAAGAGATCGTGACAGCTGTTTATAGAGAGGTTCAGGGCTATCATTTGAGGGAAGTAAATAGTTAATTAAAGTGTCAGTTTCAATCATCAGATTATTACTTTATTGATTTTTTAACAGAATATCCGTCACACTCTTGATGTGACAATCAAATTATTGGTATTATATTGGTATTATATTATATATTTAACGTAAAAAACAATAATCTGTAAAAAAATATCATACAATGATTGAAAAAAAGAGTCTTATCTATAAGCTATAAAAGTAGAATAGTTTTATAAAAAAACATATTTGCTTTTTAATTGCTACCTGTTATATAATACCATTTCATTACCAATTAATAGTAGTAACGCCACTTAGGAAATTAACTTCAATGTTAATGGCTAAGACTTTTTTCTTAATTTAGTGGTCTTATTTGTGAGGACTATGAGTATAGTAAACTCGGAATTTGTTTTGACTTTTAATATCGATTCAGATGGACAATTCTGTTCAGTACTCAAGAATAATAGTGACAAGACTTTAGGTAATTTTTTGATATGCTTCAGCTTACTATCTTCCATCAAGTCTGTAGATAATTGTCTTGTCATGACTCAAGTTGGTGGTTATGTAGAGTTATCACAACTTAATACATCTCCTTTTCTTCCAGGCGAAGAGTGGTCTTTTAAGTATGCTTATGAATATTCAAGGCATAGACCCTTAAACCATACATGGGGTCCACAAGGTGCTTTTGTAAAGCTTCTTGATGGTTCATATATTTCAGTACATGTGGATGATTTAGATTTTCAAACTTTCTCCTCCTTGGACCCAATCGCAAAGAATCCATCTAAAAAATTGTTGGATCAATCTTTGCGATTGGTGCCACATCCTAGCGAATGGATGCCTAGTGCTGGAGTATGTAATTTATCTCAGCCCTTAAATCTTTCCTTTGAAGATTCAGAGATGATAACTAGAGCTGTTAGTGCAGCTTCTGAACTTGGTAATAGACTCAATTTGAATATTTTATCTAGCAATAATAACGAGTTTATTAATTCTAATACAGAGATAATCATTAAAGCCCAAAAGCATAAAACAAGTTCTTCATATAGCCTAGTTATAACTAGTGATGTCATTGAACTTAATGCTGGTGACGAACAAGGCTTATTTTATGGCTTGGTTACTTTATTGCAACTGAACCAAACGTATCACAAATTAATTCCATGCGGCACAATCATAGACCAACCGCGTTTTGATTGGCGTGGACAGCACCTAGATTGTGCTAGGCATTTTTATGCTGTCGAAAGTATTTTAAAACTTCTGGATTTAATGAGTTTATTTAAACTCAATAAGTTTCATTGGCACGGTACTGATGATGAAGCGTTTCGTTTCAAGCTTGATAGTAATCCTGAACTTGCCACCGCTACTGCTAAAAGAGGGAATAACCTTTTAATCCCTCCTATTTTTGGCTCAGGTCCTAATCCAACCGGAGGTTGTTATGACTCTAGTGATATCAAGCGAATTATTGAGCGAGCTTCATCTAATTATATTGATGTATTGCCCGAGTTTGATTTGCCTGGGCATAATTTGTCGTTTATTAAACTCTTTCCTACTACTCGTGATCCAAGAGATAAAAGCAATGAAGTTTCAGTACAAGGTTATTTTCAAAATACTTTAAATCCCGCAATGCCTGATACATATTCCATTGTTCGACAGTTAGTTGATGATCTTTGTCAAATATTTCCTGGAGAGTATATCCACCTTGGAGGTGATGAGATGCCACCCGATAGCTGGATAAAATCTCCAGAAGTTAATAAATTAAAGGAGAAATATAACCTATCTAGCAATCATGATGTTTTGTCGTGGTTTATTAATGAGTTGTCTTTTGATATTGAATCTAATGGTAAAAAAACGGCTGCATGGCAAGAGGCGGAAGAAGGCATTCATCACGAAAAGAAAACCAATAAACTTCTATTTGCTTGGAGAGACTTAGAATCAGGCCATGAGTTGGCGCGTAAAGGCCATAAAGTTGTCTTATGTCCAGCACAATATATCTATTTTGATATGGCACAAAGTAGAGACTATTGTGATCGTGGTATTAATTGGGCTGCTATAGTCCCCTTTAATGCAACCCTTGATTGGGAAATCATTCCTTTAGATGAGCCGGAAATTGAAGAAAATATTGAAGGAATTCAAGGCCATCTTTGGAGCGAAACAATTCTTAAGGATAGCGACATGGAATCAATGCTGTGTCCAAGAATTCTGGGATTATCAGAAAGCGCATGGACAAGTCAAAACAATAGACGCAAAGGCGCTGAATTGAATAATTTGGTATTGAATAACTATAGGGATTTATTTGAAAAAATTGGTTGGCACTTTTATAAGTCGGAGAATTTTGATATCATGTCAGATCCAGCAAAGAATAAGGAGGCTTTAATTAATGAGTGATTTGTTGCAAATGTTGAGACCAAAAACTAAAGCACAAACAACAACTCTTTTTGCATGGGCTCTAATTGCCCCGGCAGCGATATATATGTTTTTGATAGTTGTCTGGCCATTAATTGAAACATTTCGTCTTTCTTTTACTAATTCAAACATAGGCACCTTAATTGAGGGCCATGATTATATTGGTTGGGCTAACTATGAAAAAGCACTCGGTGGACGCAAGTTTCCTTCAATTGTTACGCGGACTTTTTATTGGATGTTTCTTTCTGTTGGTTTGAAAGTAATTTTAGGTTTGATTGGGGCAACATTATTAGCAAGCAATATTAGAGCTAGGGGCATATTTCGCGCTCTTGTTATGCCACCATGGATTGTGCCAATAGCAATTGGTTGTTTTGGCTGGTTATGGCTATACAATGGTCATTTCGGCCTGCTTTCAAATTTTGCTGAGATGGTTGGCATTACAGATGGGCCATTTAGTTTTTTAGCCTATAAGCAGAGTGCGTTTTATTCAGCGGTTGTGACCGATGTTTGGATTGGAACCCCAATGGTTACCTTATTCTTTTTAGCAGCTATTCAAGGTGTTCCAAAGGATCTTTATGAGGCGGCATACGTAGATGGAGCATCACGATGGTACCGATTTCGTAGAATCACAATGCCACAAATTATGCCAACTGTCATTTCAATGGCTCTGCTCTCTGCTATCTGGACGTTTAATTCTTTCGAAATTATTTGGATTTTGACTGAGGGCGGTCCTCGTGGGGCAACCACTACTCTGATAATTGATACTTTCAAGACAGCTATTTTTAGCTATAAATTTGGTGCAGGTGCAACTCGAGCAGTGCTTGTTGTTTTAATTTTAGGTGTATTCTCACTTATTTATTTGACTGTACTTGGAAGAGTTAGCAAAAAATTTGGCTATGCCGGGGTAACAAAATAATGGATAAATATTCACTGCCCCACAAGATAGGAATTTACGTTTCAATTGCGCTATTTTTAACTTTTATGTTGCTTCCTTTTGTTGAAATGTTTGTAGCATCGTTAAGGCCATTAACTCATTTATTTAGCCGACCTGACGTTCCAATTGGAGAAACAATGAGCTTTATTGATTTTATGAGCAGGTTTTGGTCAGATAAAATGAGTTTTCAAGCCTATAGAGATATGTGGGTAACCGTCCCACAGCTGCCAAGATATATATTTAACAGTGTCTTTTTATCTACTGCTGTAACGATTATTTCATTGTGTTTTATAGTTCCTGCTGCTTATGCCTATGCACGTTTTAGCTTTAAAGGCAAGTCTGTGAGTCTCACGCTTTTTCTAGCAGTGAATATGTTTTCTGGAGCTGTATTGTTAATACCTTTGTATAAATTATTGAGAATGTACGGTTTATTAAATACATACTGGGCGATGATTATTCCAGGTGTTGCATTTCTTATACCACAAGGTATTTGGCTCCTTAAAACTTTCTTAGAAAAGATACCCTATGAGTTGGAAGAGGCGGCATTTGTCGATGGTGCTTCTAGACTTTATACGCTTCGCCGTGTAATATTACCATTAGCTGTTCCAGGTTTAGTCGTTGTTGGAGTTGCCGTATTTATCGGTGCTTATGCGCAACAGTTTTTATTTGCGATTACATTTAATCAAGATAGAGACTATATGCCTCTACCAGCTGGCATTTTTGAATTTATTGGTTACCAAGACGTGTTGTGGAATGAAATGATGGCCGCAAGTCTTGTTGGAATTCTGCCCGTGTTGTTAATTTTCCTGTTTATGCAGAAACATCTCATAGCAGGTTTAACATCAGGGGCGGTAAAGCAGTGAGAAGTAAAATACTCACATAAAGTATTACCAGGGATTATTAATCTCTGGTAATTTGATGTAAAAATAAAGGAGAAGTAAATGAAATATATAAAAAAAGCACTCTTTTTAGCTTTCATTGGCGCCGGTTTTATGGCACCAGTTCAGGCTGCAGAGGTGCATGCAATAATTTGTGGTGGTGAAATACGTCCTGCTGATCAAGTGGTTTTTGATGCTTTTGAGGCAAAATATCCAGGCGTTACGG
>Ga0207964_1000279_pt1 | contig 15412 bp, 3 predicted proteins | sample Knorr_S23_td_250_FD_185608 | JGI IMG/M metagenome (GOLD analysis project Ga0207964, IMG submission 185608) | Marine microbial communities from Southern Atlantic Ocean transect - Knorr_S23_td_250_ad_251m_LV_A (SPAdes) (version 2) | ecosystem: Environmental > Aquatic > Marine > Oceanic | place...
TGTCTATGTTTCAGCAAGCACCAAATCTGAGGATGGCAGTCAGGAGACGGTGGTTATTAGCTACAATGCTGACGACAGTACCACTACTGGTTTGGGCTTGCGGGTTCACTTCGATAGTTCTGTAGTGACACTGACGGATGTATCCAATGCCTTATCTAACAGTCTGTTAACGCCGCCTACATTGACGGCTTTGGCAGATACTAGTGATTTTGATGGTAATGCTGCAACGGATTCTTATATTGTGGCCAACTGGGCATCGCTCTTTGGCTCATGGCCGGGTGCGCTGCCATCGGATCTAATGACTCTGACTTTCGATATAGATTCAGAGGCCACAGGTTCAACATTAATTGGTCTTTCCTCAAGCAGTAATGCAGCTGGCTTTGCCTTTGCTGGGCAGTCCCATAATCTGGTAATTAGCGCCGAAGCTGGGCCTGCTGCGCCACAGCTAAGCATTAATGCCGCAACAGCTGAGGTAAGTCTGGTCATCCCAGATTATGATATTCAGTCCGAGTACAGCTTTACAGTGGTTGCTACCGATGCCGCGGGCAATGCCAGTGATGCGCAGGCGGTGTCTTTGCAGGTTGCTGACACAGTGTCCTCAGCTACAGATACCTATACAGGTACTGCAGGGGCGGATGTATTTGCCTTGACGGACGGTTCTGCTGAGATTACTTCGGGTACCGGTGACGATGTATTTGTAATCACCGATGCTATGTCAGATATTCATACCATCACTGACTTTGAGTCAGGCACTGATTCCCTAGAACTGGGATCCTTATTGGAAGCTGCAGGCTACACAAGCGTATCTTTATCTACAGATCCGGTTGCCGATTTGGTAGTTCATCAGGCTGCTGGAGATACGGCTGATATCGCCGATCTAATTAGTAGCGATGATAGCTTGTTGGATAATGCCTACGGTGGTTATTTTGATAACGGCAGCGATACTTTAACGCTATTTGTCGACACTGATTCAAGTGCCGGTGCGGTCGCTATACAGAGCTATCAGATTGAGGTGGGTGCGGGTTCTACGGTTGAAGATGATGATCTATCTGTAACTTTTTCGGCCTTTATAGCCTAGAAGTTTATTCAATTAAAACAATTTATAAATAGGATAAAAAAATGAAAGATGTATTTGTTGATCGGTTTGTAAAGTGCAATGTCAGTCAGGGGGTTGTTAGGTTAGATTTTGCGCGGGTGGAAAATATAGATCACGAAAAAAACGAGGTCTCCATGTCGCCATCGGCAAGGCTGGTGTTGCCATTGGACAGTTTTATGCATTTTATCGATCAGGCCGAACAGTTGCGCGAGAAAATTCTTAGCCAAGGCCCTGCGGATGTGGTTTCTGCGACTATTGATGAGCCAAAGGCAAAAAAATCGAAACCAAAGGCGAAGGCAAAAAAGACTGCAAAGTCAGTTCATTAGAGCGTAAATGCTTTTAATCCTTACTATAGGGTCGCATTAAGTGGGCAACAGGCAATCTATAGGGCTGTTCAACGCATAATAGTATCTATTCATCGTTTTGCTCTGGAGTAATTTGTTGCGGCATTTAACAATCGCGAGACAGAAAAATTTTTTATCTGGCGTTTTCGGTGGCATAGAGAGCTGAAGATAATCAGTATTAATAATTATAAAAATAATTATAAAAATAAAAATAAAAATAAAAATAAAAATAAAAATAAAAATAAAAATAAAAATAAAAATAAAAATAAAAATAAAAAAGGTATCTACAGGTCATAACCGAAAATTTTTAATTCAACGCTAACAATAATATTTCAAAGCTAAATAATATTCGGCGCTCACCATACTATTCTGCGCCAGAATTATTTTGATGCTAATAATTAAAATCCAATAAGAGGGTGTAGTAGTATGTCAAATATTCAAATAGTTTCTGATAGCGGTATTCAGTGGTCCGGTAACACGGGTACGTTGGTTGTTAAATATAACTCTAATGATGCGACAACTACTGGGCTAGGTCTGCGAATTCATTATGATAATGCTTCAATGGCTCTGGTTGCTGTATCAGATCTATTGACAAGCGATAATATTTCTCCTCCGCAGTTAACCCCTTATTCTGATAGTGAAAATATTGATGACAACCCCGCTACCGATTCCTATGTAACCTCTAACTGGGCTTCCCTATTCGGAAGCTGGCCTGGGTCTACTGAAGCTGATCTTGTGACTCTTACCTTCGAGAAGGTTGATGGCGGTTCAGAGAACTATGATGTTGGCTATACTGCTAGTAGTACTGCGGCTGGGTTTGAGTTTAACCCACAGCCCATGTCAGTTAGCGTCAATGATGTTGATGAAAATTCTGGCGCAGGCCAAGTAATTGCTACGGTAAAAGATGCTCCTGAGGGCGCTACTTACAGCCTAGTTGATAATACAGCTTATCCTGTGGATGACGCGGATGCGCCTGCTGAAACCCAAATAAATATTCCTGATCTGCAGCCGGCAACCCAGTATGTCTATGCATCAGATGCTGCGATCTCGGAAGATGGCAGCCAGCTTACAGTAGTGGTGAGCTATGGTTCTCAAGACAGCACGTTGACTGGGCTTGGTCTGCGAGTTCACTATGATAATACGACGCTGACTTTAGCTGATGTGTCAGATCTTTTAGTAGCTGATAATATTTCTGCGCCGCAGTTAACGCCTACTGCTGATAGTGGCAATTCTGATGGTGATGCTACTACCGATTCCTATGTAACCTCTAACTGGGCTTCTTTGTTCGGGTCTTTCCCTGGAAGTAACAATGTTGATCTTGTTACTCTTACCTTTGATATTGCCGAAGGTGCTGAAGGTCCTACTGCGGTCAATTTCTCAGCTGCGAGTAATGCTGCTGGTAATGCTTTTGTTGGCCAGGATCAGATTATCCAGCTTCCAGTTGCACCAGTGGATCCAAGTGAGCTCAGTATAGATGCTGCGACTGGCGCGGTAACTCTGGATGTAAATCCAGATTACGAAGCGCGCAGCGAGTACTCATTTGATGTGATTGCAAATGTTGGCGGTGCTGAAGAGACGGCTTCTGCTACCTTTAGTGTGGGCAATGCCGATGAATTAGCGCCAGTTTTCGATTCTGGTGATTCAGCTGGCTCTATTGATGAGAACAGTGGCGCAGGACAGGTTATTTACACCGCTGCAGCCCATGATAATGCCGCTGATGCCACTAGCGAGCCGCTGAGCTATAGTTTAGCCGCGGGCAGTGATGCAGCTGTAAGCATTGATTCGGCAACGGGTGAAGTGACATTGGCCGCTGACCCCAACTTTGAGGCTCAGTCTGCATACAGCTTTGCCGTGGTTGCTACCGATGGTGCCGGCAACTCTGCCGAGCAGTCGGTTACTCTAAATATTAATAACCTTGATGATGCAGCGCCGGTAATTACCTCTGGTGATTCAGCTGGTTCTATTGATGAAAACAGTGGTGCTGGTCAGGCGATTTACACCGCGGTTGCCGCTGATAATGCAGCTGATGTGACTAGCGAGCCGCTAACTTATAGCCTGTCTGATGATAGCAATGGTGCAGTTGCCATTGATTCGTCTACAGGTGTGGTAACACTTTCAGATAATCCAGATTTCGAAGCTAACCAAAGCTATAGCTTCACTGTAGTTGCCACTGATGGCGCTGGTAACTCTGCTGATCAGTCAGTGACCTTAGGGGTTAATAACCTCGATGATTCTGCGCCGATTTTTGTTTCTAGTGCTACAGCCGATGGTATAGACGAGAACAGTGGTGCTGGCCAAGTGGTTTATACCGCTCAGGCTCAGGATAATGCAACTGATGTAACTAGCGCGCCTCTTGCCTACAGTCTATCTGATGATAGCAATGGTGCCTTTAGCATTGATTCAGCAACTGGTGCGGTGACTCTAAGCGACAACCCTGACTTTGAGGCAGTTGCAGGCTATAGCTTTACAGTAGTTGCTACTGATGGAGCTGGTAACGCGGCACAGCAAACTGTATCTCTTGCGGTTGTTGATATTTTTGATCTAAACCCTGTGTTTGATTCAAGCAACCCAGATCCTGTGATGAATGAGAACGGCGTATTTAGTTATACGGCCGTAGCGGATGTTGATCCAAGGGCTGCGGATTACGGTATTGGTCCTGACTTGGCCTACAGCCTGTCAGATGACGGCAATGGTGTGTTCGGCATTGATTCAGCCACTGGTGTTGTCTCTATGTCTGTAAGCCCTAACTATGAGGCTGGTGTTAGCTATGGCTTCACTGTGGTTGCCACTGATGATAACGGCAACTCAAGTGAAAATGCCGTATCGCTTACTGTTAATAACGTCGATGAATTGGCGCCGATATTTGCAAGCGACTCTGTAGTTTTAGATGCTATTGATGAAAACAGCGGTGAGCAAGTTGTATACAGCGCATCGGCTACAGATGATAGCAATGATGTAATCGCTGGCTCTGTGACTTACAGTCTTGCAGCTAGCAACGGTCCATTTAGCATTGATTCAGTTACCGGTGCGGTGACCTTGGGCGAAGATCCCGATTTTGAGGGGCAGTCTGAGTATAGCTTTACGGTAACAGCTACTGATGGTGCGGGTAATTCATCTGAGCAGTCGGTAACGCTCCCTGTTGCCAACTTGGATGAACTAGCGCCAATCTTTGACTCCGGCGATACAGCTACTGCTATTGATGAGAATACGGGTGCAGCACAGGTTGTCTACACAGCTTCGGCTAATGATAACTCCGATGATGTTACCAGCGATCCACTAGCTTATAGCCTATCTGACGATAGCAATGGTGCCTTTAGTATTGACTCGGCCTCTGGTGCGGTGACTCTGGTTGCCAGTCCTGACTTTGAGTCTGCTGAAAGCTATAGCTTTACAGTAGTTGCCACTGATGCGGTAGGAAACTCTGCTTCGCAAGCGGTATCCTTGTCGATCACTAACCTTGATGATACGGCGCCAATCTTTGATTCTGCCGATTCAGCCAGCATCGATGAGAATGCCGGTTCTAATCAGTTGGTTTACACAGCGCAAGCCCATGATAATGCGGACGATGTAACCAGTGAGCCGCTGACCTACAGCCTATCTGACGATAGCAATGGCTTGTTGAGCATTGACGGTGCTTCGGGTGAGGTGACGCTAAGCGAAGATCCTAACTTCGAAGCAACCGAAGGCTACAGCTTTACGGTTGTTGCCACTGATGGTGAAGGCAATGCGACCTCACAGCAGGTATCGTTATCAGTCACTAACCTCGATGACACTGCGCCAATTATCGAAGGCACTGAAGTAGCTCTAACATTGAGTTCTTTCTCAAGTCCAAATCAGACTGTTTACGCGCCAGTGAATGATTCTAGTGCGCAGTTTGAGACTGCCTATGACGATGCTAGCGATGTGACTAGTGAGCCGCTTACGTTCAGTCTGGCAGTTGCTGCTGAGCATGCCGCCGATTTTGCAATTGATGCAAATACCGGTGCAGTTACCTATATTCCGGTTCCCTATACCACTGAGACCCTGCAAACTATTGACTACGCTGTGACTGCGACTGATGGCGAAGGTAATCAGTCGACTGTTGATCTGCAGTTAAATATTTCTGGTAAGGAATTTAATGCGCCTCTATTCAGTGCAGCTGAAGGGTACGCGACTACTGCAACCGACTCACTGGTGCAAAATGAAGGCACAGAGTATGAAGAGTTCGTAGAGGTTGCAACTGCGGTTAGTGGCACTGTGAGTGAAACTGTGGGTGATGGCGATGTTGTCTACACCGCAGTAGCTGCGGATGCAACACCTGTAAAATTCACCTTGGAGGATTCTGCAACAGTTGGAGAGAACTCCGGTCATAACCAAATTATTTATAATGCGGTTTCCACTGGTAACCTGTCGATTGATGAGAATACCGGTGCAGTTACGCTCGTTGGTGCTCCAAGTGCTGAGCGCGGTGCGGAATATAACTTTACCGTTATAGCCACTGATTCATCGGATAACCAGTCGGCACAGTCAGTTAGCTTTACCATTGATAACTTTGATGCAGCTACTGCAGCCGCTACTGATGCAACCACCTACAGCTTGGTGGAAGGTCATGATGAAGCGCTTGAGATTAACGCGCAAACTGGTGAGGTTGCTCTGCTTGAGAATCCTGATCATGAAGCCAAATCTGAGTACAGCTTTGTAATTGAGGCTACTGATGGGGCGGGTAATGTTCGTCAGCAAGCGGTAACTGTGACTGTTGACAATGTCGATGATGTGGCGCCTACGGTTACTTCTGGTGATACAGCTGCAGCCATTGATGAAAATAGCGGTGCAGGCCAGGTGGTTTACACGGCTACAGCTGATGATTCTATAGATCCAACCTCGTCAGTTGCCTTCAGTCTGGCTGCAGACAGTGATCCTGCGTTGAGTATAGATGCAGCCACTGGTGAAGTAGCTCTAGCCGGTAACCCAGATCACGAAGCGCAGTCTGAGTACAGCTTTACAGTGGTTGCTACTGACGGTGCAGGCAATGCCAGCGAACAAGCAGTAACGCTGCAAGTTAATGACCTTGATGAAATTACGCCAATTATTACTTCTGATAGCAGCAGCTTCTCTATTGAAGAAAATACGGGTGTCGATCAGGTTGTTTACACTGCCACTGCTCATGATGCGGCCAGCTTTATTGAGAAAGGCCCCATTGCTCAGCAGTTTGAGCGCAACGACGATGGCACGTTAACCTTAAAATTATTTGTAGATGAGTCGGTAGCTGCTAACTATCCAAATGGTCTAGAAGCAATTCAGTTTGCTGTGAATTATGCTGGCGAAGAGAGTGGAGTTTTCTCAGTTAATTCGATTACATTCCCATCAGCCCCGCTTGTGCCTGTGGCTCATCAGGACAATGGTCAGATTAACTTCGCTCTAATCTATATGTCACCTGATCTATCTGATCTGAACGCATTGAAAGAAGCTAATCTTTATGATACTTCAGGTAATACACCTATTGCTGAAATCAACTTTAATATTGGTGATGCCTCGGTTGCTGGTGAATTCTCAGTATCTGAAGTAGGTTTATCTGAGTATGGCTACAACATGACTTACCCTGTAGGTCAATCGGTCCATCAGTACACGCTGAATGGTAGTGGCGATACGACCTTTAGCTTGTCGGAAGATAGTGATTCAGCCTTAACCATTGACTCTGCAACAGGTGAAGTCACCTTGGCCGGCAGCGCTGACCATGAAGCTCAGTCTGAATATAGCTTTACTGTGATTGCGACTGATGCGGCCGGCAATAGTGCCGAGGAAGCCGTTGCCTTCTCAGTGACTGACCTAGATGAATTAGCGTCTGTATTTGTCTCTGGCGACAGCGCTAGTGTTATTGCTGAAAACAGTGGTGCAGGACAGGTTATTTACACTGCCGAAGCTGATGACAGTGCCGATATCAGTGGCGGCGTTACCTATACGCTATCAGCTGATAGTGACTCTGCATTGAGCATTGATCAAGCAACTGGTGAAGTGACCTTGGCGGATAGCCCAGATTATGAAGCTCAGTCTGAGTACGGCTTCACGGTAGTTGCTACAGATGCTGCCGGACATGTAAGCCAGCAGGCGGTTACACTCGACATTGCCGATCTAGATGAAGTAGCGGCCACTATAACTTCTGGTGATACTGCAACTGCTATTGATGAAAACAGCGGTGCAGCTCAGGTTGTCTACACAGCCACTGCAGATGACAGTGCAGATACCAGTGATGGCGTTAGCTTTAGCTTGGCTGCTGGCACTGATGCTGCCCTTAGCATTGATGCGGCGTCTGGTGAAGTAACTCTACTGGCTGACCCCGATCATGAGGCTCAGTCTGAATACGGCTTTACGGTAGTTGCTACTGATGCGGCAGGTAATGCCAGTCAGCAGGCAGTTTCACTAGCTATTAATGACCTTGATGAAGTTTCGGCCACCATCACTTCTGGCGATGTAGCTGTTACTATTGATGAGAACAGCGGAGCAGATCAGGTTGTCTACACCGCGACCTCAGATGATAGTGCAGACGTTAGTGACGGTATTAGCTTTAGCTTGGCTGCAAGCAGTGATGCTGCGTTTAGCATAGACGCCGCAACAGGCGAAGTAAGCTTGGCTACAAATCCTGATTATGAAACTCAGAATCAGTACAGCTTCACTGTGGTTGCGACTGATGCCGCGGGTAACAGCAAAGAGCAAGCAGTATCATTATCCGTTGCAGATAAGGATGAGGTGGCTCCAACGATCACTTCAGTGGACACTGTCTCTATTACAGAAAATACGGGTATTGATCAGGTTATCTACACCGCAACAGCAGATGATTCTGCCGATGTTAGTGGAGGTGTGACTTTCAGTCTTGCTGACGACAGCGATGCTGGCTTGGAGATTGATGCGCAAACTGGTGATGTAACGCTGTTGAAAAACCCCGATGTTGAAGCTCAGTCTGACTATGACTTCACTGTAGTAGCAACGGATGCGGCTGGTAACGCTTCTGCGCAAGCAGTTGTCCTTAATGTAGATCCAGTGACCACGGTTAATATTACGCACTGGGCCAGTAACGTCAGGATTTCTGATGTTAAGATTAAGCAGGGTGGCGTTGAAATTGGCAGAAGTAATGGCAACAATGATAAGTCCGTTTTTGCAGATGCTCGTGATCAAGAATTTACTGCCGAGAGAGATGTGGCGCAGAATGATACTGATTTCGTAGTTGATGCGGCGGATGCTCTTGCAGCATTGAAGTTGGCGGTTAAGTTGCCTGGATCAGCTGCTCAGTCAAGCCGAACGTTCGTTTACAAAGGCGAAAATGATTATAACGGCGATGGACAGGTAACCGATGCTGACTTCCAGATGAATGCAGCAGACGTTAACAGAGATGGTGTTGTCAGTAGTCGAGATGCACTGCAAATTCTGCGTTTTGCCGCTCGTATGGATAATGCTTTCACATCAGAATGGGTGTTTGTTGACACGGGTTCTGAAGCCGCGGGAGATGAAAGTACTCCAGAAGATACCGCCAATTTTGTGGGTCTTGTTTTGGGTGATATCGATGGTAGTTGGTCATCCGCTGAGACCGAGCAGAGCCTCAAGCTCGACAAGTCGATCAGCAGTGGCGATACAATCTACAAATATGATACGAAAAGCTGGACTTTCAATGCTGAAGCTTCTGGCGCAGAGGCCTTTGAGGTTAACGCAAGGTCTGGTCAGATCAAGTTAAACGCAGCAGACCAAAGTGAATATGGCTTTGTATTGATCAATAATCGTACTGGTGAAGAGAAAGTATTCACAGTAGATGTTCCTCTGGCTGATGAAGTTGCACCTGACTTTGCCTCAGCACAGGCGGTGGCAGTAGAAGATAATATTGGTAACAATAAAGTTGTCTACTCGGCGGTAGCAGTTGATGGCAATGGCGGTAAGAAGGTTCTCTACAGCTTGGGCGATGATGCGCCAGAAGGATTGAGCATTAACCATCGTACTGGTAATGTCAGACTGCAGGGTAATACAGATCACTCCGCTCAATCTGAGTATGCATTTACAGTAGTGGCAACGGACAGTGATGGTAATGCTTCCGAGCAGCTAGTCACATTGTCTGTACTGCCTGCTCCAGACGTAACTGCGCCTACCATCACTTCTGGTGATTTGGCGTTGACTATTGCTGAGAGCAGTGGTGCTAACCAAGAGGTTTATGCGGCGGCTGCAGATGATGCAGATGTAACTTACAGCCTGGCTGCAGGCAGTGATGCAGGATTAAGCATTGATAGCAGCACTGGTAAGGTTGAGCTTATTGGCAATCCTAATGCTGAAGATCAATCTGAATACAGCTTTACGGTTGTAGCCACAGATACGGCTGGTAATGCCTCCGAGCGTGAAGTCACACTATCCATTGATAACCTCGATGAAATTGCGCCTAAGATCACTTCTGGTAGTGGCGCTGTTGTGGTTGAAAACAGCGGTGCAGATCAGGTGGTCTACACAGTTGATGCAGTGGACAATGAAGATGTTAGTGGCGGTATTAGCTACAGCCTTTCAGCAGATAGCGATGCAGCATTGAGTATTGATGCAAGCGGTGCGGTTACTCTGGCTGGCAATCCTGATTATGAGGCCCAGTCTGAATATGACTTTGCCGTTATTGCTACGGATGCCGCAGGTAATGCTTCCGCACAGGAAGTCACTTTACAGGTTAAAAATGTTGATGATATAGCGCCAGTTATTACTTCTGGTGATGTGGCTGAAACAGTCAACGAAAATGGTCGCGCAGGTAAGGTTATCTACACTGCAACAGCTGATGATAGTGCAGATAGCAGTGGCCGTGTTACTTACAGCTTGGCTGAAGGCAGTGACTCAGCATTAAGCATCAATGCCAATTCTGGTAGGGTTAGACTTGCTCATAGCCCCGACGCTGAAGGTCAGGATGGATATACCTTTACTGTGGTTGCCACCGATAAGGCAGGTAACTCCTCTGAGCAGGTAGTTACTCTATCTGTGGATAATGTGGATGAGGTTGCACCTACTATCACTTCTAGTGACAGTGCCGGTTCTGTAGATGAGAACAGTGGTGCAGCACAGGTTATCTATACTGCAACTACTACTGCGGATGGCAGTGTAGATGCCAGTGGCGATGTTGCTTGGAGCTTGGCTGCAGGCAGTGATGCTGCACTCAGCATTGATGCAAGCGGTGCGGTGACTCTAAATGCAAATCCTGATCAAGAGACTCAGTCTGAATACAGCTTCACGGTTGTTGCAACTGATGCCGCGGGCAATGCCAGCGAGCAGTCAGTAGCATTGACTGTTAATGATCTCGATGAAGCGGCGCCTACCATCACTTCTGGTGATACTGCAGGTTCTATTGCTGAAAACAGCGGTGCAGCTCAGGTTATCTACTCAGCCTCTGCCAGCGATAGCGCTGATATCAGTGGTGGTGTGACCCTAAGTCTTGCTGAGGGCAGTGATCCAGCATTGAGTATCAATGCCAATGGTGATGTAGTCCTAGCTGATAATCCTGACTTTGAAGCCCAGTCTGTGTACAGCTTTACTGTAGTTGCCACAGATGCGGCTGGTTATGCAACGTCGAAGGATTTAACCGTCTCTGTAGACGATCTCGATGAAGTAGCGCCTACTATCACTTCAGGTGCTGTTGCTCTCACCCTTGATGAAAACTCTGGTCACAACCAGTTGGTTTACGCAGCACAGGCCAACGACAGTGCAGATGTAAGTAATGGCGACATAACTTACAGTCTTGCTGATGGTCATAACGCCGCTATCGCTATTAACGCTGATACTGGTGAAGTGTTCTTGCTATCTAATCCTGATCACGAGCTTTATTCTGAGTACAGCTTCACGGTAATTACCACCGATACGGCGGGCAATGCAAGTGAAGGACAAACGGTTACTCTGTCTATCAATGATCTCGATGAGATTTCACCGACTATTACCTCTGCGGTCACAGTTGTGGCTAAAGATGAAAATTCTGGTGCAGCACAGGTAATCTACACAGCTACTGCAGATGACAGCCTTGATATCAGTGCAGACGTAACCTTTAGCCTAGCTGGAGATAGTGATGCTGCGTTAAGTATTGATGCTGATACAGGTGCGGTAACTCTGTCGACTGATCTCGATTATGAAACTCAGTCTACCTACAGCTTCACCGTAGTAGCCACAGATGGTATTAATCCTGATGTTCAGCAATCTTACAGCCTTGATATCAATGATTTGGATGAGATTGCACCTACTATTACATCTGTAGCTACGGTTAGCGCTATTGATGAAAACAGTGGTGCACAGGTTATCTACACAGCGACAGCGGACGATAGTCTGGATACCAGCGCTGGTATAACCTTCAGTTTATCTAGCGACAGCGATGCAGCGCTCAGTATTGATTCGGCTACAGGTGTGGTTAGCTTAAACGCAGATCCTGATCATGAAGCACAGTCTGAGTACAGCTTTACTGTATTGGCCTCAGATGGTGTTAATGCTGATGTCGAGCAAGCACTGACTCTAGATATTAATGATCTCGATGAAGTGGCGCCACAGCTTACCTCGACTGACAGTGTTATAGTCACAGAGGGAGTTAGTGAGCTGTATACAGCTACTGCTGATGATGCTGTTGAATCCAGTGGTGATGTTAGCTTTAGCCTAGCTGCTGGCAGTGATGCTGCCCTTAGCATTGATGCGGCAACAGGTGCGGTAAGCATAGACTCTGGTGCATCTGCTCCAGGTTACAGCTTCACAGTTGTCGCCACTGACGGATCTGGTAATGAGACTGAACTTCCAGTATCTGTAGCCGTTGCTGATGTGGTTAGCGGTGTATCTCCAACAGTTAGTCAAGGTGATATTGAGCAACGCTTTACGCAAAACTCTGATGGTTCAATCACGTTGCAACTGCTGCTGAATGAGACTGTGGTTACAGACGCTGTTGATTTTGAGTTGCATTACAATACGGATGATCTAGTAGGTGGTGCGATTTCAGCTAGTCAAATAGCAGCACCATCAGGTCCAGTAGGATTCACCTTTAACGAAGTGGCAGAGGGTCAAATCGCAGTGGGTCAGATGTACTTCCCAGCGGCGTTCGATGCTGCTAGTGGACTGCCAGTTATGGAAGTAACATTTGAGCTACAGGCAGGCGTAACCGCTACTAGCTTCGAGGTAACCAATATACGCACCGGCTTTGAAGAGACGCCTATGGATGGATCAACGTCCAGCCTGAATATTGCTGTGCATACGGGTACTGACGGAGCTGATGTATTTACTCTGGAAGGCGGTGTTTCCAATGTACAATCAGGTGCTGGTAGCGATATCTTCATAGCCACTGATCAAATTGACTCCTCTGTTCTGATTGACTTTGAATCAGGCGTTGATTCAATTGAAATGAGTCAGTTGCTAGAAGCTGCTGGTTACACGGATGCGGATTCAGTCACTCAAGTTTCTGGTGCGACCCCTGATATTGCCGATCTGATTGCTGGCAATGATGGATCACTGGATAGCACCTTCGGTGGCTATCTAGATGACAGCAGCAATATCTTGACGCTATTTGTCGACGCTGATTCAAGTGCAGGTGCGGTGGATATGCAAGCCTATGAAATCACCTTAGGCGATGGCGCGACAGTTGAAGATGAGGACTTATCGGTAACTTTCTCTGCCTTTATTGCATAACAGATAATGGCTAGGCTATTATTCCATCACGGATAATTGCCTAGCCTTAATTGTCTGACCGATGATGGCCTAGCCTATAAGATAGTGGCTAGGCCATTATTGCATTTAAGCTTATAATCTAGCTTTTATTGCATAATGAATAATAGCGTACCGATAACAAAATACAGGGAGATTTTTAAGTGGCAAGTAACAATCAGGTCGCAAGTGCAGGCGAATGGTCGACGGTCGTTAGTAAAGCTGTAATAGACTGCAATACTGGCGATAGTTCTACCTTAGATTCTGATTTGATTGTTAACTACCTATTGAGTGCTCGGCTGGATACAGCCTTATCTAATGATTTATTGAGGCTGTAATAGTATGCCTCAGCAGGTTGTATATGTAGAAGGTGGCTCCGTAGCAGTCAACGGCCGTTCTGTCGATATAACGGTAAGCTACAACGCGACCGATAGCACAGTCACAGGTTTGGGGTTGCGCGTTCATTACGACAGCGGCGCTCTCACTCTGGCAGATATTAGCAACGTACTGCCCAATGATCTTATCTTCACCAATAACACACCCAGTGCCGATACTAGCGACTTTGACAATAATGCCGCTACCGATAGCTATATATCCCTAGCTTGGGCCTCCCTATTTGGCAACTGGCCGGTTTCAGTTCCAGTCGAGTTATTAACGGCTAGTTTTGATATTGCCGAGTCTGTAGAGTCCACAGTTATTGGCTTTTCTACCAGTAGTAGTGCTGCAGGCTTTGAATTTATAGCCGATCCATTATCAGTCACAGTATCAGCACCTATGATCGCGGCTGAAATTTCAGTAGACGAGAATATTGGTGAAAATCATCTTATTGCCACAGCAACCTCGGGGCTTGAGGGAGTTACCTACAGTCTAACTGATACCACGGTTTACTCAGGTGCAGGGTCTAATACGCAGTCACAGGGCTCAGAAATTTCTATCCCAGAGCTAGTTGCAGATACCCAGCAGATATTTGTATCTGCAAGCACTATCTCTGAGGATGCCAATCAGGCCACAGTGGTCGTAAGCTATAACGCTGACGACAATACATTGACCGGTCTGGGGTTGCGCATTCATTTCGATAGTCAGGCTCTCAGCCTAGCCAATATTACAGATATCTTTCCGGGCTATCTATTTGCCAATAGCACCCCGACTGCGGATACGGCCGATTATGACAACAATGCCGCTACCGACAGCTTTGTGGATGTAGCCTGGGCGGCACTATTTGGTGATTGGACGGCTACAGACTTACCGGATAACTTATTAACGCTAGTGTTCGACAGTTCATCAGAGGTAACGGAAACCAGCCTAGGGTTTTCATCTAGTAGTCATGCCAGTGGTTATAATTTTCAAGGCTATGCCCATAATCTAACACTGACTCCAGAGGTCACTAATTCTCAGCTAAGCATAGATGCGGCAACAGGGGAGGTTACCCTAGCCGCAAATCCAGATTATGAAGATCAGAATCAATACAGCTTCGCAGCGCTTGCCACAGATACAGCGGGCAATACCGTCGAGCAGGCAGTAACACTAGCGGTTAACAATCTCGATGAGATTGCGCCCAGCATTACCTCTGGCGATACAGCGACTGCTATTAATGAAAATACAGGTGCGGATCAGGTTATCTACACTGCGACCTCAGATGACAGTGCTGATATCAGCGGTGGGGTTAGCTATAGCCTAATTGATACCACGGCTTACTCAGGTGCAGAATCAGAGTCACAGGGGTCGGAGATCTCTATCCCAGAACTGCTTGCGGATACCCAGCAGGTCTTTGTCTCTGCAAGCACTGTCTCTGAGGAGACTAATCAGGCCACAGTGGTCGTCAGCTACAACGCTGATGACAATACTCTGCCCGGTCTGGGTCTGCGCGTTCATTTTGATAGTCAGGTTCTAAACCCAGCAGATATTACCCATGTGCTTGCCAGCGATCTGATATTTGCCAACAGCATCCCCACTGCGGATACAGCTGATTATGATAACAATGCCGCCACCGACAGCTTTGTCGATGTAGCCTGGGCATCCCTCTATGGCAACTGGTCAAATACAGGGTTGCCCGATGAACTACTAACGCTGGTATTTGATATTTCAGCACAGGTAACAGAGACCCCCATTGGTTTATCTTCCAGCAGCAGTGCGGCTGGTTTTAATTTTGCGGGCTATGGCCATAATCTGACACTGGTATCAGAGCCACAGCCTATTAGCTCTCAGCTCAGCATAGATACGGTTACAGGTGCAGTCAGCCTAGCCGCAGATCCAGATTATGAAGCTCAGGATCAATACAACTTTACAGTGGTAGCCACAGATACCGCGGGCAATGCCAGCCAGC
>Ga0207964_1000280_pt1 | contig 15386 bp, 18 predicted proteins | sample Knorr_S23_td_250_FD_185608 | JGI IMG/M metagenome (GOLD analysis project Ga0207964, IMG submission 185608) | Marine microbial communities from Southern Atlantic Ocean transect - Knorr_S23_td_250_ad_251m_LV_A (SPAdes) (version 2) | ecosystem: Environmental > Aquatic > Marine > Oceanic | place...
AGGTGATTTCATCATAGTTATCACCTTCACCGGCACCGGCACCACGAGCGATAGCTTTGTCTATAGTATCGCGCTTCATATTGGCACCCAGAGCCTTGTCTACAGCAGCTCTAAGGCGTGGATTATCGTCTGGACTAGGACCACCCGCCTTGGCGGCTACCACTAACTCACGGATAATTTTGGTAAATATCTTGCCGCGCTTGGCATCCTGAGCCGCTTTGCGGTGTTTGATATTGGCCCATTTACTATGACCTGCCATATGCTATCTCCAAAAATACTCTAGCTTTCTTGTTTTTCTTTATTGCGCAATCTGATATTGAGATCGCGAAGCTGGGTCGCCTCAACGATACCCGGAGCATCAGTCATCAAACAGGCTGCCGACTGAGTTTTCGGGAATGCAATAACGTCGCGAATTGACTCGGCGCCGATCATCAACATAATCAAGCGATCCAAACCAAATGCCAATCCACCATGAGGAGGCGCACCGTACTGTAACGCATCCAGTAGGAAACCAAATTTTTCCTGTTGCTCAGCCTCGTCGATACCCAATACATCAAACACCACTGCCTGCATCTTCTGATCGTGAATACGGATTGATCCACCACCCAATTCAACGCCATTAAGCACCATATCATAGGCGCGAGATAGCGCCTGTGCGGGGTTGTCCTGTAATTCTTGAGCATCGCAGGACGGCGCAGTAAACGGATGATGTAGTGGCGTTAGCGCACCAGAATCCGTGGTTTCAAACATGGGGAAGTCAACTACCCACAATGGTGCCCAATCGCTAGTATAGAGATTTAAATCCTCGCCAATCTTACAACGCAATGCACCCAATGCCTCGGAAACCACATTGGACTTATCGGCACCAAAGAACACAATATCGCCATTCTCAGCGTTCAAGCGCTGCATAATATTCATAGTCACTTCATCGCCCAAGAACTTAATAATTGGCGACTGTAAACCTTCAATACCTGTCTCTATGGCATTGACCTTAATCCAAGCCAACCCTTTGGCACCATAGATACCCACAAACTTTGTGTAATCATCAATCTGCTTGCGCGATATTTGCGCACCGCCCGACACCTTGATTGCCGCCACACGGCAAGCTGGGTCATTGGCGGGACCAGCGAATACTTTAAAATCAATATCCTTAAGCAGATCTTTAATCTCCACCAATTCTAGGGGAATTCGCAAATCTGGCTTGTCCGATCCAAAACGATCCATAGCATCGGCGTAGGTCATACGCGGAAATTGATCGAATTTCACATTCAAATGTTCGGCAAAAATATTACTAATCATGGTTTCGGTAATCGACATTACCTCCTCTTCATCAATAAAAGAGGCCTCTATATCAATCTGGGTAAATTCCGGCTGGCGATCAGCACGCAAATCTTCATCGCGAAAACATTTAGCAATCTGATAATAGCGATCAAAACCAGACACCATCAACAGCTGTTTAAATAGCTGTGGAGACTGGGGCATAGCAAAAAACTGCCCTGGATGGGTGCGCGACGGAATCAGATAATCTCGTGCACCCTCGGGAGTGGCTCTCGTCATAATCGGAGTTTCAATATCCAAAAAGCCATGCTCATCCAAATAGTTGCGGATTGAATTGGTAATCTTGGAGCGGAATCGCAGACTGTTTTGCATCTCAACGCGACGCAAATCCATATATCTGTACTTAAGACGCACATCCTCACCCACAGTAATATGCTCATCCATCTGAAACGGCGGTGTAGCTGCACTGTTTAGGATTTCTAACTGGGTGCCATAGACCTCAATTTCACCGGTGGCCATATTGGGGTTAACCGTGGCTTCACTGCGCGCCCTTACCTTGCCGGTAACCTGTAGCACATATTCTGAACGCACGCGGTCCGCCTGCTCAAAGAAATCTCCGGCATCGGGATCGAACACCACCTGCACAATACCCTCTCGATCGCGCAGATCCAAAAAGATCACGCCACCGTGGTCACGACGGCGATCAACCCAGCCGTATAAGGTGATCTCCTGTTCGAGATGAGCTGTGGTTACCAGCCCGCAATAGGTTGTTCGTTGCATTAGATTTCAATCCTTAATATTTATTACAGTGGCGATCTACGAAGCTGAAGAGCTGTCTTTGCCCGTCGATTCGCCGGTTAAATTTTTCTTTTTTGAACCCTTAAAATCGGTTTCATACCAACCGCTACCACTGAGTCTAAACCCAGCGGCAGAAATTATTTTTTTTAGTGTCGGCTGCTGACAGGCCTCACAGTCTGTCAGCGGACTATCACTTATCTTTTGCAATGCTTCCCGCTCATGCCCACAGGCTTCACAGCGATATTCATAAATAGGCATAAACAGCTTTTCCGCACTCTTGCTCTATCAACAAAATAAAAAGCGTTGCATTATACATCAGCTATCGTATCTGGCGAGTACTCAAGGCCAGAATTTAGCAGACACTGACGCAAATTATCACAGCGAACACTTAACGCCTCTGCATCATAGGCTTTAGGCGCAGACACTCCCCAGATCGGCGCTGGCCATGCGGGATCCGAGGTATAGCGCGCCACATGGTGTATATGCAACTGAGGAACCACATTGCCCAGCGCCGCTATATTTAACTTATCAGGCGCAAAAAGCGCCATCATTGCCTCTGATAGATGGCAGGATTCCAACAAAAGTTGCTGTCTATCTACATCGCTCAGCTGATAAATTTCACTGATATCTTCTCGCTTTGGCACCAGAATTAACCAAGGGTAGTTAGCATCGCGACTAATTAATAATAGACTTAAATCAAACTGCCCTACCAACAGACAGTCTTTTTCCAACGTTTTATGTAATTTAAACATTTTCGGTTTCGATTCCTCTTTGCACTGTATAGAATAAACAGCCTGTTTTTTTTAAATTTATTGAAGTGTAAAAAAATTATGCGTGCTAGCCAATATTTGATTGCCACTAAAAAAGAATCACCAGCAGATGCCGAAGTGATCAGCCACCAGTTGATGTTGCGGGCGGGAATGATCCGCAAAGTCGCCTCGGGATTATACTCATGGCTGCCTCTAGGTTTGCGAGTTTTCCGTAAAGTAGAAGCTATAGTTCGCCAAGAGATGGACAAATCTGGCGCTATGGAATTGCTGATGCCCGTAGTTCAACCCGCCGATCTATGGGAAGAATCTGGACGCTGGGGGCAATTTGGCCCAGAGTTACTGCGCATTAAAGACCGACATGATCGCGAATTCTGCTTGGGTCCCACCCACGAAGAAGTGATCACCCATCTAGTGCGCAATGAAATTAGTAGCTATAAACAGCTACCCGCCAACTTTTACCAAATTCAAACCAAATTTCGCGACGAACGCCGTCCGCGATTTGGCGTAATGCGCACCAGAGAATTCTGTATGAAAGACGCCTACTCGTTCCACGCAGACGAGCAGTCTCTACAGCAGACCTACGATACTATGTATCAGACCTATAGCAATATCTTTGAACGCACTGGACTGGTGTTTCGCGCCGTATTAGCCGATACCGGCAGTATAGGTGGCAGCCACTCCCACGAGTTTCACGTATTGGCAGACTCTGGGGAAGATGCGATTGTATTCTCCACCGAGGGCGATTTTGCCGCCAATATTGAAAAGGCCGAGGCACTGGCGCCAGAGGCACAGTGCAGTGCCCCATCGGCTGACAAACAGCAGGTGGCAACACCCAATGTACACAGCATTGATAAGCTCTGCGATTTCCTCTCAGTAGAGGCTACACAGACGGTTAAAACACTGATTGTCAGCATCGAAGATAGCGAAGGCAATCGCCAACTGCATGGTCTAGTGTTGCGCGGTGACCATGAACTCAACCAAGTTAAGGCGCAAAAAGCACTGGGTATAGAGGCAGAATTAACCTTTGCCACTGAGCAACAAATTATCGACCAACTCAACTGCCCAGTGGGATCCTTGGGACCTGTTGGCTTGGATATACCCTTTATTGTCGATCACAGTGCAGCGGCATTATCAGACTTTATTTGTGGCGCCAACAGCGACGGCCACCATCTCACAGGCGTTAATTGGCAGAGAGATTGCGCGATTCAAACACAAGCAGATTTGCGCAACGTAGTCGCTGGCGACCCCAGCCCCGATGGCAACGGCGTGCTAGAAATAAAACGCGGCATTGAAGTCGGCCATATCTTCCAGTTGGGCACCAAGTACAGCGAATCTATGAACGCCACCATTCTTAATGAAAATGGCAAAGAACAGGTAATGCTTATGGGTTGCTATGGTATAGGTGTCAGCCGAATTGTCGCCGCTGCTATCGAACAGAACCATGATGAAAACGGCATTATTTGGCCGGCGGCCATAGCACCATTCCATATAGCTATAGTGCCTATCAATATGCACAAATCAGATCGAGTTAAACAAACCTGCCAAGACCTCTACAGCGAATTAACTGAGGCCGGCTATGACGTGCTCTTTATGGATGAAGAAAAAGCGCGACTGGGCTCTATGCTCGCCGATATTGAATTGATAGGCATACCCCATCGCCTAGTCATTGGTGATCGCGGTCTAGACCAAGGCAACGTGGAATACCGCGACCGCACCGAGAGCGATAACCAACATATACCACTAGAGCAACTCAGCCAGTTCCTCAGTCAACGATTGGAGCAATAACAAACCCACCATGGATCTACTGCTAAATTGCGATCTGGGCGAAGCCAGCGACGGGGATCAACTCGAGGTTGAAGCACAGGTAATGCCCTGTATAGATCAGGCCAATATAGCCTGTGGTATGCATGCAGGCGATCCCTTAGTGATTAAAAACACCTTAGCACTGGCAAAGCAACACAATGTTAGCCTAGGCGCCCATCCCAGCTATCCCGACAGGGAAAACTTTGGGCGCAGTTCCATGCAACTGCCGGCCAGCGAACTTATCGCCTGCTTACAGTACCAAATTGCCGCCCTAGCCGGTATGGCTCAAGATATTGGTCTCAGTATCGACTACGTCAAACCCCATGGCGCGCTGTATAACGATATGATGGTCAACGGTCATCTGCGCAGTGCGGTAATGACTGCCATTGCCGAATCCCAAGCTACTTCAACCCTAATGCTCCAAGCCACCCCAGAGGCTGAGACACACAGCTGTGAAGCACAGGCATTTGGGCTACAACTTTATTTTGAAGTATTTGCCGATCGCGCCTATCAGCAAAACGGCGCACTGGTTCCGCGCAGTAGTGAAGGTGCAATTCTCAATCGACAACAAATGCTCGACCAAGTACAACAGCTTGCCCAGCATGGCTCAGTGACCACTGACAGCGGTCAGACCCTACCCCTGCGCGCCGATTCAATTTGCGTACATGGCGACAACCCTCAGGCGGTTGCCGAGATAAGTGAAATTCGCCGTATTCTCAGCCAATGAGCCAGTATCCCAAACTGGTAACAGCCAGTGAAAACAGTGTAATTATCTACTTCTCAGAACAGCCTAGCGCAACCACATCCAACAAAATTGCCTATGTGGTTGAGACATTAAAAAACCAACTCAGCAATCAGCTGATTGATCTAGTGCCCTGCTACGCCTCACTACTGGTTATATACAACTCAACGACCAGCAATTATCAGCGTATTGAAGCACAGATTCACAGCGCCATAGACAGCTGGCAACCGCAACCAGACAAACAAACTGTGCGTCATATCCAACTGCCGGTCTACTACAGCCGTGAATCTGGGCCAGACCTAGAGCGCGTTGCCGACCACAACGGGCTGTCTATTGAGCAGGTAATTGCCACCCATCAGCAAACCCAATATACAGCTTACGCCCTAGGTTTTGCTCCGGGATTTGCTTACTTGGGCGAACTGAATAGCACAATTGCCACCCCCAGATTGGCCACCCCCAGATATAGAGTACCCGTAGGTGCGGTGGCTATTGCCGACCGCCAGACTGCTATCTATCCAGCGCCATCACCCGGCGGGTGGAATCTTATTGGCCTTTGTCCCACCCCTCTTTTTAATATCAACCGACAACCCAGTTCAGTGATTCAAGTGGGCGATAGCCTGAGCTTTAAAGCTATTAGTCGAGAGCAATTTTTACAGCTGGGCGGATGCGAGTCCGACTTGGGGGAACAGCCCTAATGGACGGCCTAAAAGTTATCAAGCCCGGCATACAGAGTCTAATCCAAGATTTAGGCAGATATGGCTACCACAGCTTGGGCATTACCAGTGGCGGCGCCATGGATAAGCACGCCTATTATTGGGCCAACCAACTGTGCGGCAACGACCAATCCGCCAGCTGTATTGAAATACTGGTGGGCGGTCTGCAACTACAGGCCCAGATAGCCACCCAAATTGCTATAACTGGAGCACAGGTATCGGTAACCATTAACGGAAAGCCTATAGCCCTATGGTGCAACCACAGCGTACAACCCGGTGATCATATTGCCATAGGCTACGCCAGTGCCGGCTGTCGCGCCTACCTAGCCGTTGCTGGGGGCATTCAGGCACCCCTCATTTTGGGCAGCACATCCACTGTGGTAAGAGAGGGATTGGGCGGACTTAATGGCGACGGCAAACCGCTACAACAAGGGGATATTGTGCCCTGCCAAACGGGCAAAGCCACCACGCAACAGCGCACCCCACAACAACAAATACCCAGTTACGACTCACAAATAACCGAGTTACGCATGGTATTGGGCTACCAACAGAGTCAATTTAGTCCATCCCAATTAAAGCTATTTTTTGAATCTATCTATACTATCTCGCAAAATAGTGATCGTATGGGTTATAGACTCAGCGGACAGGCGATAGTTCTCCCTCAAAGCGCGATGCTCTCCGAAGGTATCTGCTTGGGCGCCGTACAGCTACCCGCCGATGGCCAGCCGATTATTCTGCTTAACGATCGTCAAACCATTGGTGGCTATCCCAAATTAGGCTCTGTACTATCACAGGATATAGACAAACTGGCACAGCTAATGCCCGGCAGAAAATTGCGCTTTGTGGCTATGGGTATAAAAGAGGCTTCTGTTATTGCCAGCACAGTGAAGTAATCTCTTTAAATCTTGCTCCGCACTTCAAGTGATTGCCAATAACCCAGTGCACTGATACCATTTTCAATCAAATTATATGAGACCTTTGATGAACATTGCATTTCTAAACGACACCTACTTGCCAATTGAGCAGGCCCAAATATCGCCGCTGGATAGAGGCTTTCTATTTGGTGACGGCATCTACGAAGTGGTGCCCTCCTACGCTGGCAAACTGGTGGGCTTTAAACCCCATATAGAGCGCATGAATCACGGTCTAAACGCCATAGGCATCACTACTAGTTGGTCAGAAAAACAATGGCTCGATCTATGCCTAAGGCTAGTCGAAGAAAATGGTTCCGGCAATTTAGGTATCTATCTACATATTAGTCGAGGCACCTATGGATCCAGAGTTCACAAATTTCCAGAAAAGGTAAATCCGACAATCTTTGCCTTCTGCTTTGAAATTCCACCGCCTCCGACAGCCGATAAGGCACGGGCGAAAACCTATACCGTATCCACTGCACTGGATAAACGCTGGGGGCATCGCCATATTAAATCCACTTCACTGCTGGGCAATGTAATGCACTACCAACAGGGCATTGACCAAGGAAATAGCGAAACCCTACTCTACAATGCTGACAACGAGCTTACCGAAGCCAGCTCCTGCAACGTATTTATAGTCAAAAATGGCACTGTGGCGACACCGCCACTGGACAACCAAAAATTGGCCGGTGTAACCCGCCAAATACTGATTGATATCCTGCGCCAACAGAGCAGTATCGAGGTGCAAGAGCGCGTTATAACCATGGATGAAGTAGCAACCGCCGATGAAGTGTGGGTTACTAGCTCGTCGCGGGAAATAGCCCCAGTTATTGCCATAGATTCCAACCCTGTAGGCGATGGTCAGGTAGGCGATATCTGGTTAGCCGCACAGACCCTCTACAGCGCCAATCGGTTTAACTTCTAATGACTAGACCCACTTGCGCCATTATCGACACAGAGGCTTTGCGCCATAATTTCCAATTGGCGCAATCCCTATCGCCCACCGCCCAAACCATGCCTATGGTCAAAGCCAATGCCTACGGTCACGGCGCCGTACACACAGCACAGGCGTTGGCGGATATAGCACCAGCCTTCGGCGTTGCCTGTATAGAAGAGGCGCTGGAACTGCGCGATGCACATATACAGCAACCTATTCTGCTGCTAGAGGGCCATCATAGCGACGACGAATTACAGATTGCCGAACAGCATAATCTATGGCTGATGATAGAAAATCATACGCAGCTAAAAACGCTGCTCAATGCCAAATTAAACAAGCCGCTCACTGTATGGATTAAACTGGATACAGGTATGCACCGTTTGGGCTTTCCACTGGATGATGCCAAACAGGTATTTCAACAGCTCAGCAACAGCGCCAATATTGCCCAAACCCCTATATTGGCAAGCCACTTTGCCTGTGCCGATAACCTAGACAGCACATTTACCCAACAACAGTACCAACGCTTTAACCAATTTGCTGAAAGCCTTGGCGAGCCCAATTTAAAAACCAGCCTATCAAATTCGGCTACCATTTTGGGCTGGCCCGAAATCAATGACCAATGGCAACGCCCCGGTTATATGCTGTATGGCGCATCGCCCTTTGATAGACCGCAGACCCATGCAGATCAACTGCAACCCGTTATGCACTTTCAATCGGCTATTATCTCCACTCGCTCTGTAGCGGTGGGCGAATCTGTAGGCTATACCGCTAACTGGACAGCCCAACGCCCCTCGCGCATAGCCACTATTGCCGTCGGCTACGGCGATGGCTATCCGCGCCACGCAACCAACGGTACTCCAGTGCTAATTCAGGGTGTAAAGTGCCCGTTGGTGGGTCGTGTCTCTATGGATATGATTACTGTGGATATTACCGACTTACCCAACGGCGTAGATATAGGCGAACCGGTTACCCTATGGGGAGCTGAGCTATCGGTAAACGAAGTGGCACAGCACTGCAATACCATAGGCTATGAATTGCTTACCCGTATGCCCTCAAGGGTGCCGAGAATTAATCGGGGCTGAATTTGCCCTAGGCTGTGTTGCACTGCGACTTAAATTCTTAGCTAAAATCCCACTGCTGACGACTGGCAAACTGCTGTGAATTATCGGTGGCGCAAATACGACTGGGAGAAAAGCAATAATAGCCAGCCTTGGCAAAGGCAACAGAAATTTTTTGTTGTTGCTCAGACTGCGGGCTGTTAATTATCTCTGCCACCTCGGGGAAACGGGCAAAATACAATGACTGCCAATGGGCGCTATCCTCCTGCCCCACCACGCTGATAAACCCCTCCATCTGCAACCCTCTAATCGCCTGCCAATCACCACAATAATTTGCATAAACTGAAGCGGCGGCGGCGCCATTTGGGAGTAAGTTTTTAATATGTCGACTATTCGGCGAAGAGAGAAAATACAGTACCGGTCGATCGTTCAACAACTCGGCAACATACAACACCGGCGCCGACCAACTACCACCACTATCAGCCATAGCAAGGGTCAGTACAGACTCCGATTGCAAAAGATTCCAGAACGCCAATTCCCGCTTAGACATTGCCCTGCCAGCGCTCTATATTATCGTCTTCAATATCGAAGAGATCTAAAATTCTCGCCACCGAATGATCAATAATATCATCGATAGTTTTCGGCTGAGTATAAAACGCTGGTGCCGGCGGACACAGGATAGCGCCAATCTGACTGACTTTGAGCATCAACTCACAATGACCTGTATGCAATGGAGTCTCGCGGGGCACAATCACTAGGCGACGACGCTCTTTCAACACCACATCGGCGGCGCGCACAATTAAGTTATCCGCATAGGAATTGGCGATTGCCGACAAGGTTTTCATCGAGCAGGGAACCACCACCATACCCGCCGTTTTAAACGAACCACTGGCAATACTGGCACCTATATTTTTCGGGTTGTGCACCACATCTGCCAGTGCCTCAACCTGCTCGGCACTGTAATCGGTTTCAATACCAATAGTCATACGCGCCGCCTGGCTAATAACCAGATGCACCTCGATATCTTCGCGCTTGGAAAGCTTTTCCAGCAAGCGGATACCATAGATAACCGCACTGGATCCGGATAGCCCGACAATCAGTCGCTTCACCACTCTATTCCTCATTGTTTAAATTAGCGAATAACTAGAAAGACAAGGTTACCAGTATTTGCGCAAAAGATCAGTGTTGCCTCTATCTCTGATCTTAAAATACTATTCGGATCTTAAATCCTTGCGCAATACCTTACCTACATTAGACATGGGTAGTTGGTCTCGAAACTCAACAAACTTTGGCACCTTATAGCCCGCCAAATTCTTTTTACAAAACTCAACAACCTGCTCCTCGGTCAACTCTGGGTTGGACTTGACCACAAACATTTTTACCACCTCGCCCGCCTTGGGGTCGGGCACACCCACTGCGGCACATTGAGAAATATCATCGTGCATAGTCAGCGCTTGCTCCAGCTCATTGGGATACACATTAAAGCCAGACACCACAATCATATCCTTTAAGCGATCGACAATTTTAATATAACCCTGCTCGTCGACCATCACTATATCACCGGTGCGCAACCAGCCATCGACAAGGGTTTGCTCGGTCTGCTCAGGGCACTGCCAATAGCCCTTCATCAGCTGATCGCCGCGCACACAGAGCTCACCCACACCGCCCACTTGCTGCTCTACGCCCTGCTCGTCGACCACCTTGATCTCAGTGCCGGGAATAGGCACACCGGCAGTGCCAATTTTTTGAAAACCTAAGGGGTTCATAGATACCACAGGCGAGGCCTCGGTCATGCCATAGCCCTCACTGATTACACAGCCCGTAGCGCACCGCCAATCGTCCGCCACCGACTCCATCAACGCCATACCGCCAGATAGAGTAACCCGCAACTGCGAAAAATTGAGTTTGTTAAACTTCGGATGTTCCAAAAGTGCCACAAACAACGAATTTAAACCGCAGAAAATATTAAACCTATATTTTTTAATAGCGCCTATAAACCCAGAGATATTGCGCGGATCTGGAATTAACACACTGTGTCCCTGTATGGATGGCAGAATACCCATACAGAGTGCAAAAGAATAAATATGGTAGATAGGCAGTGGCACAATCACCACAGATTCAGCTAACGATTCCCTGCCATTGGCCAGTACAGACAGGGATTGAGCAATATTCGACAACAGGTTTTTATTGGTCAGCATCACCCCTTTTGAAGCCCCAGTAGTGCCGCCGGTATACTGTAATACACAAATATCATCTGACTGGGTCGAATAGCCCTGAAAAGTAACCCCAGCACCCATCAAATCGTTAAACGCCAACCAGCGCGAATCACTCAGCTTGACCCAACGCCCAGTCAGTTTCATCAACAGCCTAAACAAACGGCGCTTGGGCTTGGGCAATAGATCAATAGGACGGGTCACTATAACATGCTGAACATTAGTACTGGGAAGCGCTTCGCACAGGGTGTGGTGGAATTTATCTAATACCACCACCACTTTGACATCCGCATCATTAAATTGATGCACTAACTCCCGCGCGGTATACATAGGGTTGGTATTGACCACCACCAAACCCAGATGCCAAGCCGCCAAAACCACCACCGGATACTGGATAAGATTGGGCAATTGAATAGCGATACGATCGCCGGCTTTTAAGCCTAACTGCTTTTGAAAATAACAGGCCACACGGCGCGATAATTGATCCACCTCGCCGTAGGTCATCGTCTGACCCAAACAGGTAAACGCCGGTTTTTCAGCACTAGCCAACACCGTATTCGACCAGAATCGAATCAGTGAATCAGCCGCCAATGGCGGCTGCTCCGAGGAAAACCCAACGCGCATTTGCGCCTGTCTAACTGCATCCTGTACTAACATGCCAGACCCCGTACCTTTCCCCTAATTGTAGTACAAACCAAAAATTATTTGTAACTAGGTATTTATGGTCTGTTATTGCGTAGGCCGTTGGCCTTAAATTACACAATAAGATTTAAAAAGATTACTCCACTTTGCTCGCAATAACAGAGGTTATTTACGACGCCGTAAATAAATCGGATACAGCATCAAGTAAAAAACAATCGCAATAAAGCCAATGGCAATAATAGGTACCAAACCGCGCTGAAACCCCATGCCCTGCCCGCTGAGCAGAACTCCCTCATAGAGGCTTACAAAAAAAGCCGGCGCCCAATAAGGGTTATCTGGATAGGCGGTAATTGGGGTAAAGAAGATCACTGTAAAACAGATTAGCAGTATATGCTTTAACCAGCGAAGACTGATTTTTCTGATCAGCAACCAGAATAAACTTAATAGGCATAACACCCCCGCCGAATAGGCGATCCAACCCCAGATATAGTTTTCGGTACTGTACATAGTCAATCAACCCATTGAATTATATGCTCTTCAACATCACTGTCTTTGACTGTTAACTCGGATACAGCGAACTGTTTTACCGAGGCGCCAATCTTATGCACTGTATCACGACTGCCACTGCGCAAATGATGCCAGTCAGGCAATGGCTTGCCCTGCGCCACCAGTTTATAGGAACAGGTATGAGGCAGCCACTTTATGGACTCTATATTGTGTATATCTAGTTTAACGCAGTCCTCTACCTGCTGCTGGCGATGCTTATAATCACTACAGCGACAACTGTCGATATCCAGTAATTTACAGGCGATATCAGTGTGATAGATCGCGGCAGTATCATAGTCTTCAAGTTTGACTAAACAGCATTTTCCACAGCCATCACACAGCGACTCCCACTCTTGCGGGGTCATTTGTTCGAGCGTTTTTGTCTGCCAAAATTCTGCCATCAAAATTTAACCATAGTTAGGCGCTGTCCTCTGAGGCGGCCCCAGTCCAGTTGGAAGGCGGCATTTGTAGGTAGTAGCCATTGTCACGCAGTGCTTGCATTACCTCAACCACATCCACACGCGCCAGTTTGCGCGTTTCCCTTAACTGCAGTGATATAACTAGCTCGAGATCGCCAAAACTTGCTATCAGTGCCTCTGGAACTTCTTTAAGCCCTTGCTCGGAAGCCACGTAGAGGTACATTTCTGCCCTTTTGTTGCCTTTGTAGATATCACAGTTCATCATTGAGGCTCACAGCGCAGATTTGCTTTTTCTAATACCGCTTCAATAGCTGGCTTTACCCAAAGTCGACGCCATCCCTCGGTAAATCTGGCAGGCCATTGCTGTGCACTCTGCTCGCTACTGCGCAAAATTGCCTCAAGTTCTTTTTTGTTGCATAGAAATTCTGAGGGTATCTGCTTATCTTCGGCAATACTGAGCATGGCGTTGCGTATTTTTTTCATAATCGCCGTTTTGTTTTTGGAGAGGGGCTGGGGTAACGCTGGCATAGGTGCCTGCTGTCTGGCATCTGCCACCTGTTTAAGCACTGCCTCTGCATAGCGCTTAACCGCCCCCGGCGGCCAGTCTTCTAGAGCGAAAAGCTGCCGCTTGGACTCGGGCAACATTCTGGCAATCTCAAACAGTACAAGATCTTTGGCAATGCGCGAGCGGGGAATATCTTTGGCGCGCGCCTGTGCTTCGCGCCATTGGCAGAGCGCGGCAAGTACGGTAAGGGATTGGGCACTCAAGCGCCAAGCCCCCCTAATGCGCCGATAGTAATCTTGGTTGTTTTTACGCTCTTCTACTAGACTAAAGAGGTTTTGGGTCTCTTCATTACACCAGTCGCGACGCTGTTGATCATCCAAGGCTTGGCGGAGTATTTTGTGCAGTGTATGCAAATACAACACATCCAATTTTGCATAGCTGAGCTGTCGCTCGGTAAGTGGTCGCGCCAACCAGTTGGATCTGGTTTCCTGTTTGTCGAGCTGAATCTCTAACAGGGCTTCAACGAGTCGCGCATAGCCCATGCAGTAACCGACATTGGTAATACCTGCGGCTATTTGGGTATCAAAGATTTCTGTGGGCTGAATATCTAAGCCGTGATCCAACACTTCAAGATCTTCGGCACAGGCATGAAATATCAAAGTTGTCTGGGACGATTCCAACAGGGTTTTTAAGCCTGAGAAGTCGTCGATTGCCAGCACGTCAATTAGCCAACATTGCTCTCCGTCGGAGAGTTGTATAAGGGCTATTTTAGGGTAGAAGGTGTCGGTACGGATAAATTCTGTATCCACTGCTAACAGGGTACAGCCGGATAGTTGATCGCACAGGGCTTGCAGTTGGGTGTTGCTATCTATCCAAATACTCACAGTATTTTCCTGCTTTGCAATGCCATATTGAGGGTACCGCCATCTACATATTCCAATTCACCACCCATGGGCACGCCGTAGGCAATACGGCTGACTTTAACCCCTAAACTGCGCGCCTTGTCGGCAATAAAATGCGCGGTAGCCTCGCCTTCAACGGTAAGGTTGGTGGCCAGTATCAGTTCGCTAATGGTCTGCTGTTGTAACCGCTCAATTAGTTTGTCTATGCCCAGTTGTTCGGGCCCTACACCATCGATGGGCGATAGATGCCCCAATAGCACGAAGTATTTACCGCGGTAGCCACCGGCCTGTTCTATAGCAAATAGATCGGCGGGATTTTCTACTACGCAGAGTTGGCTTTCTGAGCGCGCAGGATTGTTACAAATCTCGCATAATTCATGCTCGGTTAGGGTGCGACATTGAGCGCATCGACCAACGTTGGTGGCGGCTTGTTCAATAGCTTCGGCCAATCGGTAGGCGCCTGCTCTATCTCGCTCTAGTAGTTGCAATGCCATACGCTGGGCGGATTTGATACCTACTCCCGGCAGTATACGCAGTGCGTCTATCAGTTGATCTATGGTTTTACCGTACAAAAAACAGCCTCGGTGAACGTTGTGTTAAAACGGAAGTTTAAAGCCGGGCGGCAGGTTGACTCCGCCAGCCAATGACCCCATTGCATCTTTATTCTGGGCTTCGATTTTGCGCACTGCGTCATTGACAGCAGCGGCGAGTAGATCTTCTAGAAATTCTTTGTCCTCTTGCATAATGGACGGGTCTAAACTGACACTACGCACATCGTGACGCCCTGTCATTACGACTTTGACCATGCCGCCACCAGATTCACCAGCTACCTCAACGTTAGCGGCTTTTTCTTGCATCGCCTGCATTTTTTCCTGCATTTCTGAGGCTTGTTTCATCAGTTTGTTAATATCCATGGATTCCTCGTTACTTGTCGGCGTCGATAGGACGCACTGTCTGTTCGTCTAGGGCAGCATCAAACCGCTGTTTGCATTCTATCATGTCGGGGTCTGAATTTAGGGTTTGAACGGCATCTGCCATACGCTGTTGTTTTTGTCTAATATCTGCCGCCCTCGGGGTTTCTTTGTCGGCGACACCAAAGTTAATTTCTACACTTACGGCAACGCCAAAGTAGTCGCTAAGCGCCTC
>Ga0207964_1000281_pt1 | contig 15344 bp, 11 predicted proteins | sample Knorr_S23_td_250_FD_185608 | JGI IMG/M metagenome (GOLD analysis project Ga0207964, IMG submission 185608) | Marine microbial communities from Southern Atlantic Ocean transect - Knorr_S23_td_250_ad_251m_LV_A (SPAdes) (version 2) | ecosystem: Environmental > Aquatic > Marine > Oceanic | place...
CGAACCTTATTTCTAAGGTCATTGGCTCGCAGTGTTTGATGCGTCTCGGTCAAACCGAGCTCCCATGGAGAACCCGCATAGCGAATAGAACTCACAGGGCTTGCCGCCGTACCACCATCGTAACCAGAAATAGTAATCAGATCAGCGTACGCCTTGGCAACACCAGCGGCAATAGTACCCACACCGGGTCTGGAGACCAACTTTACAGAAATCAATGCATCTGGATTGACCTGTTTAAGATCAAAAATTAACTGTGCCAAATCCTCAATAGAGTAGATATCGTGGTGAGGTGGCGGTGAAATAAGTGTTACACCGGGCACTGAATAGCGAAGTCGCGCGATTAGATCATTGACCTTGCCGCCGGGCAACTGACCGCCTTCACCAGGCTTAGCACCCTGAGCCACCTTAATTTGAATAACTTCCGCACTGCGCAGATAAGCCGGCGTAACACCAAATCGTCCAGATGCGACCTGCTTAATCTTCGAGGATTTAATCGTACCGTAACGGGCGGGGTCTTCACCGCCTTCACCAGAATTTGAGCGACCACCTAGGGTATTCATTGCTTCAGCTAGGGACTCGTGAGCCTCAGGCGACAACGCACCCAACGACATACCCGCAGAATCAAAGCGTTTAACAATATTGGAGATTGGCTCAACTTCTGAAATATCGATTGAGGCACTGCTATCTGTAAGTTTTAACAGATCCCGTAATGCCGCAACCGGTCGAGTATTCACTAACTCGGCATAGTCTAACCAAGCGTTATAGTCGTCATTCTGAACCGCCTTATGCATGGTTTGCACTACATCTGGGTTGTACGCGTGGTACTCCTCGCCATGCACATATTTTAACAAGCCGCCCTGATTAATTGGCTTGCGCAACTTCCACGCCGTTTTACTTAATTCGAGCTGATCCTGCTGAAAATCAGCGAATTTGGAACCCTGTATACGACTAGTTAAGCCGGGGAAACAGAGATCAATAATCTCTTCAGACAATCCTACTGCTTCATAGAGCAAAGCACCTCTATAGGAGGCAATGGTCGAGATTCCCATTTTCGAAAGAATCTTTAACAGTCCTTTATTAATCCCTTTGCGATAATGCCTAAAGGCAGTATCCACATCGACCAAAGTCTCACCACTACTGACTAGATCGCACAGCACATGATAACTCAGGTAGGGATAGACTAATGAGGCACCACAACCTATCAGGGTTGCCACTTGGTGCGAATCGCGAGCATAACCAGTACTGGCAACAATATTGGCATCACAACGCAGACCTTTCTGGGTTAAATGATTGTGCACCGCACCTACCGCCAGAAGGATATGGATAGGCAATTTTGCTTCAACTATATCGTGATCGGACAGAATACAGACCACCGCACCGGACTCGACTGCAACCTCAACTTCAGAACAGATTCTCTGTATCGCTTGAGAAAGGTCTTCTTTAGAAGGATCATAATTCAGATCAAATTTCCGTACCGGAAATTCATCGAACTCATTGCCTTTTAACGCGTAGTATTTACGCGGTGAAAGTACCGGACTAGAGAGCCCAATACGGCATGCAAGATCAGATTTTTCTTCAAAAATACTACCCTCTCGACCCAATTCGACGCCCAGAGACATAACAATAGACTCTCGCAATGGATCAATGGGCGGGTTGGTTACCTGAGCAAACTGCTGTCTAAAATAATCAAATAAATTACGATGCTTAGATGAGAGAACCGCCATGGGGGTATCATCACCCATAGAACCTGTTGCCTCTTGACCACCTTCAGCCAGTGGTCGCAACACCTGATCTCTCTCTTCAAAGGAGACTTGGAACATCTTCATATAGGCACGAATCTGTTCTCGAGTTAAGGTCCCCTCCAACTCGATACTATCCATATCAAACGTAGAAGCAATGGAAAAATGACCATCTCTCAACCACTGTTTGTAGGGATTGCGCGCCGCTAATTGTTGCTCGATTTCATCGCGGAACATAATACGTCCCTGTTCAGTATCGATCGACAATATATCTCCGGGACCAAGACGTCCTTTGGCCACTACAGTTTCAGGTGCATAGTCATATACACCAATCTCTGAAGCCACCGTAATCACATCATCATCGGTCATTACCCAGCGCGAAGGTCGCAGACCATTTCTATCCAGTGTACAGACAGCGTATCTGCCATCGGTAATCACCAAACCGGCCGGACCATCCCAAGGCTCTTGGTGCATCGACAGGTAATCGTAGAGGGCACGCAAGTCTGGGTCGATATCTTCAACATTCTGCCAAGCCGGTGGCACCAGAGCGCGCACCGCCAAATGTAAATCCATACCCCCAGTAACTAGCATTTCCAACATATTATCTAGACTGGATGAATCAGAGCCTGTACGGTTAACCAGAGGTGCCGCTTCGGTCAAGTCTGGGAGGTACTCGCTCTTATATTTTGCTGTTCTGGCAACAGACCAATTTCTATTACCTACAATGGTGTTGATCTCACCATTGTGAGCAAGCATTCTGAAAGGCTGTGCCAGTGGCCACTTGGGCATAGTATTGGTAGAGAAACGCTGGTGGAATACACAGATTCCTGTCTTCAATCGCGGGTCTGCCAAGTCAGTATAAAACTTCGGCAGATCTACTGGCATCATCAGACCTTTATAGCTCAGGACATTAATACCCAAACTGGCAATATGGAAACTATCGTCAGTCTCAAGACGATTTTCCGCTTTGCGTCGACCCATATAAAGTCTGGCGGCAAAAATCTGTTGGTTGGTGATTTTTCCCGGAGCAATAAAAATTTGTTCAAATGCGGGTAGAGAATCCAACGCAATAGGACCCAAACAGCTATCATCGGTGGGCACCAAACGCCAACCCAAGACTTCGAGACCTTGAGCCGTTAATTCTTCTTCAATAATGGCTTTAGCACTGCTTCTCTGACTGTCATCAGCACTGAGCATTATAGCGCCCACTGCGTAGTCTTCAGGCAATTCTCGGCCCAAGGACTCCGCTGCTACAGTACGCAAAAACCCATCGGGCTTTTGCATCAATAGGCCACAACCATCACCAGTCTTACCATCAGCTGCCACACCGCCACGGTGAGTCATACAGGTAAGTGCATGGATCGCATTCTGCAATAACTTGTGGTTGGCTTCGCCCTTGGTGTGGGCAATCAGTCCAAAACCACAGTTGTCTTTAAAATCATCAAGCCGACATAAGCTTTGAGTCATATTGGAACTCTGAAACGTTTATAGGTGGATTACTAGCCCAATTTCAGTTTAACTGGGCGAAAAAGGCGCACATTTTACACTTGAGACAGGCTTTCGACAAACACTTATACGATGTTGCTATTTTATGGGGTTTAAACCCTTGATAAATAAGCTCTGGAGAATCTCATATCTCACTCGCTACAGGCCTCCGATAGCATATGTTGCAAGTCATCCGTATTGAATTCACTGGTAACCACAGCTGCGCCTAAATCCTCAAGAAGCACCAACCGCAACTGTCCATCCAATACTTTTTTGTCTCTATACATAAGCCGCATAAAATCATCTACCTGCATATCGTCAGGAGGTGCAACTGGCAGAGACCAAAAACTAATCAACTGTTTGATACGCTGAAATTGCTGCTGCGAAACACCGCCACTGGTCATCGAAAGATGGGCCGCCATCACCATTCCCGCCGCCACCGCTTCACCGTGCAACCAACCGGAATATTGTTGAAAAGTCTCGATAGCATGACCAAAGGTATGACCTAAGTTTAGAATAGCGCGAATCCCCTGCTCGGTTTCATCGGCACTCACAACTTCGGCTTTATTTATACAGGAACGCTCAATAGCATAGGTTAAAGCGCCACTCTCCCTATCCTTAAGCGCCTGAGAATTTTCCTCTAACCAAGTAAAAAACTCCGCATCGGCAATCAATCCATATTTGATCACTTCGGCCATACCAGCGCTGAATTCTCTTTCCGGCAATGTGCTCAGACTGTGGGTATCAATAATCACCGCCTGAGGCTGATAAAAGGCACCAATCATATTTTTACCCATTGCATGATTGACTGCGGTTTTACCGCCAACCGATGAGTCCACTTGGGACAGCAATGTGGTAGGCACCTGTATAAAAGGCACCCCGCGCTGATAGCTAGCAGCGGCAAAGCCAGTAATATCTCCAACAACACCCCCACCCAAAGCAATTAAGGTGGTTTTTCTATCGTGATTATTTTCCAGCAAATGGGTAAAAATTAGATTCAATGTCTCAAGGGTTTTATATTGCTCTCCGTCATTGAGAATAACGCAATCAACTTGCTTTTCTGCAAGCTCGGACTGCAGAGCCTGTAAATATAGCTCAGCAACTGTTGTATTGGTCACTATAAGTGCCTTATTACCCAACACATAGCGAGTGACATCAACTGACTGCAACTGCCCCTCCCCAATGTGGATAGGGTAGCTACGATCATCTAAATCAACATAAATAAGTGATTCAGCCTTGGAATTTGTTCCATTGGACATAGTAAATAACACTCTCGCCTATATTTTATGGTTCGACATTATGCTGAGGCTAAAAAAATTATCAATCCTCACCAAGAACTTCTAAGAGACTTTTTGCCACCTTTACTGAAGAACCGCCATCAACTGCTGTAAAGACTGTGTCTGCAACCTCTCTATACAGTGGATCACGCTCTTCAATCAACTGATCAATAACCTGCTCGCGGTTATCAACCTGCAGTAGGGGTCTAGTCTTATCTTTACTCATTCTTTCGTACAGCTGTTTTTTTGATACGGACAAATAAACCACGCGACCAGTGCTACGCAGCAACTCTCGATTGGCGGGCATCAAAACAGCACCGCCACCAGTGGCGATCACCGCGGTCTTATTGGATGACACAATATCCTTTAATATATTGGTCTCACGGGCCCTAAATCCCTTTTCGCCTTCCATATCGAAGATCCATTGAATATCCGCGCCACAACGACGTTCTATTTCAGAATCGACATCAATAAAAGGACGACCTAATAGATCGGCCAATTGTCTGCCTACAGTAGTTTTTCCAACCCCCATAGGTCCCACTAAAAATATATGTTGTTTAATCATCAATTTGTTAACGTATTTTTAAAATTAGATCTCAATAGCCCGCACTCTTACTATCTCAGATAATACAGAGACTTCCGGCAAACAGTGATACTTTGCAATTAGAGTTTTCTCGGTCATTACCAGTTAATGCCATTTCGAGTATAAACAAAGGGTGCATAATAGTATTTCTAGAGCCTATAATACATTTGTTGCAACCTCGGTAATCAAAGACCTTGCTAAACAGACATAAAAAACTACTCAAAATCACATCGACCCTCGCCTTACTAGGTGTGGGTGGTTTTCTTATTTTAGCTTCTAGTCTTTATCTCTACCTTAGCCCCAAACTCCCTTCAGTGGAAGAGCTTAAACGAGTTGAACTGCAAATTCCGCTAAAAGTATATTCCAAAGATTTAAATATTATTGCTGAATTCGGAGAAAAAAAACGTTCACCCGTTAACTTTAATCAAATTCCTACTGTGATGGTAGATGCTTTTTTAGCAGCGGAAGACGACAGCTTTTTTAAACACAAAGGCATTGTAGTATCCGGTCTTGCCAGAGCTGCATTAGAACTTATAACCACAGGGTCAATACGCAGTGGTGGCAGCACCATCACTATGCAGGTGGCACGCAACTTTTTTCTCAGCAAACGTCGAGAGTTCACTCGAAAATTTAATGAAATATTACTGGCAATTCGCATTGAAGAGGTGCTGACCAAACAGGAAATCTTATCCCTGTATGCCAATAAAATTTATATGGGAAATAGAGCCTATGGCGTAGGCGCGGCCGCACAGGTTTACTATGGAAAAACCTTGGATCAGTTAAGCCTAGCTCAAATGGCAATGATCGCAGGTCTCCCCAAAGCGCCCTCTAAATACAATCCTCTAGCCAATCCAGAGCGGGCACTAGTGCGCAGAAACTGGATTTTGGGACGTATGTTAGAGCTTAAAAAAATTAATCACACTGAGTACCAAGCAGCTATCGGCGAGCCAGATACTGCAAGCTACCATGGCTCAATCGCCAAAACTGATGCCGCCTATGTTGCCGAGATGGTGCGACAAGCCGTGATAAAAAAATTGGGGCTAAAAGCATATACCGAGGGCTATACCGCCATCACCACCATAGACTCCAAACTACAAGAAAAGGCCACCCAATCATTACAAAAAGGGTTAATTTCCTATGACAGTCGACATGGTTACCGAGGCGCAGAGCAACAACAACTGCCCGAGGAAGACTGGCAACAGATATTGAGCAATACACCGGTTTACGGTGGGCTAGAACCTGCAATTATTACTCAGGTGGCAGACGACCATCTTATGGTACTAGATAAATTTAATCGTATAGCCCCCTTAAACTGGGCAAATGGATTAGATGGGCTGCGACTGTACAAAACAGCTAGCAGTCGCACTAGCCCCATAGAATCGGCAAAAGATATTTTCAAAGTCGGCGATCTAATTCGCATTTACAAACAAAATACTGTCCTGCACTTAGCACAGTTGCCCGATGCACAAGCCGCCATGGTTGCCATCTCACCTAAAGAAGGCGGGATAAGAGCACTGGTTGGTGGCTTTGACTTCCGCCAGAGTCGATTTAATCGTATTACTCAGGCCAGTAGGCAACCGGGGTCTAACTTTAAGCCCTTTATCTACACCCTAGCCTTAAATAATGGATTTACCCCAGCATCTATAGTTAACGATGCTCCCGTAGTTTTTGATGATAAAAAACTAGAGGATTTATGGCGTCCCGAAAATGATGGCGGCAAGTTCTATGGACCCACTCGTATTCGCGAAGCCCTGTATAGATCGCGCAATTTGGTATCAATAAGACTACTCAGACGCATGGGTATAGATCGCACATTGGAAGGATTGCAATCCTTCGGCTTTGACACCGGAGAAATGCCGGCAGATCTCTCACTAGCACTGGGAAGCCATGCATTGACTCCACTGGAAATTGCGCGTGGCTATACTGTATTTGCCAACGGTGGCTACTTAGTAAAACCCTATATCTTAGAGAAGATCATAGATCGAGATGGCAATATAATCTATGAGGCAACACCTAAGATTGCCTGTGATCCTTGTGATACATCAGTTGATAAGGATTTTGCACAAATTTCTACAGAACAGATAGATAAGCAACTCGAACAACTGTTAGACGAATGGGCACAGGAGTCCAATGGGAATACCGAAAGGGACCATTATCAATTTATCCAGCAAGTAATTAAAGATGCGCCACAGCCTGAGATCAATTCAGCCATTAGGGTGATCGACTCACAGACTGCATTCTTAATCGATTCTATGCTGAAAGATGTAATTACCAGAGGTACCGGCAGAAAAGCAAAGTCCTTAAAGCGAAACGACTTAGGTGGCAAAACCGGAACCACCAATGGGCCTCGAGACGCTTGGTTTTCTGGCTATTCATCACATCTTGTTGCCACCGCATGGGTTGGCTTCGATAACAACTCATCGCTGGGTCGCAACGAATATGGTGGGTCTGCCGCACTACCTATCTGGATCGACTTTATGACCGAGGCACTCAAGGACAAACCACAGATAAACTTACCTCAACCTACAGGTATTGTCAGCGTCAAGATCGACCCAAAAACAGGTACGCGAGTAGCACCAAATAAGTCGGGTATTTACGAGCTATTTCGCAACGAAAATGTTCCCCCTCTTTCAACCAATGGCATAGACTCATCTAGCGGCAATGAACCACTGCCTGAGGATCTCTTTTGAGTCAGTGTAGCCAGCCTAAAATGCCTTGGGATCGTATAGAAACTGTACTGCTGGATATGGATGGAACCCTGCTAGATCTGCACTTTGATTCATTTTTTTGGAAGCAATATTTAGTCGAGAAATACAGTCAAATTCACGCTGTTGATATAGACAGCATCAACAGTCACATATACCAGAAACTTGAACAGAAACAGGGCACTCTGGAATGGTACTGCACTGAGTATTGGTCTCAAGAATTCAACTTAGATATTATTGCAGCGCAGGGAGAAATCAAGCATCTCATTAATGAACGTCCACAGGCGTTAGAATTTCTCGACCGCCTTGGCAATATGGGTAAAAAGCGTATTTTAATCACCAACTCCGATCGTCCCTGCCTTGAATTAAAATTTTCAGCTACGACCATACAACAGAATCTGGATCTGGTTATTTCATCCCATGATTATGCTGTCCCTAAAGAACAACAAAAATTTTGGGTAGAACTGCAAAAAAGAGTTCCCTTTAATCCACAAACCACATTGTTTATAGATGATTCTCTATCAGTATTGAACGCGGCAAAAACCTTCGGTATCAAGTATATATTGGGCATAAAAAAGCCCGATAGTTGTGAGCCGGAAATTTCCCCAACAGGGTTCACTACCGTAGACCAATTTTTATCACTGGTATAAGCTCAGTCTTATGGATAAAGTTCGAATCGATAAATGGTTATGGGCGGCACGCTTTTTTAAAACCAGAGCGCTGGCTAAAAATGCCATCGAAAATGGTAAGGTTTTAATTGATCAACAAAAACCTAAACCAAGCCGTATGCTGGAAGTTGGCGTTAATTTGAAAATAAGGCAGGGATTTGACGAAAAAACTGTGCAAGTTGTGGCGCTTTCAGACCAACGCAGGGGCGCACCACAAGCGCAACTACTCTACAGTGAAACTGAAGACAGTATTCGAGAGAGAGAAAAAATGGCCGCAGAGCGCAAAGCTCTGAGCAACTCAATGCCTCAACATGAAAAACCCAACAAAAAACAACGCCGCCAGATCCATAGATTCCTGCGAAATTAAATAGCGATATACCCTGCAAAAACATTGTTATTTTTGATAAAATAACGCCCATGCATTGCACAGATACCAGACAACGTTTTCTTTTCGAAGACACCCATATTCGCGGGGAAATCACCACCCTGTCGTCAAGCTTTCAGGCCATAAAATCACGACAAAACTACCCTGCACTAGTCAATATTATACTGGGTGAGTTTGTAGCGGCCGCCAGTTTGCTGAGCGCAACCCTCAAATTTACTGGCATAGTCAGTATTCAAGCTATGGGGCATGGCGCTATAAAGACCATAATGGCCGAATGCAGTAATAAAACGCGTTTGCGCGGTATAGTTCGCGGAGACTTAGAAGCCGTCACTGATCAGGATGACTTCCATAGCCTGCTAGCCGGTGCTACTTTAGCCATCACCATAGAACCAGATAATGGCGAAAGATATCAGGGCATCGTACCTATCGAAAGCGCCAATCTCAGCGGCTGTTTAGAATATTATTTCGAGCAATCTGAACAATTAAGTACTAAAATAAAATTAACTGCCAATGCATTTAGTGCTGCGGGCATAATGATTCAACAAATGCCCCATAGTAGCAATGATCAAAAAGCGTATAATGACTGGCAACACCTCTGTCTATTATTGGACAGTTTAAAAGCTGAGGAACAGTTGGAACTCGATCATGAGACACAGCTGTATAGATTGTTTCACGAACAACAGGTTCGTTTATTTGACCCAGAAGCTCTGCAGTTCTTTTGCAGTTGCTCAAAGCCACGTACCGCCAAAACACTTGTTTCACTGGGCTTTGATGAGGTCGACCAAATCTATCAGGAACAGGGCCCTATACAGGTTACATGCGAATTCTGCGATCAGCAGTATATCTTTGATAAAAGTGATATTTACAAGCTATTTGAAAGGAAAGATTCTTAAACCAATTATTTTTTAATAGGGGGCAAGGATGACCAATAGTTTAACTCACAGTAACTTAACTGCCTGCCAGCTGATTGAACAGGCACTTAAAAAAGGCGAAGGTCAACTATCTAGCACTGGCGCCTTAGTAACCTATACGGGCAAACGAACTGGGCGCTCACCTAAAGACCGCTATATCGTCAAAGAACCCAGCACCTCGGATGCTATAGATTGGGGTAAAGTCAATCGCCCCATAGATCCCTCTTCCTTTGATAAGTTGTGGGACCGTGTCAGCAACTTTATGGCAAAAAAAGAATCTTATGTATCCCATTTACAAGTGGGGCAAGATCCAAATTACTCCATTGCCGTAGAAGTAACCACCGAAACCGCTTGGCATGCACTATTTGCGCGCAATATGTTTATTAAACCGGCGCCTAATTCGGCGCCTAAACAGTCTTGGAAGATACTGCACGCCGCCAATTTTATATGCGATCCACAGCGCGATGGTACTTATGGTGACGGCGCGGTGATAATTAACTTCGCCAAACGCAAAGTGTTATTGGCCGGCATGCGCTACGCTGGAGAAATGAAAAAGGCCATGTTCTCGGTGCAAAACTTCCTACTTCCAGAACAAGACGTACTGCCCATGCACTGCGCGGCAAATGTAGGTGAAGATGGCGATACCACCCTATTCTTCGGTCTTTCTGGCACTGGCAAAACCACCTTATCAGCTGATCCCGAGCGCTATTTAATCGGCGATGACGAACACGGCTGGACTCGCGGAAATCTATTTAATTTTGAGGGTGGCTGCTATGCAAAAACCATAGATCTCAGCCGAGAAAATGAACCTATTATTTGGAATGCTATAAAATTTGGCGCAATTATCGAAAATGTAATAGTCGGAGACCAAGATCGCGCTGCCGACTACTGTGATACAAGCCTTTCAGAAAATGGTCGCTGTAGCTATCCGCTCAATCATATTGAAAAACGCTGTATCGAAAATCAAGCGGGAGAGCCTAACAATATTATCTTTTTAACCTGTGATGTCAGCGGAGTATTACCACCGGTTTCAATACTCAGCAAAGAGGCGGCGGCCTATCATTTTCTCAGCGGTTACACAGCACGAGTAGGCTCTACTGAACTGGGCGGAGAAGCTGGAATTAATCCAACTTTCTCAAGCTGTTTTGGCGCCCCATTTATGCCGCGACCTGCTAATGTTTACGCAGAATTATTAATGAAGCGTATAGAAGAATCTGGTTCTAAAGTCTATCTAGTCAACACTGGTTGGACTGGTGGCGCTGGTGGCACCAAAGGCACCGGGAAAAGGTTTCCAATACCAGTCACACGCGCCATAGTCACAGCTATCACCAAAGGCTTATTAGATGATTGCACCACGGAACACCTAGAACCATTAAATCTTGATATACCAGCATCCGTTGATGGCGTTGACAACACTTATTTAAATCCTCGCAACAGCTGGCAAGATACAGATGGTTATGAACGTCAGGCACAGAATCTAGCAGAACTGTTTGTCAAAAATATCGCGGTTTTCAATGCCTCTAAGACCGTTATGCAAGCCGGGCCTCATCCATAAAAACCAAAAAGCCCGCTTATTAAAGCGGGCTATTGGTAATATTTCACAACCTAAATAACTACTGACTATTCTGTAGCATATAGTCAACAGTGGCTATAATCTCATCGTCACTACAATCCATGCAAATACCTCTAGCCGGCATCCCACCAATACCATTGATTGCATTAGCATAAACAGTTTCTATACCTTTGGTTAGACGATCGGCCCAAACAGCCACATCTCCCATTTTCGGAGCACCGCCAGCACCCGTGCTATGACAAGCATTACAACCGCCGTTATAGATGGACTCGCCACTACGACCCTCATCTAAAACTGCTCCCGCAACCGCCTGCCCAGCCATTGCTACCTGTCCATCTGGAGCAATGCGTTCAGCGACTTGGTTGTGTTGTTTTTCTGTTAGTTCCGTACCACTGTCCTGCCCGCTACAGGCAACAATAGTGACAGCGACAAAGATTAATAATCCAAAGGTTCTAAGTTGGCTCATTTTGATCTCCAAATAAATTGAGCTTTGCGGTTACAGCCGCAATTAGTACGGCAATTATTATACAGGGGATTGAATAATTTCTCACTACAACAGGGTAACTTTAAGTACAGTTTTTTAAATTATCCAAGTGGCCTTATCCCAACAGCAGACTTAACCTTAGCCATCAGCGGTGCACTGTATTGTCGAGCTTTCTCTGCACCCTGAACTAGTACCTTCTCTACTTCAGTAGGGTTCTCGATAAGCTGATTATAACGCTCCCGCGGCTCTTTTAACTGATCATTAATTAATTCAAATAACTGCTTTTTAGCCTCGCCCCAAGCTATGCCCTCGGCAAATTGCGTACGCATATCTGCCGTTTGCTGCTCAGTGGCAAATGCCTGCCATAGTTGGAATACCGCCGAACTATCTGGATCTTTTGGCTCGCCGGGCTCAAGCAGGTTAGTCTTGATTTTATTAATATGTTTTTTAAGCTTTTTCTCAGTTAAAAACAGCGGAATAGTATTGTTATAGCTTTTGCTCATCTTGCGACCATCAAGCCCCTGAAGAACTGCCACCTGATCATCTACCTTGGCTGAGGGCAAGACAAAATGTTCGCCGTAATGGTGGTTAAAACGCTGGGCAATATCCCGCGCCATTTCCACATGCTGAATCTGATCGCGACCCACTGGGATACTGTGGGCGTTAAACATCAAAATATCCGCCGCCATCAACGTGGGATAACTAAATAAACCCATGGTAATCGCCAAATCATCGTCCTCACCTGCTTCCTGATTGGCTTGCACAGCCGCCTTATAGGCATGGGCACGATTCATTAACCCCTTGGCCGTCATGCAGGTCAGGTACCATGTCAACTCTGGTATTTCGGGAATATCTGACTGTCGATAAAAAACCACCTGATCGGGATCTAAGCCCAACGCCAACCATGCGGCCGCTATCTCTAAGGTAGACTGATGTACGATTTCAGGATCCTGACACTTAATTAACGCATGGTAATCCGCTAAAAAGAAAAACGAATCAACCTTCTGATCACAACTTGCCGCAATTGCCGGACGAATAGCGCCGACGTAGTTACCCAAGTGAGGTGTTCCAGAGGTAGTGATGCCAGTTAAAACTCTTGTTTGACTCATAACAATTCTTCTGCCTGTATTAAGCAGGCTATGATAAGGGTTCTGATCAGTTACTCAACCTTTAATGGAAGCCATCTTCTCTATACCCAATCGCAATCCATAGGCTCTGTGCTATTAAAATATGCACTCAATACCACAGCTAACCTCAATGAATCTTGCGAGCCAGTTAGCTCTCGGCATGAATGCATAGCTAACTGGGGTATTCCCACATCAATAGTAGCCACCCCCAAACGAGAGGAAGCAATGGGTCCTATGGTACTGCCACAACCCATATCACTGCGTGATACAAATTGTTGCACTGGCACATCAGCCTGTTCGCAGAGCTGCTTAAATAAACTAGAGGTAACGCTATTGGTGGCATAACGTTGCTTTACATTAGTTTTTATTACCGGCCCGCCATTAATGTTGGGCAGATGCCCCGCATCATGCTTATCCATATAATTTGGATGCACTGCATGAGCGTTATCGCAGGAAATTAACAGAGACCTGTCCATTACCGCACTAAGATCTAGAGACTCAGATTTACAGGCCAAAATTCTCGCAATAACCGATTCGAGAAAGGGGCCATCGGCACCCACAGCTGAGACACTGCCCACCTCTTCATGATCATTACAGGCCATAATACAGGTTTGACTGCCATCGGCTTCAATCAGTGCACAGGTAGCAACAAAACAACTCAGCAAATTATCTAATCGCCCAGAGGCAAGAAACTCTTTTTCAAGACCAATCATAGCCGCTGGCTGGGTATCGTAGAGGCAGAGTTCGAAATCTAACACCTGATCTTGATCCGTTAAAAACCGGCGACGCAAAATATCGCGAAAATTGTCGGATTTTTGACTGCCCAGATTAAGTTGCACTATAGGTGGAATATCAGTTTGCGGGTTTACTGTACGCTCTTGATTAGCCTTGCGATCTAAATGAATCGCCAGACTGGGAATAACTGCTACTGGGTCTTTGAAATTAACCAATGTCTGCTTTAAATCTTGGCTGGCATCTTTATAAACCACACGACCGGCAATAGATAAATCGCGATCAAACCAAGGATTTAGTAGCGCACCACCATAGATCTCAACCCCCAATTGCGAGAATCCACCTTTTTGCATCTCTGGTTGTGGTTTTAGCATAGGGCATGGGCTGTCGGTATGGGCACCCACTATTCTTAGCCCAGATTCAGAGACCTCATTAGCACCAACCACAAAAGCTACAATGGATGAGCCATTGCGCACCACATAGTATTTACCGCCCTGCTCTAGGGACCATGATTGATCGTCGGACAACTCCGTAAAACCGGCTTCAGACAGCATTGCCACCATGGTCGATACCGCATGAAACGGCGTTGGTGATGCATCTAAAAATGCACACAAACTAGCATTAAATTGATTTTGATCCATAGTGATTCCTAAAACTGACCCTTGATCCTTAGATTGCCCCATTGTATATCAGGATTAAAATGACGCCCAAAACCAGCCGATAGATAACAAAGGGCAACATACCCATTTTATCTACTAGACGCAGAAAGTAATGAATACATAGATAGGCTGTTATTGCTGAAACTACAGTACCAAAGGCTATTTCAAGCCAGGGCACCATAGGCATAGCCATTAATTGAAGCGCCTGATAGCCGCCACTCAGTGCAATAATTGGAATAGCGAGCAAAAATGAAAATCGCGCCGCCGAGTTGCGATCAAACCCCAGTGCCAATGCGGCGGTGATGGTAATACCCGACCTTGAGGTACCGGGAATAAGTGCCAATACCTGAGCCAGACCAATTAACAATGCAGACTTCCAGGTCATATTCTGTATGCTTTTACTACCGCGATAACGCCAATCAGCCCAGCCCAATAGCAGACCAAATACAATGGTAGTAATAGCAATAACTGCAATAGAACGAAGATGAGCTTCAATAAATCCGCTAGCTAGTAGTCCCACTAGAGCAGCGGGAACAGTAGCCATAATAATAAACCATGCCATATGACTGTCAGGGTTACTGGCGCGCCCTAATAATGTCGACCCCACCCATGATTTAATTAATTGGGCTACATCGCTTTTAAAATAGGCGAGAACAGCAATTAATGAACCTACATGAACCGCCACATCAAAGGCCAACCCCTGATCCTGCCAACCCAAAATAGCCGAGGGCAAAATAAGATGAGCGGAGCTAGAAATAGGTAAAAATTCCGTCAACCCCTGCACAATAGCTAGCCAAAAGGCCTGTAACAGATCCATTATTTAACCTCTTCTCTTAAGCGCTTTCTTTTCTGCCAAGCCTCTGTGCCACGCAGATACACCAAATCCACAGATTCTACAGGAACAGCGCCACCTTCTGCATAGACTGTTTGCGCAATAGGCAGAATATCCAATGCATTGGGATATATTTGAGTGTAAAGATCAGTCAACTGCGGCGCTAATTCTATTAAATTGCCAA
>Ga0207964_1000282_pt1 | contig 15302 bp, 14 predicted proteins | sample Knorr_S23_td_250_FD_185608 | JGI IMG/M metagenome (GOLD analysis project Ga0207964, IMG submission 185608) | Marine microbial communities from Southern Atlantic Ocean transect - Knorr_S23_td_250_ad_251m_LV_A (SPAdes) (version 2) | ecosystem: Environmental > Aquatic > Marine > Oceanic | place...
TTGGTGGTGGATCGTTAGGTGTAAACCTAATGTATCACCTAGGGCTTGAAGGCTGGACTGACGTTGTTCTTGTTGAAAAGGGTGAACTTACGAGTGGCTCTACTTGGCATGCGGCTGGACTTTGTCCTAACTTTAATGGCAATCACACATTGTCAAATATTCATGAGTATACGATTAAACTGTATGACGAAATTCTCCCTGAAAAAACAGGGCTCCCCTCATCATTTCATAAAACAGGATCCCTAAGAGTAGGACATACTAAGGTCGAGGAGCAGTGGTTCACTAATATCGTAAGCCGTTCAAATCATATCGGCTGTGAAATGCATTTTGTTTCTAAAGAGGAAGCCTCAATCATTAACCCAATGATGGATTTTACGAAGGCAAGAAACATTTTATACACGCCAAATGATGGCCATGTTGACCCCACAACAGTTGTTACTCAATTAGCTCAGCTTGCTAAAAAGGCTGGCGCAGAGGTGAGCAACTTTAACAGGGTTACTGACATCAATATCCTACCTTCTGGAGAATACGAGGTCATCACCGAGCAAGGAAACATCATTGCTCAGCACGTTGTCAATGCTGGCGGGTGTTTTTCACCTCAAGTGGGGGCAATGGTTGGATCATATGTCCCTTTAGTTAATCTTCAGCACCAGTATTTGATAACCGATAGCCATCCAGAAATTGCTGCGCTTACGAAAGAGCTTCCGGTGACTCGAGATTCAATTGCAGCCTCCTATATTAGGCAAGAAGGGAGTGGCTTCTTGATTGGTCCTTACGAAACCAGAGGCTCTAAGCCATGGGCTCTAGATGGCGTCGACTGGTCATTTGACAGAGAGCTCTTTGAAGGAGACTTAGAAAGACTCATGCCCTGGCTAGAGAGGTGTATGGATATTTTTCCTCTCTTCAAGGAGGTAGGAATTAGCACAGTAATCAATGGCCTCATTACTCACACACCCGATGATAACCTTCTCGTTGGACCTGCGAAAGGACTGAAGAACTTTTGGAATCTTTGTGGTGCAAGTATTGGAATTGCTCAGGGTGGTATTGGTAAGTATTTGGCGCAGTGGATGGTGCATGGCCAAACAGAGCTCAATATGTCCTCTCTTGATAGTCGTCGATTCGACACATGGGCAGATAAAAATTACTGCACAACCAGAGCTATCGAGTCCTACGAGCGTATGTATGCCTATGCAGCGCCCAATGAAAATCGCCCACACGGAAGGCCGATAAGAGTAAGTCCTCTGCACACTGTATTGGCTCAAAAAGGTGCAATTCATACAGTCAACACTGGCTTTGAAAAGCCTTCTTGGTTTACAACAGATGAGATCAGGGGTGAGACATTATCCTGGGCACACTCTGAAGCGCATGAAGCCATCAAAGAGGAGTGCAAGGCAGTTCAAAACTCTTGTGGTGTTACCGACATCAGTGGCACGGCAAAATTTAAGATCACTGGTAAAGATGCCTTTGACTTCCTTGACAAATTATCTTGCAACAAACTTCCTGCAAAGGATGGAAGAATTGGATTGACGCTTTTTCATGCTCCGAAAGGAGGCATCAGGGCAGAGCAAACGATTAGTCGTATCAGCAAAGAAGAATTTCTATTAATGGGCGCCATTGGATCTGAAGTAAAAGACTATCAGTGGCTTGAATGGCATGTCGGTGAACTCGATGTAACGATTGAAAACTTGACTGAGGAATGGGGCGGGCTTTTATTGACTGGCCCTGATGCCAGAAATGTTTTAAGCCAATGTACCCAAGAAGATCTGAGCAATAGTGGGTTTTCTTGGTTAAGCTGTAAAACCATTAAAATCGACTCAGCAGACGTTTTTGCAATGCGAGTTTCTTATGCTGGAGAGTTGGGTTGGGAGCTTCATATGCCTAGCTGGCAGCTTATCTCTATCTATGAATCTTTATGTGAAATGGGGTCTCCCTTTGGATTAAGAGATTTTGGTGGTCAGGCTTTTAATAGTATGAGACTTGAGAAAATGTATAGAGCTTATGGCGCTGAGTTTACCGAAGAGATATCTGCGCTCGAAGCCGGAATGGATAGGTTCTTAGACCTGAGTCGTAATTTTATTGGCTCTGACAATATTCATGAACGTCAATCAAAGGGGGTAGAAATTAAGCTAGCCTATCTGATCTTTGATGATGAGATTCCAGCCGAGTGTTTTGGAAATGAGGCTGTCTTTGATGGCGATGACCTAAGTGGAATAATTACCAGTGGTGCGTATGGTTATAGAGTGGGTCATAGTATTGCATTTGCTTACCTTGACCCAAGTCACTGCTCTGAAGGTAAGAAGTTGAGAGTCGAAACTTCACTAGGAAGTCGTAATTGTCATGTCTCCATGAAAGCAGCTTATGATAACGACAACAAAAAACTCCGCTCTTAAATAACAACTACACTAAAATGTGTTTCAAATTAAATATTTATAAGTTATGAGCGAGCAAGCCAGACTAAAACAAATCAAAAGCCCTTGCGTTAGTATTTGTAAATACAACAAAGACAACTTCTGTGTTGGTTGTAAACGTCATATGAAAGAAATTTTTGATTGGTTTGATTTTTCTGATGAGATGAGGACAGCAATCATGGAAGATTTATTGAATCGTGATATAGAGACTAATAGTTAATTATCTAAAAATAAAAAAGACTAAAACCAACACCAATCATTATTACTCCAAAAGCTCTATTCACCCTCAAAGCCATTTTTTGACTACTAATAAGCTGTCTTAATTTTTTTCCTAGAATGCCAATAAATAGCAAGCCAAGCAACAGTGAAATACATACTGTGATAATGATTTTAAGTCCATAAGATAAACTAACTTGATTGAGATCAATCAGAGATGGAAGGACTAACAAATAGAAAATCATCACTTTTGGATTAGTTCCAGCCAAAAGGAAGCCAGTCAGTAATTCTCTCAAATGGGATTGGGGTGAAACATGATTCTCCATACTGAATTTTCCAACCCTCCATTGAGAGTAACCCAAATAAAATAAATAGCAGGCTCCGAAATATTGCACCGCATTAGTCACAGGTATAATCAAGTCAGCCAATGCGTTTAAAGAAAAAATTACAATGGTTAGATAGGACAAATCACCTAATGTCATTCCAAATGAAAAGAATATTGCTGAGGCTAGTCCCCTTGAAGTAGAAATAGAGAGCAATGCAAGAGTTCCTGGGCCAGGGGTTATTGCAAAAATAAAAAGTGTAAAACCAAGAACTAAAAAAATATTTATTTCCATAATTGAATTCTGCCTAAGCTATCTGAAAGGAATCATATTTTTTATCTTCAAGTCGTTGAGGACGAATAGCGCCATAACGGCCATTAAAATCCCAATAGCATTTTTAATAGTAATCATTTCTTCAAAGAAAATTGCGCCTAATGCGATTGCAAAGAATGGAGTCAATATTGAAAAAGCCGAGCTTTTTTTAGATCCAATGATTCTTAATCCTGAATAATAAACTGCTGTGATCGCTGTTCCTGCAATGACTGAAACAAAAAGAATATTAACCCAAAATATATAACCCATAGACCCTAATGTGAACAGATGATTGCTATCGTAAGATAAATTCCAGTCGATTAAGAGGCCTATAAGACAGACATAAAAGTTAATGGTCAAGACATGAATGTTTCTCATGTATGAGGCTGCAACTGTGAACAGGGCATAGGTTAGAGCAGCCAACACAAAATAGATATTACCTCCAGTGACCAATCTTTCAAGATTGAGCTGCTCCAGATTAAGCATTAGAGCAACACCTATAACCCCGATAGAAAGAGCAAGCCAATCCTTCAAAATAGGTTTAGATTTTTTTGAAAAAATCATCATGATATAAACAAAGATTGGAATCAAAACGGTTACTAAAGCAGCTCCTAGTCCAACCGCACCTCTCTGCATTCCCATAAAGTAAGTTCTGTAGTTTCCAATCAGAAAGAACGCAAGCAAGATACATATAACAAAATTCTTAAGGCTAATTTTCAATGGAATCTTCATCCAAACAAGTAAAGGGAAAGTAGAAAGTGCTGATAGAAAAAAACGATAAACAACAACCTCATCCTCACTGATATAAAAAGATAGGTATTTTGCAGAGACGCCTGACAAAGCCCAAACAAAAGGAACAAGGAGCATTATCAGTGTCATTGATTTTTCAGATTGAAACATTAATCTCCTTCGATATGTCAGTATAGTCCCACAAAAACACCAACAAAAATCATCGTTATCCCAGTCACTTGATTAATTCGTCTAATTGTGCTTGGGTTTTCGATATGCTTTCTTAATCTAATACCTAGAATATTTGCCAAACTTAAAACAAAGAATACAGTAGCCCCAATTGCTACTAGAACCTGAACTTCAGTTTTTAATGTTAAATTATTTAAATCAATAAAGACTGGAAGAAAAGATAAATAAAAAATTATAGTTTTTGGGTTTGTCACTCCAACAATAAACCCTGCTATCAAGAGCTTAAAGATTGAACTCCTCTTACTTGATTTTTCAAAGCTAACTCCCTTAGAGCAAAATTGCTGGTATCCAATAAATATTAAATAGGATGCGCCTAAGATTTTGACATAAAGCATGCTGTTATTTATTGATTCAGCTAAGGCGTTAAGAGCAAGCATAGCCAGAGCGACGTAAATGATGTCTCCAATAGTGTGTCCAATTGAAAGCCATATAGCTGGAACTGGTCCAAATCTAGTTGATATTGCTAAGACTGCAAATAAACCAGGGCCCGGTGAAATAGCGTAAACAAAGGTAGCAACAATTAGGGAAATTAAGGTAAGCAAATCCATTGCAAGATTATAAACATTGCATCTGCTATAATTATCACTAAATTTTCTACCATAAGCAGTACGCTAAATGAACCTGAACTATTTAGACTTTGAACAACCAATTGCAGAATTGGAAGATAAAATTGATGCCCTTGAAAGCATTAAAGATGATGTCGATATTGCCAAGGAGATGGACTTACTCAAGACCAAAAGTGAGCAACTAACTAAGAAAATCTTTTCCTCCCTTAGTGACTGGCAAATTTCTCAACTCGCTAGGCATCCACAAAGACTTTATACGCTCGACTATATAGATAATATTTTTGATGAGTTTACAGAGCTATGTGGAGATCGTACATTTGCAAATGATCACTCATTGATTGGTGGCATTGCAAAAATAGACGACCTAACGTTTATGTTTATAGGCCAGCAAAAAGGTCGATCGACTAAAGAGAAAATTTATCATAATTTTGGAATGACTAGACCGGAGGGATATCGAAAAGCCCTCAGACTCATGAAAATGGCAGAAAAGTTTGGTCTGCCCGTAATTACATTTATTGATACCCCCGGCGCCTACCCTGGAATTGGTGCAGAAGAGAGAGGTCAAAGTGAGGCAATTGCTAAAAACCTCTTCGAAATGTCTACGCTAAAGACTCCAATTCTATCAGTTGTGATTGGCGAAGGTGGATCAGGAGGAGCCCTTGCTATTGGACTATGCGATACCATGATGATGTTTGAATATAGTATTTATTCTGTCATTTCACCAGAAGGCTGCGCCTCAATTCTCTATAAAGATGCATCAAAGGCGTCGATTGCTGCTGAATCGCTTAAGTTAACAAGTAAGCACTTAAAGAAAAATAAACTAATTGAAAAAGTCATTCCCGAGCCTTTAGGTGGAATTCATAGAGACCCAGAAAAGGCCTCTAAATTTCTAAAAAAAGCACTGATTAAGGAGCTTAAAAACTTGTCAGAACTCCCTATTGAAAAGCTTCTAGAAGAAAGGCATGAAAAGTTACTAAGCTTTGGAAGATTTAGCGAATAAAGATCCCTACTTGGTAGGCAAGAAAATTGTTGTTGCCTTAAGCGGAGGAATCGACTCGGTTGTCCTTCTACATTTTTTATGCTCAAACTATTCAGGCAATATAAGAGCAATTCATATAAATCATCATCTATCTAAATTCTGTAATGACTGGTCTAAATTTTGTAGCGAGCTATGCCAGAAAACCAATACTGACTTTCAAAGTATAGATATAAATCTAAAAACTTCGTCTAATATCGAGGAAAATGCAAGGAAAAGTCGCTATAATTCATTAAAATCTAATTTATCTAAAGATGAAATTCTTTGTACTGCACATCATCAGGATGATCAAGCTGAGACATTACTTTTGCAATTATTCAGAGGTAGTGGCGTTGCTGGACTCGCTTCAATGCCAAAATTAAAAAACTTTGGTGATGCATATTTATATCGACCACTATTAAATATCTCTAAACAGCAAATTAATCAATACGCATCATTACATCAGCTGGAATGGATTGAGGATGATAGTAATGATAATACTCAGTTTAAAAGAAATTTATTAAGAGCTGAACTTATTCCTCAATTGAAATTAAGTTTTGATAGCGTCATCAAAAATATTTCTAGAAGCGTCAATCATCAGGCTGAAGCATTAAAACTTATGCATGATTTAGCGGAGATTGATATAGCAAAATTTAACCTTGTTGTTGATAACAAAATTCAAATCAATCATTTGCTCGCGCTGCCATCAAGAAGAATTGCAAATATTCTTAGATTCTATATTAATCAAAGAGGTTTTTTGATGCCCTCTAACAAAGTGCTTACTGAGTTAATCTTAGTGATGGGTGCTAAGAGTGATGCGAAAGTCATTTTAAAATGGCACTGCTATGAAGTCAGACGTTACAATGGAGAGTTGTATTTCTTTGATACTGAGGCAGTAGATGCTAAATTAGAGTGTCCATATTATAAAAAGCTACAAGGAAAATCCAATTTTGAAGTGCGCTTTAGAAAAGATGGCCAGCGCGTCAAACTTAAAGGAAAAAAACATTCCAGCTCGCTTAAAAAAATACTTCAGGAGTCAAACATCCCGCCTTGGCAAAGAGATAAATTACGTATGTATTATATTGATGGTAATCTCAAAGCCATGGAGCTGATAGGCGAAATGTCTGATGCATAACTTTATCAAACTAACTATTAAAATCTCCGCTCAATGCTTGTTGTGACTGAGAATCTAATGTAGTTTCATAATCGTAGTTTGAATGCGTGGATCCGATCTTTACAGTTGAGCCAGAAACAAAATCAGTAATCATTTTTTGGTTGAATTCAAATCTCATAAAATGAACTGCTGACGTTTTAACATCTGTTTCTCTTTCAAGGTCCTCATTACAAATTGGAAAGACTTTGTCATGTCCTTCTACTTGAAAATAAATACTTTTTTCAACGCCAATCAGTTTAGATAAAGCTTCGATTCGCTCAGTCACATCAGAGTATTCAATCATCATCGTGGCTTTTAGATTAGTGCCATCTGGAACCAGCGAATTATAAACATCGAGTTCTTCTTGAATCTCACTCGACTCAAAAATTTTCTCTATTCGAAGCATTTCTTGGATTTGGTATTGAACTGTTTTTCTGTTTTCAAATATTAACCTAATGTGATTACCAAGATGAACCACCCTAAGTTTTTTTATTTGAATAGTGTCATGACGAATCGCTGAGCGCTTTTCAGCATATTCTTCTAGAGATAATAAATCTTGTTTTTCTAACATAGTCAAATCCTCTAATTTATTTATAAACCATAAGCCATTTTCACCAAACTAATTGGATGAATGGAGTCTATATCCTGAGTAGCAATATGCGCTACATGATTCCCAGCCATAACGCAATCACTTACCACCAGATCGGTTTTATCCGTAATTTTTTTAGTAACTGGCATACCAATCTTTACTGAGTAGGTATGTGTTTCTTTTCTAACGCCATATGTACCGTCATGACCAGAGCATCTTTCTGCAATATTAACATCCAAATCTGGAATTAAACCAAGAATTTTTTTTGTATGTGCGCCAATATTTTGTACTCTTTGATGGCACGCAATTTGATAAAGAACTTCTTTATCAATTGCCTTGAAGTTCTCATCAAACTGATTATTCTTTATAAGCAGTGAAAGGTACTCAAACGGATCATAAAATGCTTCTGAAATAGATTTAACATCCTCATTATCTGACAAGATCATCGGTAATTCATTCTTAAACATAAGAACACAGGATGGTATCGGCGCTATGAGTTTGTAACCGTCTTTTACTAATTTGATTAATGGCTCAATATTTGCTTTAGCGTACTTGACAACTGAGTCAAGGTCTCCAAGTTCCATTTTTGGCATACCGCAACATTGAGTCTTATTGACTAGCCTAACTTCAACTTTATTATGTCTCAAAACATCAACTAAATCGATGACTGTTTTAGGGTCATTGTATTCACCATAGCAAGTACCAAAAATAGCCACCTTGAAATCACTCTGAGTTTTTTCTTCGACGAATAATTTAGATAAATTCTTGGAATGATATTTTGGAACGACTGCATCTTCATGAACACTCAATACTTTTTGAGTAACCTTTCTAAGCGTTTTGTTCTTATTTGACCAGTTAACGACTGACGAAATAACTGGCTTAGATGCAATAGCACCGAGTTTTTGTGGTGAAGTTAAAACCTTATGAGATAACTTGGTTTCACCTTTTTTAAATTGTATCGCTTTTGCTCTTAACATGAGGTGAGGAAAGTCAACATTCCAATCATGTGGAGGCACGTAGGGGCATTTTGACATGTAGCAGAGGTCACATAAATAACACTGGTCCACTACTTTTTTGTAGTCAGCTTTGTCAACGCCATCAACCTCAAAAGTTTCTGACTCATCAATCAAATCAAATAACGTTGGAAAAGATTTGCACAAGCTAACGCAGCGTCTGCAACCATGACAAATGTCGAAAACTCTCTCCAGTTCATTATTAAGAGAGTTTTCGTCATAGAAATCTTCATTTTTCCAATTTAGAGGGTGGCGAGTTGGAGCCTCTAAATTTCCTTCTTTAAATTTAGACATACTTTTTAATAAATAATTGGATTATTGCTGCCATGGGCTAAGCCCAAAGCAGCAAAGACTTTAAATACTATCTAAAGCTTTTTGATAACGGTTTGCGTGAGAACGCTCAGCTTTTGCCAAAGTTTCAAACCAGTCAGCAATTTCATCAAAACCTTCTTCTCTAGCTGTTTTAGCCATACCAGGGTACATGTCTGTGTACTCATGAGTTTCGCCATGCACAGCACTTGCAAGCATATCCTTTACCTCTTTCGCTGGCATATCAGTACCAGGATCGCCTACTCCACCCTCAATAAGGTGCTCCATGTGACCATGCGCATGTCCAGTTTCACCTTCAGCTGTTGATCTGAAAAGTGCAGCCATATCTGGCTCGCCTAAAACATCACACTGATTTGCAAAATATAGATAGCGTCTGTTTGCTTGAGACTCTCCCGCAAATGCGTCCTTTAGAGATTGCTCAGTTTTACTTCCACTTAAATTCATAACTTCCTCCGATAATTTTAAATGAGCGTTAATCATACCACTAGTTTTTATAAAAATAAATTGAATAAATATGTATATAATATTCGTAAAAAACGAATATTAAATGAAGCCTTCAGTTAAAAACCTGCAGTACCTAGTTGCTCTAAAGAAAACGAATCATTTTTCAAATGCAGCAAAAGAATGCTTTGTCAGCCCATCAACTTTTAGTGCAGGGATTGCTAAGCTAGAAAATGATCTTCAAGTTCAATTGGTTGAAAGGGATAACAAAAATGTTCGCTTTACTTCGGCTGGTAACCGAATAGCAAAGCAGGCTATGTCGGTCCTATCTGAGCTTAACGTTTTGGTTAGTACCTCTAAGTTAGATTTTTTTGAATCTGAAGTAACCATTGGCATTATTCCAACAATCTCTACCTATATACTTCCAAATTTTTTATCCAATATAAGTAACTTATACCCCAAGCTAAAAGTATCCTTCAGAGAGGACACAAGTGAAAACTTATTGAAACAGCTTGATCATGCATCAATCGATTTTGCAATATTTGCATTTCCTTATGAGCTGCCAGATTATATTGAGAGTTTTCAGGTTTTTTCTGATCCTATTTATTTGATACAACATAAAAATCGTAGTTCAAAATATTTTGAAAATGGATCGGTACTAATGCTGGAGCAGGGTCATTGTCTTCGTTCTCACATACTACAAAACAACGAGATTTTAAATAAACATATATCTAATTTTTCTTGCACCAGTATCTCAACTCTTGTTGCTATGGTTGATACCAATATTGGGGTTAGTTTTCTTCCAAAAATGGCAATTGACTTTGGAATACTCACCCACTACCCTAACATCAATCTTGATCTAGGCTCTACAAAAGCAAAAAGAGAGATTGGGGTAATTTATAGAAAAAATAACCAGCAGGAAAAAAACATCAAAAAACTAGCAAAGCTATTGATTAAAACCTAAATATATGGATTATTAATACCGATTTTGTCTAAATAATCAATCTCAATTGACTCCATTTTATTTGCCGAAGTCATGTCTGTATGATCATGGCCAAGCAAATGGAGTATTCCATGAATTGCCATATGAGTTAAATGATCAGAGAATTTTTTTTTACTTAGAATTGCCTCCTCTCTGACTACATCGATGCAAATAACTACATCACCAAGCAAGTTCTCTCCAATTTCTTCAGGTATGTCACTTTGAAATGAGAGCACATTTGTAACTTGGTTTTTATCCCTATATTCTTTATTTAGAACCTGGATTTCCACTGGAGAAACAAGGCGAATTAATAACTCACACTCTTCTACGGAGTTTTCAGTTAAAAAGTCTTGGCAAACCCCCTTGAGATTGTCTTCGTCTATATTCTCATCATTAATGATATTTTGAATAACTACCATGACTAATTAATATTGATAAAATACTTATTTTATCCCTAAATACTTTTTTATTTTGATGCAAATCGCAGAAGTTGCAATACCAGTTCCCTTGCACAATACTTTTGATTACCTGTGTAAAGAAAAAGTTGAAATTGGCGCAAGAGTAAAAGTTCCGTTTGGTCGTAAAAAAGTTACAGGAATTGTTCTAGCTCAAAAAGATCAAAGTCAATTTGAAAAACTAAAACAGGTTGAAGAAGTCATCGATAGTAAGGCTCTTCTATCGCAAGAAATTATAGAATTTTTGATATGGTCAGCCAATTATTATCACCATCCCATTGGCGAAGTAATACACAATGCTATTCCAAAAAATCTAAGAAATGGTGACCCCGCCAAAATTAAAAAACCAAGTGAAATAAATCATGGCACTTCATCAAATGACTTTGAGTTGACCTCTGAGCAAACTATAGCAATCAATGAGGTTGTAAAAAATTTAGAGAGCTTTAATGGCTTTTTACTCCATGGAGTCACTGGAAGTGGAAAGACTGAAGTTTATCTTAATATCACGGAAAAAGTAATCAAGGGTGGTGGCCAGGTACTGGTATTGGTTCCAGAAATTGGATTAACACCTCAAATGATCTCAAGATTTAAAGAAAGAATAGATGGTAGAGTTGCTGCTGTTCACTCACAGCTTAACAACACCCAAAAACAAGATGCTTATCTCATGGCAAAAAATGGTGACGCAAATGTTATCCTGGGAACCCGATCAGCTATCTTTACACCCATGCCTAAACTAGGTTTAGTTATTGTTGATGAAGAGCATGATGGGTCTTTCAAACAACAATCAAACTTTCGGTACTCTGCAAGAGATCTCAGCTTTATGAGAGCAAAATTTGCAAATGCCCCTCTCATACTTGGCACCGCGACCCCTTCTTTAGAGACCCTAAAAAATGTATTAGAAAAAAAACTAACACGTCTCACACTATCTTCTAGGCCTGGTGACGCAATATTACCTGATGTTGATTTAATTGATATGAGGAGTCAGGGTAGTGAAGCACTTTCCAGTCCCTTAATTTCCAAAATTAAACATTACCTTGAATTAGGCAAGCAGGTTATGCTATTTATCAACCGAAGAGGTTACGCACCAATTTACTATTGTTCGGATTGTGGATGGCAATCTGAGTGTCAAAATTGTGACTCTAAGCTCGTCTATCATCGAAGTATTAATCGCCTCAAATGTCACCACTGTGGAATAGAGAGAGCGCCGGAATCATCTTGCCCATCATGCAGTAGTGGCGGTCTTAAAATTCTTGGATATGGAACAGAGAGATTAGAAGAAAACCTAGAAACACATTTTCCTAGCTCTGTGGTCATTAGAATTGATAGAGACACAACTCGCAGGAAAAAAGCTTTTGCATCTCACCTAGAGAAAATTAACTCTGGGGAGCCCTGCATCATTGTTGGTACCCAAATGCTTGCCAAGGGACATGACTTCTCCAATTTAGCTTTTGTTGGAATCCTAGATGTTGATGTAGGCCTAATGTCAACAGACTTCAGAGCAACAGAACATTTAGCTCAACTTCTAATCCAAGTTTCAGGACGATGTGGGCGTGGAGACTATAAAGGAGAAGTCAATATCCAAACGCGCTATCCACATCACCCAATCTTTAACTATGCAAAAAATGCGCAGTACTCTGAGTATGCAAAAACTCTTTTGTCAGAACGAAAAGAAACTCAATTACCGCCTTATGCCCACCAGGCATTAATTTGTGCAAATGCTAAAAACAAAAATTTAGCTGAAAATTTTCTCAATGAAGTCGCACAATTACTTAACAACATTGATATTGACTCAGTAGAGATCTGGGGGCCAGTCCCTGGGATGATTGAGAAAAAATCAAATTACTACTACTTCAATCTTTACCTCCAGTCAAATAATAGGAGTCAACTTCGAAGAATAATTCAAACTTTTTATCAGCATGTAGAAAAAATAAAAGTTGCTTCTTCAGTAAGGTGGTATGTTGATATTGACCCTGTAGAATAAAAAAATACTTTTCTTAGTTGCGAACAACCTCTCTCATTGCATCAGTAATTTTTAATAATTCTTGGTCAGTAATGATAAATGGAGGCATTGTGTATAGTAATTTACCATAGGGCCTTAACCAAACCCCGCAATTAATGAGCTTTTCTTGGGCTCTTTTCATATCTAAAGGTTTTTCAAGCTCCAAAACTCCTATTGCTCCAATGACTCTTGCATCTGATACAGATGCATAGTCTTTCATTGGCAATAACTCTTCCTCCAACAAGCTTTGTATTTCGATTACCCTCTTTTTCCAATCATTGCTTAGTAGCAGATCAATGCTGGCATTTGCGGCTGCGCATGATAAAGGGTTTGCCATGAAAGTTGGGCCATGCATCAAAACTCCAACTGTATTAGATATATCCTGATTGGTTATTGCTGCTGCCATAGTCACATATCCACCAGTTAAAGCCTTTCCTACGCACATAATATCTGGAGAAATATCCGCATGATTACAACCAAAAAACTCACCTGTTCGACCAAAACCAGTAGCGATTTCATCTGCAATTAATAGAACATTATACTTGTCGCACAAAAGTCTAACGCCTTTGAGATACTCTCTAGCATAGATGTTCATGCCTCCAGCGCCCTGAACAATCGGCTCAAGGATCATGGCAGCGATTTGCTCATGATTTTTATTAAGATGTGACTCTAAATCACTGAGGGCTTCTTTGGTATTATCGGCATTCGGCTTTTCAACAAAAAAATGTTTAGGCAAAACTCCTTTAAACAGGTGGTGCATCCCTTTGCCAGGATCACAAACGCTCATTGCACCGAAAGTATCGCCATGATAACCACCTTTTGGCGTGATAAATTTTGATTTTCCCTGGTGTCCTTTATTTTGCCAATACTGAAGCGCCATCTTGAGGGAAACCTCTACTGAGACAGAACCTGAATCTGCAAAAAACACCTTGTCAAGACCCTCAGGCGTTAGATTGATGAGTTTTTCACATAAATCAATAGCTGGTTGGTGTGTAAGGCCTCCAAACATTACATGAGAAACCTTGTCAATCTGGGATTTTATTGCCTTATTCATGAATGCGTTGTTGTAACCATGGATCATGCACCACCAAGAGCTCATGCCATCAATAACCCGCTGCCCATTCTTAAAATTTAGATAAACTCCATCGGCACTCTCTACATGATAAGTAGGAACCTTATTAGGGATATTAGCATAGGGATGCCATATATGATTTAATTCGATATTCACTATAGGTATTCTCGCAACTTCCTCATTGAATCAATTACTAGGTCCGGATTTTCATCAGCAATATTATTTCCATGGTTGTATCCATAGGACATACAAATGATATTAAATCCAGCGGCCCTAGCTGCCTTAACATCACTCACTGAATCTCCCAACATTAGACAATCTTTCGGATTTAATTTAAAAAAGTTAGCACTATGTATTAATGGAAGTGGATCTGGTTTTTTCTTTTCCAGAGTATCGCCAGAAATCACTATCTTGAAGTACTCAAAAATACCCAAAGTTTTTAAAAGTGGTATTGTAAACTGCTCGGCCTTATTTGTTACACAGCCAATCAAATAGTCCTTAGACTTTAGGTAGTCCAAACCCTCCATCACGCCCTCATACAAATGTGATCGTACTGATGAATTCTTTGAGTATAAATCTAAAAAAATTGGATACGCCTTATCAAATTCTTCCTTACTGGGTGTCCCCTCTAATTGGCCAACAAGTGCTCTTTCTACAAGTCTTGGAACGCCATTTCCAACCCAATGCCTAACCCTTTCATTGCCTATTACTGGCTTACACAAGGCAATCATCATTTGATCTACGCAATAAGCCAAATCGGGAACACTGTCTACAAGCGTTCCATCAACATCAATCATGACTAACTTTGGTTGAAATATTTTCATTAATGTTCTATGTTTATGACAAGTTTGGTAGAATTGAATTACGCAATCATTACACAGATATTTTATATGGAAAACAAAACAGTCATTGGTTTTATTGGGGCTGGAAACATGGCCTATGCACTTATAAAAGGCCTTATTAGTGATGGCTTTAATGCAAAAAATATTAATGTCAGTGACCCTAATGAAGCACTATTAGAAAATCGAAAATCTGAGCTTGGTGTTTCGACCTACTCGGACAATGTCTCTTTATTAAAGAATAGTGAGGTTATTGTTTTTGCTGTCAAACCTCAAGTACTCTCAAAGGTTTGCCATGAACTAAATAATCAGGCTACTTCAGATCAATTATTTGTTTCAATTGTAGCTGGAATTCAAAGTAAAGATATTAACCGATGGCTTGGTGGAAATTTTTCACTAGTCAGGACAATGCCTAATACGCCTGCTCTTTTCCAGTCTGGTGTTACAGGCCTTTATGCTAACGAGCTAGTAACATCAGAACAAAAAAAATCGGTTAACGTTTTATTATCATCCGTTGGTAAATGCTTTTGGGTAAAAGAGGAGAATCTTTTAGATGCGATAACAGCTATATCAGGAAGTGGGCCTGCCTATTTTTTTCTACTGATGCAATC
>Ga0207964_1000283_pt1 | contig 15300 bp, 13 predicted proteins | sample Knorr_S23_td_250_FD_185608 | JGI IMG/M metagenome (GOLD analysis project Ga0207964, IMG submission 185608) | Marine microbial communities from Southern Atlantic Ocean transect - Knorr_S23_td_250_ad_251m_LV_A (SPAdes) (version 2) | ecosystem: Environmental > Aquatic > Marine > Oceanic | place...
GAAAGCGGGCTTCCACAATACTAGATCGGCGAGCTTACCCACTTCAACGGAACCCACTTCATGATCAATACCATGGGTTATGGCTGGATTAATGGTGTATTTGGCTACATAGCGTCGCGCACGGAAGTTATCCATATGCTCATTATCCTGCTCTAATGCGCCGCGCTGTACTTTCATTTTGTGGGCAGTCTGCCAAGTGCGCGTAATCACTTCGCCAACCCGTCCCATGGCCTGTGAATCCGAGGCGATCATGCTAAAGGCCCCGAGATCGTGAAAAATATCTTCCGCGGCAATGGTCTCTTTGCGAATCCGCGAATCGGCAAAGGCTACATCCTCAGGAATGGACGCATCCAGATGGTGACAGACCATCAACATATCCAGATGCTCATCAATGGTATTGCGGGTATAGGGGCGCGTTGGGTTGGTGGATGAGGGCAGCACATTGGGCTGCGCACAGGCGCGAATAATATCCGGCGCATGACCACCACCGGCACCTTCTGTGTGGTAGGTGTGGATCGCCCGACCTTTAAAGGCGGCGATGGTATCATCGACAAAACCCGACTCATTTAAGGTGTCGGTGTGAATCGCCACCTGTACATCAAATTTTTCAGCGACGCTTAAACAGTTATCAATGGACGCCGGCGTGGTTCCCCAATCCTCGTGTAATTTTAAACCACAAGCACCGGCCAGCAACTGTTCCTCAAGGGCGATTGGCAAACTGGCATTACCTTTGCCGAGAAAGCCCAAATTCATCGGCAACTCTTCGCTGGCCTGCAACATTTTGCCTATATTCCAAGGCCCGGGGGTGCAGGTGGTGGCATTGGTGCCCGTTGCCGGACCCGTGCCGCCGCCCAACATGGTAGTCACCCCAGACATCAGTGCTTCTTCAATTTGCTGTGGGCAAATAAAGTGGATATGTGCGTCTATACCACCGGCGGTCAATATTTGACCTTCACCGGCAATCACTTCGGTACCTGGGCCAATCACAATAGTGACGCCATCCTGCACATCCGGATTACCGGCTTTGCCGATAGCGGCAATTCTGCCCTCTTTAATGCCAACATCCGCTTTAACAATGCCCCAGTGATCCAAAATCAATGCATTGGTGATAACCGTATCAACGGTTTCGGTACAGCTGCGTTGGCTTTGACCCATACCATCGCGGATCACTTTGCCGCCGCCAAATTTCACTTCTTCACCGTACTGGGTGAAGTCTTTTTCCACTTCAATCACCAGCGCCGTATCGCCGAGGCGCACGCGATCACCGGTGGTAGGCCCAAACATGGAGGCATAGGAGCCCCGATCAATGCTGGTCATTTTTCACCCCCCTCAAGACTTGCCATAATATCGCCGCGAAAACCATAGACCTTGCGTTCACCAGAAAAGGCAACCAGCTCAACCTCTCGCCCCTGCCCCGGCTCAAAACGAATCGCTGTGCCGGAAACAATATTTAAACGAAAACCGCGCGCCTGCTCACGGTCAAAGCGCAACGCCGGATTGACCTCATAAAAGTGGTAATGGGAACCCACCTGCACCGGACGATCACCGGTATTTTCTACCTGCAATTTCACTGTGGGCCGACCCTCGTTAATAAGGATATCGCCTTCGGCAACTAAAATTTCTCCAGGAATCATCACTTATCCCTCGCTAGCTAATTAATTGGATTATGGACAGTCACCAACTTGGTGCCATCGGGAAATGTGGCTTCAACCTGCACTTCGTGGATCAAATTCACCACCCCATCCATCACCTGATCGGCGCGTAAAATTTGTTTGCCATAGCTCATTAGTTCCGCCACAGTTTTACCATCCCGAGCACCTTCAATAATTTCCATACTGATATAGGCGACCGCCTCTGGGTAATTCAATTTTACACCCCGCGCCAAGCGCCTTTCCGCCAACAGTGCTGCACTGAAAACCAATAATTTATCTTTTTCTCTGGGTAATAATTCCATAAGCTGTACCTACTTCAATTAGGTTGACCAAATTCGCGGCGCACAGGCCTTGCGATTGATAAGCAGTGGTCGCAACAGCGTCCACCACTGGGTAAATATATTTTTTGCCTGCTCGGCACTGTCGCCAAGGTAACGTCCTATATAGAACTCACCCACTTTTGATAGGCTGGCGACCCTTTGCATATCCATTTCTATTGCGCTTTCACGCAGGCTCTCTAGAATCGACTCTGAGTTTTCTGCCACCGGTCCCAAGAGAAAAAACCCAGTCACTGAGTTGGCCATCAACCCAGCTTTACCCTGCAATATAGCCTCGGGATTGCCGCCCAATACCAGACGATCCACAAACAGGGGAATGCCATTTTTTCTCAGCAGGTAGTGCTGCTGAAAACTGCCCCTTACAAAAGGCTCATCACAGGCCGACAAACCAAAACAACAAATTTCCCAACCGATAAAACAACTGCCATCGGTAATATCAACCGTGGTATTAAGCTCGACACAGGCATCGTTAAATACAATGGTTTCCAAGGGAAACCACTCGATTATGGCATCCTTCTCTAGGGTCAAAGCAATGCTTTGCCGCTGTAAGGGTTGCTCTTGCCGAGCTCGGTAAATACGCGCGGCGCCTGGCGTGGTGACCAACACCCCAGCTTTATCTTTAACATCGATAGCAATCTCCAGACAATCGCCGGAAACTATACCGCCGGGGGGATGTAGCAAATAGATATGGGGATGGTCGCGCCCCTCCGGATAAAAGGGCTTTTGAACATATAAGGGGCCATTGTGACGACTGTGGGATAATCTGGTCGCATCCGCACTGCGTTCAAATTGCAACTGCAGCGAAGCCTGCCAAGTTCTCTCTGGCATTGACGATTGAGTGGCAGCGCAATGACTCACAGGCCTTACTCAACAGGTTCCGTCAGAATGGCTCAGTGTTGCCATTTTTAGTCTGCGCCATAACAGAATGGTTACAGTCAAAAATATCGGCAGACCAGCCAGCGCTAGCAAATGTACTGGGCTGGCCAGTATGTGGCCGAGCCATACAAAAAAATTCATGCTATGTTCGCCGCTGTGAGCCAGCGCGGGGACAGCAACAGCAACGCCAAAGAGTGCAGCCAGCGTCGAAAATATGGGTTTTCTTATCATTATTCAGCTCCTGTTACAGCTAATAGTTTATGGCTAAACCGCCAGATGTTTGGCAATTAGTTTATCGGATAATTCTGGCATAGCGCCGGAGGCAACCACCCGACCCTTTTCCATCAAGCGAAATTCTTTGCCCACACGTCGAGCGAAGGTCAGCTTCTGCTCTACTAATACCACGGTCATTCCCTCCTGCTCATTAAGCAGGGTAATCACGTCGCCAATTTGCTTTACGATATTGGGCTGAATGCCTTCATTGGGCTCATCCAGTATCAACACTTTGGGCTCAATGACCAGCGCCCGACCAATGGCCAGCTGTTGCTGCTGACCACCGGATAGGTCGCCGCCACGGCGCTGTAACATATCGTACAGCACTGGAAATAACTCGAATACTCTGTCGGGAATTTTTTTCGATTTGTCCTTGCGCGCACCCAGACCGACTCGCAAATTTTCTTCCACAGTTAACAGCGGAAAAATATCGCGCCCCTGTGGCACATAACCAATGCCATTGCGGGCCCGCAATTCAGCGGGCTTGCGGGTAAAGTCTTTGCCAGCAATCCGCAACTCACCGGTGCTGACCGGCAACAGGCCCATCAGGCACTTTAGCAAGGTGGTTTTGCCCACCCCATTGCGCCCCATAATGCAGGTGCAGGAGCCCTCTGCAATATTCAGATCCAGATCCCATAAAATTTGCGTGCCGCCGTAGAGCTGATTGACTTCTTTCATTAGGATCACTGTTCTTCTCCCAAATAGACTTCAATAACAGCGGGATCGCTCTGCACATCCGACATACTACCTTCGGCTAATACTGAGCCCTGATGCAATACGGTGACTGTCTTAGCAATACTGCGCACAAACTCCATATCATGTTCAACCACCACCACAGTGCGCTCTCCAGCCAGTGAAGTCAGCAATTCCGCTGTGCGTTCGGTCTCTTGCGCAGTCATCCCCGCTACCGGTTCATCCACCAGCATTAATCTTGGATCGGCAATCAATAACATACCGATTTCCAACCACTGCTTTTGTCCGTGAGACAACGCCCCCGCGAGCATTTGGTAATGGGATTTAAGACCTATGGTATCTAGCACCTCACTGATCCAATCCAGTTCCGAGGGCGACAATCGCGCCAGCAATGTGGATACAATGCCTTTGTTGGCCTTCATTGCTAACTCGAGATTGGCAAATACAGTTTGCTCTTCAAATACCGTCGGCTTTTGAAATTTCCGACCAATCCCCAACTGTGCGATCTGCGCTTCGGTCTTGCCCAGTAGATCTATGGTCTGCCCAAAATACACAGCACCGCTATCGGGATGAGTTTTACCGGTAATAACATCCATCAATGTGGTTTTGCCGGCACCGTTGGCGCCGATTAAACAGCGCAATTCGCCATCATTGATATAGAGATTCAGATCATTCAACGCCTTAAATCCATCAAAACTAACCGACAGGCCCTCCACATAAAGAAGCACCTGATGTGAAATATCAATTGCCGGCTGTTTTTCCCCGGTGGAAAGTGGCCAGGTCTGATAGCGCCGCACTGTTCGCTTAACATTCTCTAACATTGTCATTCCGTTTCTCCCCCGTTTTTCCGGCGCTTAAACCAGGGAAGCCTTTCGCGGTTAAAAAGCTTTTTGCCCCTAAATAGCCCCATCAAACCCCAAGGTAAAAATATGGTGACACTGACAAACAACGCACCCAAGGCAAACAGCCAAGCATCAGGGAAAATCGCTGTAAAACGGGTTTTAGCGTAATTGACTAACAGGGCGCCGACAATAGCCCCATACAGAGTGCCACGGCCACCCACAGCCACCCAAACTACCACTTCAATAGAGTTTAATGGGGAGAATTCTCCCGGGTTAATAATGCCAACCTGTGGCACGTACAGAGCGCCGGCTACAGCAGCCAGTAAGGCGGAGTAAACAAATAATGATACCTTGTAGTTTTCGGCTTTAAAGCCGATAAAGCGAGCGCGGTCCTCAGCGTCGCGAATACCAATCACCACGCGTCCAAATCGCGACGACATAATCAGTAGGCTAAGACAATAGGCCAGCGCCAACATCAGCGCAGAACATAAAAATAGCGCCACACGCATGCCGTCAGACTGTAAGTTAAACCCCAGCAGGTCTTTAAAATCAGTCAGGCCATTGTTGCCACCAAAACCCATTTCATTGCGGAAAAAGGACAGCATAAGGGCATAGGTTAATGCCTGAGTCATAATCGATAGATAGACTCCGGCGACCCGAGAGCGAAATGCCAGCCAACCAAAGACAAACGCCAATAAACCAGGCACTAATAACATCGCCAACATAGCAAACCAGAACTGATCAAACCCATGCCAAAACCACGGCAATTCCTGCCAGTTTAGAAACACCATAAAGTCGGGTAGCAGTGGATCCCCATAGACTCCACGATCACCGATCTGGCGCATTAGATACATACCCATAGCGTAACCGCCCAAAGCAAAAAAGGCGCCGTGCCCCAAGCTCAGAATGCCGCAGTAGCCCCATACCACATCCACCGCCAGTGCTAACAGGGCATAACAGAGGTATTTGCCCAGCAATGTAATGGTGTAGGTGCTGACATAAAAAACCGATTCCTCCGGCACCCATAAATTACAGACGGAGGCGTAAATAGTGATACCAAATAATGCCGCCAAAAAGACTGGCGCTTTCTCGCGCAACTGGTGCAATGAAGAAAATTGATTGCGAATCGTATTCATCCGGCAGCCCTGCCCTTTTGCGGAAACAGCCCACGCGGGCGCTTCTGAATAAATAATATAATAGATACCAGCACCACAATATTAGCCAACACGGCACCGGTAACAGGTTCAAGGAATTTGTTGGCCACGCCCAAGCTGAATCCACCCACTAAGGTGCCCCATAAATTGCCGACGCCACCAAATACAACCACCATAAACGAGTCAATAATATAAGCTTGACCAAGATTGGGGCCTACATTGGTTAACTGGCTGAGGGCAACACCGGCAATACCGGCAATACCGGACCCCAAACCAAAGGTCATGGCATCCACCCATTCGGTGCGAATACCTATAGCTTTAGCCATATCGCGATTCTGTGAGACCGCGCGCACATGCAACCCCAACGAGGTCCTTTTTAACACCAGCTGTAGAATAAAAAATACCAGTAACGCAAACAGCAAAATATACAGTCGGTTATACGTTAGAGAAAAAATCGGATTTAGTTCCAGGGATCCGCTCAACCAGCTGGGGCTGGACACCTGTCGGTTCAATGGTGAAAAAATACTGCGTACGGTCTGCTGTAATATCAGGCTAATACCGAAAGTAGCCAGCAGAGTTTCCAAGGGACGACCCTGTAAAAAACGGATCACACAGCGCTCGATAATAACGCCGACGGCACCTGCAACCAAAAATGCTACGGGAATTGCCACCAGTATTGAGTACTCGAGACTATTGGGCATCAGCAGTTGAACCACGTAGGCGGTGTAGGCGCCAATCATAATTAACTCGCCATGGGCCATATTAATAACGCCCATCACCCCAAAGGTGATCGCTAAGCCGGTGGCTATCAACAATAAAACTGAGCCGAGACTCAGGCCAAAAAACACCTGCTCCAACAGCTCGTAGAAATCAATTTTCTGTTGAATACGATCATAAATTTTTTGTGCTTTGGCGTGGACTGCGGCATCCGCTTCAATATTATTTCCCGCATCATCCCGAGCTAACAATGAGCTCAGGGTATTAAATACTATGGGCTCCAGACTGCCATCCATCACTTCCAACGCAGCCAGACGAAGCGCTTGCGAATTGGTATTATTGACATCGTTAATCGCTAGAGCCAAATCAATAACGGCCAAAACCTTCTTGTCCGTCTCAATATCCTTAGCTTTGGTTAACAGCGCAAGATTGCGATCGCTCATTTTATTGAGCATATTCCTCACTGCACTTTCGCGGATTTTAGGGTCCTCACTGGACAGTGTTACTCTGGCAATAATCTCCCGCAGTTGCACTCTTAAGCGGTTGTTAACTTTCACTTTTTTAAGTCGCTTCTTGGGGCTGGCCTCCAAGGACTCGGCACTCAATGCGTCTACAAGAGCATAGTCACCGTCGTCTTGGCGCTCGGCAATCACGATTAGCTTATCGCTCTTGCGTATGTATAACCGCCCTTTTAACATCGCCTCCAACAGGGGTAAAGCCGATTCACCACCAGCTTCCAGCTGCTTAACAACCGCCGGTAGCGCTTTTAGTTTAGCGCCAACTAACTGTTGCGATATCTGCCGAAGATCAGTCTCAGCCACATCAGTGGCAGATGCAACCGCAGTGACTACCAATAACATAAATCCAATAATATGTTTAATCAAACAGGTCACCCTATCACCGCCATTTGTTCATCGTATCACCGCCATTTATTGGTGATTGTTCAATTAACTAAAAGTTGCACAAAAAACGAGAGGCCTTTCGGCCTCTCGTAGGTAACAATCTTTAAGAAAAAGATCTTAGAAGTTTTGGCCTGAACACTTCGCAGTCTTGACATTGAAGTTACCACAGCTAACAGGTGCGGTCCAATCTGAGATTAGATCCTTAGAACTAGACAGGTGATCCGACCAAGCATCGCCTATCACTGTGCCATTAGTCTCCCAAACGGTCTCTATTTGACCATCGTCCTGAATCTCACCAATCAGTACTGGCTTGGACAAATGGTGATTGCTGTGCATTACCGCAGTACCACCAGTCAAGTTCGGTGTGGTAATACCGATCATTGCTTGCTCAACTGTATCAACATCAGTAGTGCCGGCTTTTTCTACCGCTTTTGCCCACATCTTAAAGCCAATATAAGTGGCTTCCATTGGATCGTTGGTTACACGCTTTTTACCAGCAAACTTCTTCCATTTCTTAATGAAAGCTTCATTCTCGTCGCTTTCAACACTCTGAAAGTAGTTCCAAGCGGCAAGATGACCCACCAATGGTCCAGTATCAAGACCAGAAAGCTCTTCTTCACCTACAGAGAATGCAACCACTGGGATATCTTCAGCTGAAATACCCTGATTGCCCAACTCTTTATAGAATGGAACATTGGCATCACCGTTGATAGTGGAAACCACGGCAGTCTTTTTACCAGTGCTACCAAATGTCTTCACATTAGAAACAATGCTCTGCCAATCTGAATGACCGAACGGCGTGTAGTTGATCATAATATCGGCAGACTTCACACCTTTGGCCTTTAAATAAGCCTCAAGTATCTTGTTGGTAGTACGCGGATAAACATAGTCCGTACCTGCCAATACCCAGCGCTCTACTTCAAGATCATTCATTAGGTAATCAACCGCGGGAATGGCCTGTTGGTTAGGCGCAGCACCGGTGTAGAAAACATTTTTAGAGGACTCTTCACCCTCGTACTGAACAGGGTAAAACAGCAAACCGTTAAGCTCTTCAAGAACCGGAAGAGCCGACTTGCGTGAAACCGATGTCCAGCAACCAAAAATAACATCAACCTTTTCTTTGGTTAGTAGTTCGCGAGTCTTTTCAGCAAACAGTGGCCAGTTAGAAGCGGGGTCAACCACCACTGCCTCCAGTTTCTTGCCCAACAAACCACCTTTTTTATTCTGTTCTTTAATCATCATTAAAACAGTATCTTTAAGGGTGGTTTCCGAGATTGCCATAGTCCCTGAAAGGGAGTGAAGTACGCCCACTTTAATAGTATCAGCAGCTACTGCTGACAACGATATCGACAGGCAGAGTGATGCCACTGTCGCTTTTATAATTTTATTCAATTTCATAATAGTACCTGTTAAGTTTAATTTATGGGGTAACCGCTATAGCTCGTGCCGTAACGGCCCCCGTTAAGTTTTAATTAAAAAGTCAGTAGTGCTTCCAAAGCAAAGGTATCAGAGCTTTCACTAGTAAGAGCGTTATCGTCCATGCGGTATTCAGCAACCAACAATAGATCGTTGGTTACAGCGTAGCTAGATGCCAGAGTAATCGCCGAAAGATCTTCTGGGACAGTACCTGTAACTTCCGACTCATGATAGCGCACAGTTACGCCATACTTGTCCCAAGCATAGTTTGCCATCAGCAAATAGCCATCGGCGTCGGCACCTGTCTTTTCAGAGTTGCTAAATTCAGTGGCCAAGGTCAAACCATCCGCTGAATAAGCAGCCCAGATATTAACCATCTCGGTTGAGTCATCTTCCATGTAAAAACCTTTGACAGTTACAGCATCCGAAAGATTCAGTGCAACCATAGTCTCCGTAGCCGGCTTGCCAGCGGTCGCTGTAGGGTCAGTAAGGCTATTTACAACAGAGAAGCCAAGGTCAACCATATCTCCTTTAACCAATACGGATGCGCCCTGTTGGTAGTAACCGTAGAAGTGCTTGGCGTAGCCAGTGCCTGAGTATTGAAACAAACCCGTGGGCTCTTCAGTTTCCCAACCAGAACGGCTCAGGAAACGACCGGCTTTAACACTGACTGAATCACTAACCGCATAAGAGATAAAGGCTTGCTCTAGATCAACCCCGCTACCTTGGTATTCAAGATCAACTGTAGCAGTTAGACCTTCACCGAAGTCGTAGCCCAGATCTATTTCAAATTGATCCAGACCCGCAGATGTACCACTGTCGCTATCAGTGACCGACATATCAATAAAACCCGATACGCTGATATCAGCGGCATATACAGCTGGTGCGGCAATTGCAGCACTAGCAATGGCCACAGCTAATATTGTCTGTAATTTTTTCATAAGTGTATGTCTCCCAGTAGTGTAAAATCGCTATTTAAAGTAGTTCAAAACTATTGCGGAGCAATTATTGGATAAATAAAAGGCAACGGCTATTCGTTATTTGGCGCAACAGACTACGTTATTTGACGTATATAGCCTCTGAGAGATAGCAATAAATAGTCTAAACAGAATATTTTATAAACTGCGCAAGTTTTAGCGAAGAGACGGCGAGTGACAGCCAGCTACTGCGACTCTACCAACAACTTGAATATGATCGGAAAACATTCTAGCCTAAATTATCTATAATAAAGGAAAATAGCTTAGGATAAACGGATTGAAAGTCAGAATAGCACCTATTCTTATCTTGGCGGCACTGCTCCTCTCTGCCTGTAGCGGTGGCGGTGGCAAGAGTAGCCAGCCACCAATCGCCAATCTACCTCCAACTGTAGACGCCGGCACCGATCAAATAGCGGAATCCTCGGCTACGGTAAACCTTAACGGAACCGCAACTGATAGTGACGGCACCATCGCCAGTTATAGCTGGACTCAGAGCTCTGGCGACGCTGTCAGCCTAAATAACGCCAATACAGCTAATGCGTCCTTTATTATGCCCAGCTCAGCTACAAATGGGGCTCTTATGTTTAAGCTTACAGCAACAGATAATCTTGGCAAAAGTGCCTCAGATACGGTAACAATCAATCTTATAAACAGCGCCCCAACCGTCAATGCCGGCGCCGATCAAATAGCGGCATCCTCGGCTACGGTAAACCTTAACGGAACCGCAACTGATAGTGACGGTACCATCGCCAGTTATAGCTGGACTCAGAGCTCTGGCGACGCTGTCAGCCTAAATAACGCCAATACAGCTAATGCGTCCTTTATTATGCCCAGTTTAGCTGCAAATGGGGCTCTTACGTTTAAACTTAGCGTGACAGATAATCTTGGCAAAAGTGCCTCAGATACTGTGACGGTCAGCATAGCCAATGTCTCTGGTGAAGCTGTGAATATCACCGGAAAGGTTACTTTTGACCTAGTGCCTTTCAACACTTCCACTAATGGGTTGGACTACGATCAAACCACAGTATCTGCGGCCCGAGGCGTTCTGGTTGAGGCCATAGACTCCTCAGGGAATAAAATTCACTCCACCAGCACTGATGGCAATGGAAATTTTTCACTACAAGCCAATGCCAACACAGATCTGCGTATTAGAATATCGGCCAGTTTAATTCAAACCACTGGCGCTACTTGGGATGTAAAGGTGACCGATAACACCAATAGTAATGCCCTCTATGTAACTCAAGGCAATCTGTTTAACAGCTCTACCCAAAACGCAGGCCAGAGCACAGAGAGAAACTTCCATATGGCTTCGGGCTGGGATGGTAATAGCTACTCAGCCACCAGAGCAGCCGCATCTTTCGCTATACTTGATGCCATTTATCAGGGCATGCAAAAGGCGGCGGCAGCCGATCCCAGCATAGCATTCCCACCTTTGGAAATTCACTGGAGCAAAAATAATAGCGTCGCTCAGGGGAAGCTTGAGGATGGAGATATAGGAACATCGTTTTACAGTGAAGATGGAAAGATTTATATATTGGGCAAACAGGATTCTGATGCCGACGAATACGATCGCCATATTATTATTCATGAATGGGGACATTATATTGAGGATCAGCTATCCCGCTCGGAGTCATTAGGTGGCGATCACGGCAGTGGTGACCGCCTAGATCTGCGGGTTGCCTTTAGTGAAGGCTGGGGCAATGCGCTATCGGCAATCATCACTGATGATCCGTTTTATCGGGATAGTTCAGGGCCTCGGCAGGGCTCGGGATGGTCGATGAATATAGAGAGCAACCCTACCTCCGGCTCGGGGTGGTTTAGTGAAGATTCGGTGCAATCTATTCTCTATGACCTCTACGATACTAATGCCGACGGCGCAGATAATATAGCGCTTGGATTGGGCCCTATCTATTCCTCATTAACCAGCGCCAACTACCGCAGTAACTCTCACTTTACCAGTATCTATCCTTTTATTGACCAACTAAAGACACAACAGCCGGCCTCTGCAACAGCTATTAATAGCCTGTTAAATACACAGCAAATTTATGGCTCCGGTGATAATGGGTTCGCTGAATCCAATAATGGGGGTATCAACTCTGTGTTGCCGATTTACAAAACTGCCACGGTCGGCGGCAACGCCACCGGAGTCTGCTATGTCAACCATGCAGGGACCCTTAATAAATTGGGAAATCGATCATTTGCTGTGTTTGATGCAACAACCACCGGCTCCTATAGCTTTTCAGTCATCCCTAAGAATCAACAAAGTGCCACTTTAGATCCTGACCTTGTGCTGTATAAATCGGGGACAGTCGTTGCTGAATCTACAGTAACAACGGCAGACAGCAAAGCAAATTTAAGTGCCAGCTTATCCAGTACTGGAACCTATATTTTAGAAGTGCCCGTCTATGAAAATTCTTCGATGGCTCAAGGGGAATACTGCTTTGATCTACAGATTACTCACTAACTTATTGGAGTGCCTATTGTGTTAAAAATAATTGCAATGATCTGCTCTTTGCTGTGCATCTTTATACTTTCGGCCTGCGGCAACAATACCGAAGCTGTGGATAATCACCATTCCAATCTAGCTTTGCAGTCAGATAGTCATCAATCTCAAATAGACAAATCCAAGTCAACTTATATAAAGCCTGGTGCTGCAATTAGATTCAAGCATAATTACGATGGCAAAACTGAAGTCGGAGAAGTGGAGACTGTTCAGCTGTCTTTTACAGAATCTTATTCCTCAGGCCAGATGCGTGTCACACTGCAAGCTGACGCGGCACTCAGCTTAGAGCCTGCAACTCAAGAGTATTTATTTTCTATGGACTCCGATCAACCCCATCAGCTGGAGATTGCGGTGAGTGCAGCATCAGAGGGAAAACATTATTTAAATATTTTCACCTCGGCCATAGACGAGTCTGGCCAAGCGAAAAGTCGTGTGTTTGCTATAGCTTTTTATATGGGAGAACCAGCGCCTAAACAGAGCAAGCCCGCAAATCAGTCATCATTGGAAAATGTGATTTTTCTACCATCCGAGGAAACTGTTGAATAGATAGCCGGCCCTCAAAAAAGGTCTTTTTTCAGGGCCGACTAGGCATCTATGGAAGGTCGTCAACTAGCTCACCTTCTTCAGGCTCCAGCAGATCTTCGCGATCCACATTCATTGCCAGCATCACCGTGGCCGCAACATAGACAGAGGAGTAGGTTCCGACGCCCACCCCAATCATCAGTGCAATAGCAAAGTTATGAATTAGCTCTCCACCAAAAAAGAACAGGATTGACAGCACCAACAGAGTGGTCAGCGAGGTATTAATAGTGCGCCATAATGTCTGCGATAGAGACTCGTTAATAACCTCCACCGGTGGGGCTTTGCGAATTTTACGAAAGTTCTCGCGAATTCTGTCCGATACCACGATGGTATCGTTAAGCGAGTAGCCAACCACCGCCAGCACAGCAGCCAACACGGTGAGATCAAATTCAAGACGGGCCAGAGAGAATATACCCAGTGTAATAATCACATCGTGGACAAGTGCCAATACGGCTCCCACAGAAAATTTAAATTGAAAGCGGATAGTCACATAGAGCATGACCACAGCCAGTGCGATTAACATGCCCAGACCGCCCTTATCACGCAGTTCTTCACCTATCTGCGGGCCCACATAGTCCACGCGTCGCAGTTCTATTTGCTCATTGCCACTCTGTAAAACCCCATAGACTCGCTCTGCCAAACTCTGGTCCGGCTCTCCCTGCATACGAATCAATACATCAGTTTCTGAACCAAAATGCACGACCACCGGACTCTTAAAGCCCGCAACGTCAAGCCTGTCTCGCAACTGCGCCACATCCACCGGTTGCTGGTACCCTACCTCTATCTGGGTACCACCGGAAAAATCCAATCCCAGAACCAAACCCTGACTAAACAATGATACAGCAGAGACCAGTAGCAATACCGTGGAGAAGATCACCGCATAGCGACGCAACCCCATAAAGTTATAAACTTTTACCTGACTCATGATCCCTCTCCTATATCCACAGTTTATCGATTTTGCGCCCACCGACCACCCAATTAACCAGGCCGCGGGTCATTACAATTGAAGTAAACAGCGAGGTCAAAATACCAATTGACAGGGTCACCGCAAAGCCCTGAACCGGACCAGAACCGATCAAGAACAGAATTACGGCAACAATCAAGGTGGTGATATTGGCATCAAAAATTGATACAAAGGCGCGGTCGTAACCGGCACTAATGGCCCCCTGCACCGAGGCTCCTGCGGCCAGCTCTTCGCGAATACGCGAGAAAATAAGCACATTGGCATCCACTGCCATACCCACGGTCAATACAATACCGGCAATACCGGGCAATGTAAGAGTGGCTCCCAACAATGACATAAAGGCCACCAATAGCAGCAGATTCATAGACAGCGCAATATTGGCAAAAACACCAAAGCCTTTGTAGACCACCAACATAAATAACAATACCAACGCCATTCCCAAGCTGACAGATTGGATCCCCAATTGAATATTATCCGCTCCCAATGAGGGGCCAATGGTGCGCTCTTCAACAATATACATAGGCGCCGCTAACGCCCCAGCTCGCAACAGCAGGGCCAGTTCAGAGGACTCGCGCTGGCCATCTAAGCCGGTAATACGGAATGATTTACCCAACTGACTTTGCACTGTGGCAAGACTGATTATATGTCTCTCTACAAAGGGCACCGGCGTAATCACTAACTCACCCTCTTTATCGATGGATTTTTCCAGTTTGGTTTTGTACTCAATAAATAGAACACCCAAGCGACGGCCTATATTGTCTCTGGTGGCATGCCCCATCTGCCAACCGCCTTTGGCATCCAAGGTGATATTCACCTGTGGGCGGCCATTCTCATCAAAACTGGCGCGGGCATCAGTCACATTTTCGCCGGTAATCACTGCATTACTTTCCAGTCTGGCATCTAACCCATTGGCATTGCGGAAGGCAAAAACCTCTCCCATTCTGCCATCTGACTCCAATCGAAACTCCAAATTCGCGGTTTTACCAATAATGCGCTTGGCCTCGGCGGTATCCTGAACACCGGGCAGTTCGACAACAATACGGTTTTTACCCTGCCGCGATACCAATGGCTCGGAAACCCCCAGTTCATTGACGCGGTTGCGCAGTGATGTCAGGTTCTGCTTGATGGCGTTATCTTCAATTTGGCCAGCGGCAACATCGCTAAGGCTCAGCACTAAAGACAATGGGTTCTGGCCCGGCTGATTCTGAGGTTGCAAATCGCGGAAGTTAGTACGTATCAATGCCGTGGCCTGCTCAACCTGCTGTTCATTGCGAAACTGGCCTATCAGCTGTCGACCTTTGACCTCAAAGGTTCTATATCTAATCTTCTGTTCCCGCAAGCTGCTTTTAACATCCTGTAGATCACCTTCCAGACGGATAACCAAGGCGGCATTTAGGTCTACTTCCAGCAA
>Ga0207964_1000284_pt1 | contig 15245 bp, 9 predicted proteins | sample Knorr_S23_td_250_FD_185608 | JGI IMG/M metagenome (GOLD analysis project Ga0207964, IMG submission 185608) | Marine microbial communities from Southern Atlantic Ocean transect - Knorr_S23_td_250_ad_251m_LV_A (SPAdes) (version 2) | ecosystem: Environmental > Aquatic > Marine > Oceanic | place...
ATACACCTTTGCTAACAGATCCTAGTTTTGCTTATTTCTCTGAGACTATTGGCAAAATTGGACTGCAAGTGGAACCTTCAGATTACAGCTGGCTGATTCGCCTATACTGGTTCACCATAGAATTTGGCTTAACGGTGGAAAATGGTCAGTACAAGGCCTTGGGATCGGGTCTTACATCATCGCCAACAGAACTGGTCTACAGTGTGGACAGCCCAGTCCCCGAGCGTCGGGAATTTAATGTGATTGATATTTTGCGCACCCCCTACAGAATCGATATTCATCAACCAGTGTATTTTGTACTTGACAATATAGAGGATCTTTTTCAAGCCGCCGAGCGCGATTTGCTGGCTGATATCCGTCAGGCTCAGTCACTGGGTCTGTTTGAACCAAGCTATGCATGCCAACCAACAGGATAAACAATAATGACAACTCAAGTATGTGATCTAAGCGACCAAACCTGCGAACCCTGCCAAGGTGGTATGGCCGCTCTGGATGCCAAAGAGACCAAAACCCTACAGGAAGAGTTACACCCCGACTGGCAATTATCCAGTGACAACAAGGTGATCTCGCGGCGCTTTACATTTAAAGGTTTTGCCAGAGCGGTACAGATGGCCAATCTGGTTGCCTGGTTAGGCGATCGTCAGGGCCATCACCCAGATATTGCTTTTGGCTGGGGCTACTGTGCGGTGAGTTTTACTACCCATGAGATTGACGGGCTATCTAACAATGACTTTATCTGTGCTGCCAAGCTGGATCAAATCACGGGTTAGCACACAACTTAGCCAAAGACTGAGTCGAGGTGCCCCTAGGGCAGGTCATCAGGGGATTGTTTAACCCTGAAATTGGTAACGTCCTAAAATTTTGTGACTTGTTATGGAAGCACCACGCCAACATCCTGTGCGTAGTCATCCCATTTCCCTACAAGCTCCCTAAGCTTGTCTTTTTTTGTGGCACTTTGATCTGTGCTCTCGCCTAGATCATCCTGCAAATTAAATAACTGCCAGGATCCATTGCCATAGGGCGCGGGCGCCATCATCGCCTTCCATTCACGGCTCATGATGACTCGTTCGCCCCAGGTTTCCCAAGCGATGGTATCTGAAGGTTCACGTACATACTGCTTTGCCCCAGTCAGCACCGGCAACATGGAGCGCCCCATCATAGGAAAAATATCTCGTTCGCCATAACGATTGCCAGGATGCTGGGTACCCGCCAACTCCAATAGCGTAGGGGTAACATCCATCACTGATAGCAACTCATCACTACGACTCTTTGCTGCTATTTGCTTGGGATACCAAGCAAGTGCTGGCACACGCAAGCCACCTTCGTTAACGTGTAGTTTAATACCTTTAAAGGGCGCATTGCTCACCCTTCCCCAACCGTAATGGAGATAAAGATAGGAATCCTTTAAGCCCATATTTTCAAATGAATTATCGGCTTTTTCTAACCAGTATAAGTACGGTTCTCGCTGCAATGAATTACCCATCGAACCGTTATCGGAAAGTAATAAGATCAGGGTATCGTCCAACTGCCCCTGTTGTTCAAGGTAAGCAATCAACCGTCCAATATTTTGGTCAACTCGGTCAATCATAGCCGCATAAATAGCCATCTCCTTAGCGCGTCGTGCTTTGCCCTCCTCGCTTAAGTCTTGCCAACCGTCATTTCCCGGCAAATAGATACTTTCCTGCTGTTCCTCAGGCACCAGACCCAGCCTTTTCATACTCTGCAAACGACTGTGATAAAGACTATCAAAACCCTCATCGTATCTGCCCATATACCGAGCAATATCTTCCGCTGGCGCCTGCAGGGGCCAATGCGCAGCAGTGTAGGCAAGATAGGCAAAGAAAGGACGCTGGTCAGAGTCCTGATCGAGATAGCTGATTAATTTATCGGTAAAGTAATCGGTTGAGTAGAAATTATCCGGCAGATTAACTGGCTCGCCATCTTCCTGATAAGAAGCGACCCGGGCTATGCGAATTCCGGACTGATCAAAATGACTGGATCCGGCACCCAGCAAAGCGAAGGACTTTTGAAACCCACGAGCTTTAGGCCCCTGGTCAGGCTCGAGTCCCAAATGCCACTTTCCTGACATATAGGTGCTATATCCAGCGTCGCCCAATAGACTAGCAACAGTTACCACCCTATCATTTAAATACCCCTCATAACCGGGCTTGCCCTGTTGCAGCGGCTTAAGCTTCTCATACATGGTTCCCAAGCCCGCCTGATGGGCATCGTTGCCAGTCAACAACATCGCTCGCGTAGTAGAGCAGGAGGGGGAAGCATAAAAATTACTAAACAACATGCCCTCTTTGGCAAGACGATTGATATTGGGTGTATTGATTTCACTACCGTAGGAGCCCAGATCGCTGTAGCCGACATCATCCAGCACAATTAGCAAGATATTGGGTCTTGGCTCGACAATTTGTTTTTGGGATTGCTGATTGTAGGCAACGGAGCCTGCGGCCAACAAAAACAAAAATACCCAAATCAGTTGCTTCATCGGTTTAATCCCACATTTAATCCAAATAACTGCGGCGGCATAAATATGCATCGCGTACAGAATCAAAATCAACCGTTTATCAGCTCATCTTAAGCGACCAAATGATCAGAAGCAGTCCCTACGCATTTGTGTTATTGCGTAACCTGACGGAGGCATCAGGCGCTATTTATGATGAGAAGCCGGTTCTAGCTTGCTTTGAAAACTGTCACTGGATTCAAATTTGAACCCAGTGACAGTTAAGCTGGTGATTGAAATATAACCTATTAGAAGTTGTAGGTGATTGCTAAGCCGTACTCACGAGGTCGGCCCGGCTCTGCCATTCTAAAGCCGAGGGCTCCACCTATTGAGCCACCTATATCCATGATGATATTGGCATACTCTTCATCTGTAAGGTTTGTGCCAAACAGCGCAGCTCTCCAACTTCCATCAGCACTTTCATAGGTGAGATTAGCTCCCAGTAATCCGTAGGACTCCTGCACTGAATCAATACCAGGGAAAAGGCTGTAATCGTCTTTATAACCGTAATTGACATTAAGTGCTAAGCTGCCTTCAGTCACAGGAAAGTCAATATCGAGATTAGCGCTATATGAAAGGTCAGGCGCGTTGGTTAGCGAGTCACCCTGTTGAACAGGCTTCAGCGCATCAATAAGAGCAGGAACCTCAACATATTCACTATCCAACCAGCCCGCATCCAGACTGAAAGTAACATTGTCACTTAATATAGCGGTAATTTCAGCTTCCAAACCGGTGATATCCGCTTTACCAGCGTTCCTAATAACGGTGTCACTACTACCTGCTTCAAGAAGAACCGTAAATTGAAGATCTTCGGCTTCCATAGAGAAGGCTGTTAGATTTAAACGCAGTCGGTCATCCAGTAGATCGCTTCTCAGGCCAATTTCAAAGCTATCGAGAGTTTCTTTATCATAAGAGCCGAATCCCTCAGGCGACAATACGCCAACCGCCCCTTCATCGATAATACCACCGGCCCTGAAGCCCCTAGTGTAGGAGGCAAAAGCGAAGACTTTATCGCTGACATTCCATTCCAAGCTGATACGTCCTGAGGGTGCGCTCCACGAGTCGGAATCTTTAGCCTCGAGGACCACATTATCTCTTATTTGCGGTACTCCACCTGGCAAGTTATAGACGACTTGTTCTTTCTCATCTCTGGTGTAGCGAAGGCCTGTGGTTAGCGCGAGACTGTCGCTTAACCGGTAGGTCATCTGTCCAAAAGCTGCGTAGCTAGTAGTTTCGTGTGGATCGACTAACTGACCGCCCTGCATACCATATTCCCCCATGGCAGCATTAACCATACGGATATCGTCTTGAAAAGCCTTAGCCGTTTCATCCAGATAAAAAAGGCCAGCAACCCAGTCCATTTTATCGTTACTTCCAGATAACTGTAGCTCTTGAGTAAATACCTCAATATCTCGCTCCATAGTACGAGCTGCCAATTCTGCTGCTACACCATCCATATCGTAAAAAACGTCGGTTTCCATTTTTCGATAGGTAGTTGCAGATTTAAGAGACATATCCTCGGAAAGACTATAATTTGCTACCAAGTTTATCCCTACACTGTCACGTTTGGAGTAAGTATCTTCTGAACTGTAGCTGTGGAAAAAATTATCCGTGGGCGTATCTGCATGGGTGAATCCATAGGCTGCCAGATTTTCCGCATTCTCAACAGCCGCAAAAGGTGCTCCCCAGATACCGCCTTCAACAGCAATTGTGGCCACAGCTGGGGCGCCATTGGTATCGCTTTCGGCATAATCAACGCTTAGATTTAAATCTAGGTCATCGCTGGCCTTGAGTAGGAATGCCCCACGTACAGCAACGGTACTCTTATCACCGACATCTTTACCGGTCAGCTTATTATCGACGTGACCATCGCGGTTTATGGAAGCAACAGTCCAGCGTGCCGCCAAATTATCCGATAAGATTACGTTAGCTGCAGCCTTCAAATCGGCTCGAGAATAATTTCCGACTGTTGTGGTAATGCTGCCTTCATTGCCATCAAAATGGGGCTTTTTAGTAACATAACGAATGGCACCTGCCGTGGAATTTCGACCGAATAAAGTCCCTTGAGGACCACGTAACACCTCTATTTGTTCAACGTCAATGACCTCGAGAATAGCACCGTCAGTTTTGCCGTAGTAGGCATCATCAATATATAGGCCAACCGAGTTTTCTGAATTTGGAGAGTTTCTTGAGCCGCTTCCTAATCCGCGAATGCTAAAAGACGCATTGTTAGAGCCAGAACCACCCGCAGCTGCAAGATTTACATTTGGTAATTTTACGCTCATGTCAATTAAGTCAGACACATTGGACTTTTCCAATTCTAAGGCGCCGAAAGCCATTACTGATACAGGTGTCTCCTGTAGGCTTTCCTCTCGTTTACGTGCAGTAACAACAACTTCCTCTAATGCGGCAGCATGGACAGTTGAGTAGCTACTGCTAAGGTAGGCTGCTTCAGTCGCCAACAAACAGGCGACCGCCATATTGAGTCTTTTGACATTCATAAATTTCCCCTTGTTTAATTTATTAAAAAACAATTCCTTATTAATAATTATGCAATTGCTTTCTGTTTTTAGAACCGGATTGGATCTACCAACAAATTTGTTGTGTCAGAATTCTAGGAAAGCGACAATTTAAGAACAAGCGATAGAAAATGATAGGTGCCATTAGATTTTCAGATAGCAAGTTAAGTAGCCTGAATATGCTCTGCTCCTCTGGGGAATACACTTGCCCTTTATAAACACCGCTCTTTGCACCATTTTGGCTGACTAAAGCGCACCTATAAAAAATTAGTAGTAATTACCGCAGGATTTACCGTCCCCCTGTTTGGTTAAAATAAGGTATTAGAACTTTAGATAGATCCGATCTATGGATTGTGTTGGTGGCTATATACTTATGGCCATACCATGCTCTGCAATGAACGAATAAGCAGTGTAAAACAATTACACTAGCAATTATTAGTGGGTAGGATTATTAAAATGACAAATTCGTTAGATCAGGTTTCAATCAGTGATTGTGTGCTGCGGGACGGCTTTCAAATCCTTCCTGAACCAGTACCGCTGCATTTTAAGAAAAAGATTCTAAAATTACTGGTTGATAGTGGTATCAAAGATGCTGAAATCACCTCAATGGTGCCACCCAAGCTAATTCCTCAATTTGGTGATGCCGCTGAACTGATCGCCTACGCTAACGAGCTGGACCTAAAAACTGCAACTGTGTTAGTGCCCAATATCAAAGGGGCGGAGCGCGCTATCGCGGCAGGCGCTAAATCTATTGTTCTACCTATTTCGGTCAGCGAGACTCATAGTAATAAAAACATCCGCAAATCCCGAGCGGATCAGGTAATAGAATTAAAAAAGATTCGTCAGCTTATTGACCAACAACCTGTGCAGAGTCGGCCGATTCTGATCGCTGGAATAAGCACTGTGTTTGGTTGCTCCTATGAAGGAAAAGTGTCCGAAAGCGAAGTCTTCAGGATAGTTGAGAGCTGCATGGAAGCCGGTGTAGAGCATCTAGGCCTGGCCGACACCGTTGGCTATGCATCACCAAATCAAGTCAAGCGTATATTCGCTACTTATGAAAGGGAGGTGGGTGCGGTAAAGAGCGTAAGAGCGCATTTTCACGATACATTCGGTCTTGGTCTGGCAAATGTCTGCGCCGCCCTTGATGCCGGAGTGCGGGTTTTCGACGCGTCTTTGTGTGGGTTGGGTGGCTGTCCGTTTGCCCCAAATGCCTCAGGCAATATTACGTTGGAGGACTTGGTTTATTTGATGCAGAAACTAGGCATGAAAACCTCCATCAATTTGGACAAGCTACTTGAAGGACAAGCAATATTGCAAGAAGCACTTCCAGGTCAACATCTATACGGCATGATCAATCGAGCGGGTAAATACCCTGCAGATTTTAAGCCCGAGAGGTGACAGCTAAGCCTTGTCATTTCAAATAATGACAAGCGTACTTAATTTTATTTAGTCGAGATAGAGCTTATATATATGGATAGTTCGGTAAACCTGCCCCTCAGCGGCATTAGAGTACTGGAATTCGGCCACATGGTTATGGGACCCTCCTGTGGCATGGTTTTGGCTGATATGGGCGCCGAAGTCATAAAGGTTGAGCCCAGCGGTAAGGGCGATAAAACCCGTTATTTGGGGGCCTTCGGCACAGGCTTCCACAGCACATATAACCGCAATAAGAAGAGCATTGCGATTGATCTAAAGTCTGAACTGGGAAAAAAGGCTATTTTTGATCTGATTAAATCCGCTGATGTGGTGACCGAGAATTTCCGCGAAGGATCGCTCGAAAAACAGGGGTTGGGCTATGATGAGGTAAAAAAAGCAAACCCAGGCATTATCTACTGCTCTATGAAAGGCTTTCTAAATGGCCCTTACCAACATAGAACAGCCCTTGATGAAGTGGTACAGATGATGGGCGGGCTAGCATTTATGACCGGTCTTCCTGATAGGCCATTACGTGCTGGCGCATCGGTTAACGATATTATGGGTGGCATGTTTGGCGCAATTGCCATTCTTGGCGCAATAATCAAACGTAAGGAAACTGGTAATGGAGCCTTTGTGAAGGCCGGATTATTTGAAAATTGCGCGCTATTAATGGCGCAGCATATTGCTTCATATGAATACACTGGCATTGAAAGCCAACCATTAACAGTGCGCAAGAGTCAGCCATGGCCGGTTTATGATCTGTTCGAAACGAAGGATGGTGAAAAGATATTTATTGGGCTTGTGACTGATGGGCAGTGGGAAACTTTTTGTAAAGAGTTTGAGCTTAATGACTTACTTATTTCCCCAGAACTCCAAAATAACGAGGATAGAGTATCGCAACGTGACAGAATATTACTACCCCGACTGCGTGAACTTGTAAGTGAATTTAGTTTGCAGCAGCTTTCAGAACGCCTCGATCTGGTGGGCTGCCCATTTTCCCCCATCGCTAAACCAGAAGATTTAATCGACGATATACATTTGAACGCATCGGAGGGCATGCTACCGATAGAAATCAACGGCAAATCTGGAAAAATCCCAGGCTTGCCTGTGGAATACGACAATAACCGGTTTGGCCTTAGAAGCCAGCCGCCCCTTGTCGGTGAGCATTCGCGAGATATTCTTAGCTCAGTGGGCTATAGTGAAGAGCAACTTAATCAGTTGATTCAAGAACAGCTTTTGACCCTGTCGACGCGTGACAATGGTGGTTGAACAGGAAGCGATTTCTTTTCTAAAAATAATACAAAAAAATAAATAAGCGGCACCCTATGAACGAATCGGCAGTAGCGACCGTGTCCAATAATGGTCATAAAATTTTTAACGGGCTTAAGCTTTGGAGCGGCCCACTGTTAGCTATACTGATCTATCTACTCGTTCCTGAAACGCTCGAAAAATCAGATGGCACCTTACTAGAGCTGGGTCAAGGAGGGAAAGTCGTATCTGCCCTCGCGGGCTGGATGATTATTTGGTGGGTGACTGACGCAATACCTTTATATATCACCGCATTGTTACCGTTGGTTATCTTACCCTTATCGGGTATACAGAGTATGGCCGTCACTAGCGCACCCTATGGTCATCGCTTAATCTTCCTCGCATTGGGTGGCTTTATGCTAGCCGCCGCATTGGAAAGATGGCAATTACATAAGCGGTTTGCACATTTTGTTGTTGGGCTCTGTGGCACTGAACCTCGCAATATCGTCGCAGGGTTTATGATTGCTTCAGCGATGTTAAGCATGTGGATCTCAAATGTTGCAACGGCAATTATCATGTTGCCGGTTGCTATGAGCATCATTAATTTACAAAATAATGATAGCCCTGAGCGTAAACGATTTGCAGTGTGCCTATTACTCAGTATTTGTTATTCCTGTTCCTTGGGTGGCATGGGCACCTTGGTAGGAACTGGTCCAAATATGTTTTTTGCAGCCTTTATGGAAGGGTCGCTTCAGCGAGAAATCGGGTTTGCTCAATGGATGGGCATTGCTGTTCCCGTTATCCTTATTTTTCTTCCTCTGGCATGGCTCTTATTAACAGGCCCTATTTTCTCCATATTTTCATCGCAACAGCAGATAGTTTTTCAACAGCCCTCCGAGAGCGAGCATTGGGAATCAGGCGCTAAAATGACACTTGCGGTCTTTATTTTAACTGCTCTTTGTTGGATATCTTTACCGCTTATTCGACAGATTTCGGGCGCTGTTTATTTGACTGATACCGGTATTGCACTTATTGCAGCATTATTGTTATTCATACTCCCCAGTAATAAAGGCAGACTGCTAGACTGGGATTATGTAGCTGGCAAAGTGCATTGGGGCGTACTCTTGCTATTGGGAGGAGGACTCTGTCTGGCAAAGGCCATTAGCGAGTTTGGAGTAAGCGAGTTATTGGCTTATCAGTTGTCCGGATTAGCCAACTACCATGATGCAGTCATCGTTCTCGCTGTCATTGTGCTTATGGTTTTTTTGACAGAGATCAGTTCGAATATAGCTAGCGTGACAGCACTCACACCTATCTTTGCTTCCATCGCTATTAGTATGGGGTTGGATCCAGTTGTATTAATTATTCCAATTACCATGGCGGCCAGCTGCGCATTTATGTTGCCGGTTGCAACACCGACTAATACGATTATATTCGGCTCCGGCATGGTACGTATCAAAGACATGACGCGCGCAGGATTAATACTCAACCTATTGGCCATAGTGGTCATTTTTGTTTGGGTCTACTTTTTCGTTCATTAACCCTTCATATCTTTTAAAAGCTGACTTTGATATGGTCTCTGGGTTGCTAGCTTAGTTACTGGATCATGGTTTTGATTTGCCACATTATTCAGTGTAAGAATGATGGCTGTTTTTTTTGTGAGATAGATGTGGATTTACGCCAATTAAAGTATTTTTTAGTTATTGCAGATTGCGGCAGTTTCTCACAAGCCGCTAGAAAACTCTATGTGGTGCAATCTGCCTTAAGTCATAATATTGCCCAGCTAGAAGATGATCTTGGCGTTCCGCTTTTTGAGCGGCATCCTCGAGGTGTTAAGTTAACAAAGGCGGGAGTGCTTTTGTGTGACTATGCAAAAAAAGTATTAGATATCGTTGCGGAAGCAAAAACTGAGATTGGTGCCGTTAAGACGGGCGCAAAAGAATATGTGTGGCTGGGCTTAAACCACACCGTTAATCAAAAGCTTATGCCGGGCTTGGTCAAATGCCTGAACGAGGAATTTCCAAATATAAAACTAGGGATAGTAGAGGATTTAAGCGCAGTACTTGTTGATTACCTCGCTGAGGGAAAAATAGATCTGGCATTGGCATACAACCCTATACAAGACGAACTGTTTAAAACAATACCGCTGTTAAAAGAAAGTGTTTGTTGTATCGGTAGTTCTGATTTTCTTGGCAATAGCTCGGATCCTATAAAATTTTCAGATGTCCTTAAATTGCCTATGGTTTTGCCTGGGCAAGGACAGAATTTACAAGGTGTTATCCTTGACCCCGACCTTCGACAAAAACTGAGCGATACCTGCGTGATGGAAGTGAACTCATTATCAGCGCTGCTATCAGTACTGGAAGAAGGGCTCGGTTGTACCGCACTTTCTTCCTCTACTATTAATAACTACCAAGGAAAAGAAAGCTTGATTGTTCGGCCAATTATTGAGCCGGAAATTACTAGAGAGCTGAGTATCGTTTATCGTAAACACACTAAGAATGATGCTTTATTAGATAGACTGGCCAACTTAATAAATGCCTATGTAGAGAAGACTAAAAAATTCTCAAACAAATAAATTTTAATTTTATACATGCCACCAATAGACGCGACGGTACTATTAGACGTGGCTATTAGAAGCAACTTCGCTATGTTTTGACTACCTCGGCTTTGCCATCCCTGAGTCCAGAAGTAGATGGCTGAAGAATATTAAAAGATAGTTTCTGCAATGCTAGAAATTGAGCTAACGCTTTAACATTTGAATTGACTGCTAGGGCAATTACCCATTCATAATGGCACATATCACCAACCACACCCACTGATTTGGACTAAGGTTTTTACAATAAATATAAACCGCTAGGAAAAACTATAGATCAATCACGATATTTCCATCGGCTGATGCTGCTCTGGACTGACACAAGATCATCGTTTCCTCCCTCTGTGCTTTGGAAAGAACAAAATCTCTGTGCTCAACATCGCCTTCCAGCACAGCACATTTACACACCCCGCAAATACCATCAGAGCACTTCAGATCAACATGGACCCCCGCTTCAATAAGCGCATCAGCCGCATTCTGTTCGGCTGACACCTTCACCTCTCTATTGGACTTCGCCAGACGGATAGTGAAGGGGTGATTGCTGTACTCAGGCGTCTCCGGAACAGCAAAGTACTCGCTGTGCAGTGAGTCATCGCTCCAACCCTGGCCTTCCGCACACTCAAGTACGGATTTCATATAGCGATCTGCACCGCAGGTATAAAGATGATAACCGGGTTGATAATCGGCCAAAATGGCATTCAAATCTGCGCGGGTGCCCTCATCAGTAAAATGCAGTCTCACTTTGTCCGACCAGGGAAATGCTGCCAGATCGTCAAGAAACCCTGCACTCGCTCTGTTGCTACAGGAATAATGAAGCACAAAATCCGCGCCAATGGCGAACAAACGGTGTGCCATGGTAATCAGCGGTGTAATGCCTATACCCCCGCCCATCAGTACGGTCTTAGTGGCGGATTCATCCAGCGGGAAATGATTGATTGGTCGGGAGACAAAAACAGCGCGTCCCTCAGTAAAAATTTGGTGGAGCAACCGTGACCCCCCTCGACCATCGTCCTCTCGTAAAACCCCTATTTGATATTTGCTGCGATCTGCCGGATCTCCGCTCAAGCTGTATTGGCGGAGATACTCAGGGGCAACGACCACATCGAGATGGGCGCCCGCGTCAAATGGCGGTAACGGGTTACCATCCATCGAGGTGAACTCATACTTGGTCACCTTTTCATTCATGACCTCTACTTTTGACAATTTCACACGAAGTACCGGCGCATCTCCTTCCGGTGGCTGATATTCATGGGCAATATTGTCGGTGTTTTCAGCTTCAAGTCGGGCCTGATATTCCTCGGGGCCTATCAGTCGATCATAGGCTTCAATCCCGGCTTCCCGATCCATCGGAAAGGGGAAGGGATAAGGCGGTGGCGCAAGATTGGCTGGATACACCGCCAATGTCTGGTCCTCATGCTTCAAATCGAGATCTGTACTCAATTCGCGATAGGCTATTTCCTGCGCAGGTTTCTTGTAGGCGCTGCCATTGACCATTTCCAGATCCCACCACCAGCGTTTGAGAGGATTGATTGAGCCATTACCAAGTTTGTCATCCAACTTGGCCAGCCATTTTGCCATCTTAGGCATTTTCATCGCTAGCCATCGAAAAGCCGCCTCGGAAAATAGCCCCTCTAGGTTCCAGGGGCAGGTTTTCATACACCGACCACACATGGCACCCGAGGCTTGAGTTATTCGATAGGTGGTACATTTTTGACTGTCCGATTTCCATATCTCATAACCATTAAACATGCGCTTAGGGCCGGCAGTAATTGCACCTGCAGGACATTCTCTGGCACATTTATTACAGTTATTGCAGAACGTTTGTAGGCCAAAATCGATTGGCTTGTCATAGGCAAGGGGCATGTCGGTCGTGATAATGCCAGACTTTAGTCGGGGTCCCAGATAGGGATTGAGGATAACTTCACCAATACGACTCACCTCCCCCAGACCCGAGAGAAGTAAAAGTGGCGGATGCAAAACTTCGCCATCCATCACCGAATGAACACGCGCTTTGTAACCAAGATTTCGAATCTGGCTGGCGACAATTCCACCGAGTAGAGAAAATCGCAGGTAGGCACGCATCGACTGGGAACAGGATATCCAGTCATCTCCCGAGGCTCCCTCCATCGTCTCATGGCCCTGATCAACAATGACAGAGATAGCATTGGGATGATAAGCCTCTAGAGGCTCGCCCAGTGCGTTATGCGAGTAGTAGGCCCACTCAGGGCAACGGGAAATACCCACGGCGTCCGCACCCAGATAATAGAGAGCAGCCTTAATATTATCCGCATTTTCTTGTTCATTTTTTGCCTGCTCAGAAACGCTATCAGCACTTGGCCCGTCTTGAAGCAACACAAAAGCGCCAAGCGGACGTCGTGCCGCAAAGGAGGTCGGGCTCTTCCTTGTATGGTTACCATTCTTGGCCCCTTCTTGGACATGGGTTCCCAAGTCTCCGAAAATGGCTCTGGCAAACATATCGGTTCGTTTAGGCACTCTTGGAATGCGTTGTTCATCAAAAAACGTGGTGGGAGAATCCACGCGTTTAATTTTTTCAAAAGGAAAGGAGCCGTCTTTAAAGGCCCGATTCTTGTATCCAAGCTGATTGAACTTATTTTTCGATGCACCGTAACCCAACCACCAGGCTGGCCCATGACTTCGCAAATAATCGAGAGGTCCAAATGTAGTAGCCAGCGCGCGGTCGGCAGATAGCTCCATGGTGGTGGTTACTGCGCAAAGCCCAAAACGTTGTCCTGTGTAAGGATTGGTTATCACAGCACCTTCTGGTGTTGACTCAACCCGGGCGAGACCACTGGCTACTGCCAGTTTATTAAGATCCACATCACTACAGGATCCCGAGTGTGCCCGAGCCTCAAAGCCCAACAGCCGAATATAGTTGGATATGATGACAGCGGTCTCAGCGGCTCTCAAACAGGCTCGTTGTCTTTGGGAATCACGAAGCCAGTTGTAACCACTCTCCCCGGCTAATGGATCACGAGGATATTCGTACAAAAACACAATCACATCGGTATGGTGGTCAATACCTCTGGGTGGTGAGCTCATGACTTCCCTGAGCTCTGCCATCACTATATCTATACCGGAGGAGAAGGTTTTGGGTTGTATTTCATTTACCAGTTGGCCTATTTCACCCATATCGGGGTTGCTAATCGGACTGTCTAGCAACATTGAGGCCTCTAGTTTGCATATGCCCACCTGAGATGCATCCTGATAGTAGCCAAATGATTTTAGATGCCGGGATCTCTCCGTTATATCTGCAGGAATCTCAGCGGCTTCCTTTTTGACCATCCCATCCCTAATCGCATCAAGCATCGCCTGATAATTTACCATTGCATTGCATAGACTATCTTGCTCAGGTTTGCGGAAGCTGACCGGTTGCATGCTTGGCACAGCAGATAAATCCGGCATGCCATCTTGCCTAGCAAGACGCTCGAGAGGATAAGGCCCGAGGTGAAATGGGCGGTTTTTATAGGAGAAAAACTTCATGCCAATTCACCGCCTTTAGCTGGACAGTCGGGCTGTGATTCTGGGCTGGCGGCAATAAACTCAGCCAAGTCAGAGCAGTGACTATAGATGGCACTAATAAGCGGGTAGTCTTGCATAGGGCAGTCAAAACGCAGGGCATTGTACACTTGGGGTATCAGGCAGATATCTGCCATGGTCAGGCTATCGCCAAAGCAATAGCGCCCATTGCTGTTAAGTGCTTTAAGGTTAGTTTCCATGGCGCCAAATCCCTGCGCAATCCAATGCTGATACCAATGCAGTTTCTGCTGCTTATTTAAGCCTATTGTGGCTCCGAGAAACTGCGTCACTCGGGGATTATTTAATGGATGAATATCCATAGCAACCTGATAGGCAATCGAGCGCACCTGAGCGCGATCCATAGCACTCTGCGGCAACAAGCTGGGCTTAGGGTAGCGCTCTTCTAGGTATTCGATAATCGCCAGAGACTGGGTCAATGTACCCTCAGCGGTGGTTATGGTTGGAACCAGCCCCCCGGGGTTAGTCTGCAGGTACTGAGATTGCCTATGCTCACCGCTAAGCAAATTAATCGGCAGCTGATGATAACTGAGCTGTTTTATTGCAAGGGCAATCCGCACCCGATACGCCGCCGACGAGCGGTAGTAGCTGTAAAGCTGAAGATCTATATCAGCCGACATATGGGATTACCTGCTGGTTGATTTCACCAAAGATACTTTGGCCACTGTGGTCGTGCATATCAATTTGGATACGGTCACCAAACTGCATAAAGTCGGTGCTGGCACTGCCATTGGCTATTATTTCCAGCATACGCACCTCGGCTAAACAGCAGGAGCCATTGGAGCGATCAAGGTTAGACACCGTGCCCGAACCAATAATTGTACCAGCACACAGGGGGCGCGTCTTAGCCGCATGGGCAATCAGTTGCCCAAAGTCAAAAGTCATATCGACACCGGCATTGGGTTGGCCAATCAGTTTATCATTGAGAATCGCCCTTAGGGGCAGGTGTAATTTGGCCCCATCCCAGGCATCCCCCAGAGCCTCAGGCGTTACCGCGACAGGGGAGAAAGCACTGCTCGGCTTAGCCTGATAAAAGCCAAAGCCCTTGGCCAGCTCCCCAGGAATGAGATTGCGCAACGACACATCATTGACCAGCATAACCAGCTTGATATGGTCCCGCGCGTTCTCGGGGGAAACACCCATAGGCACATCATCGACAATCACTGCGACCTCGGCTTCAAAATCAATACCCCAACTGGTATCAGCCATGGCGACATCTTCGCAGGGCCCCAAAAATGTATCCGACCCGCCTTGATAGATCAGTGGATCAGTCCAAAATGACGCTGGCATTTCGGCATTGCGCGCTTTGCGCACTAGCTCTACGTGATTAACATAGGCACTACCATCAGCCCACTGAAAAGCGCGAGGCAATGGTGAGGCGCAGATCTCTGCATTAAAA
>Ga0207964_1000286_pt1 | contig 15176 bp, 16 predicted proteins | sample Knorr_S23_td_250_FD_185608 | JGI IMG/M metagenome (GOLD analysis project Ga0207964, IMG submission 185608) | Marine microbial communities from Southern Atlantic Ocean transect - Knorr_S23_td_250_ad_251m_LV_A (SPAdes) (version 2) | ecosystem: Environmental > Aquatic > Marine > Oceanic | place...
CCAAAAACCAAAGAATTGTATCTTTGCGCGGGGCAAGTCTTAGACAAGTCGCTCCCCTCGAATTCCCCCAGGGCGGGAACGCAGCAAGGGTAGAGGGTTGAGCACTGTGATTTAAGTAGCTTGCCCTTTTTTTTGTGCTTTTTTTTCAGATTACCTGATAACCACCGGGTGTTTTAGCACCTCCTGCTTGCCTTTTGCTTCAATTAACTCAACCACTGCCATGTAAATTCCGATGGGGAGTTTCAGATTCTCCTCATCCAATCCATTCCAGATCCAATGCGCATTTTGAGTAATCAATTTTGATTCGCAGATCTCTCGAACAACAAGTCCTTTTTTATCGTAAATATGAACGCTTGCTTTTGCCGGTTTTTCCACTTGTATGGTGATGTTGGCGAAGTCTTGGTTTCCATCATTATCGGGGCTGAAAACTTCAGGAATAATTTCTAATTGTGAGTTTGATCGATGCTCGTACACAAACTGTGAATTTTGTCTTGCAGGCGTTCCATAATTCTCTGTTGAAGAAGCTGAAAACCACTTGTCAGAATTAATATTTAGTCGTTCCAGAGCCACTCCTTCTACATCTTCTAACAGCGGAAAATGAGCATCTTCATGGTAAGAGCTTACATCGATAATTTCGTAAACCAGACTACTTATGGCAACAGACCCTTTTTCGTTTGGCATACTCGGCAACTTATCAATTTCAAAGAAAAACAAGCGGTCATTAGACACATAATTTGCTTTTATCCAATTGGTGTCTTCACACAAGGCGATGTAAGTGTGCGGAGGAAAATTGAGATGCTTTTCACTAATAATTTCAGTGTTCGTGATGTCGTTTAGGACGGAATCATAATTCCCAATAATGAGTTTTGAAAGATCTATGTATTCGTTAGATGCATTGTACAATTCCACGTAGTCGTAACCATCTTTTTTTGGATTAAATAAAATTTCATTGAGGTAAACAGACCCTTTTTCCGGCCAGATGCCTTGTACAAATTCTGAATCAATTTGTTCAATGCTATTACCCTGACAGTCTTCGATATCGTGCACACTTATTCCATAGCGTAAACCTTCCTCTAAATCATCAAAAAAATTAATGCGGGTTTTGCTCATAGAATGATTGATTGAGCTTGGAACTATTTCATTTGAAAATGCATAAGAGTCGAAAAAATAAAGTGTAGAATCGTAGAGATTTTCTGACCAGGTAATTTGTATTTTGTCATCTTCAAGAACTTCGATTTCTTTAATAAAGGGAGCTGTTGTGTCGGGGGTTTCCTGATTGACACTATTTACAAAACCGGGACTCCCACCAAGAGTGTTTTTACAGGCGGTCCAATTTATTTTTCCGGTACAATAATTCTCAGGATCGATTATTTCAAGAGACCAGCCTCCATTTTCTTTATTTGTGCTTTCATACCAGGATTTATGATATTGAACTTCATGAACGAAACGATCATTTTCATCAAACAGACCAACATAAGCCTCTGTATTGTTCAGATCCGGCCAGGAATCGAGACATTGAAAAGAAAATTCTTCAAACAGCAAGGAATCTTCTTTATCAATTAGAATGAGGTATTCATTTGATTCAAGACGGACGGTTGGGATTTCTCTTAGGTGGTCATTAATTTTTAACTGCCAATCTTTAAGGGTCAGGGGATAATTTGCACGATTGTACAGCTCAATGTATTCTGCATTTGGCAAGTGAACAGCAGGTACCGGATCTATCATAATCTCATTGATGATTAGATCGAAGCGACGATGTTTCTGAACATAATAATCAATAATCGTGTCATTCAAAAGATTTCCTGCTGTATCAGTAACTGCAGATATTTTAAGTTGAAACTCCTGATTAAGGGGAAGAGAATTTTCAAATAATAGTTGGATCTGGTTCCCATTTTGAGAGATGCTATTTGGGGATCTATTTGAGGGTAGAATTTCAAATTGTGTTTCATGTATTTCTGATAGGTCGCCTGATTCAAATTCCAGTTGGATGTAATTTTCGTTTAGTATTTCAGCCACAATTAAAATAGGAGGAATGCTATCAATAAATGGTTCTCCACTAATGAGAAAGTTGTCGAAATAAAACTTGTTACTACGCGTAGAGGTGTACACGCAATTTACCCCGGAATAGTGTGTATTATTGATTTTATGATCTTGAGCATTTCCCTCCGGGATCCATCCATTTTCATCTAATAAATCGAGCCATAAAGCCCAATTTCCACCAAGTGATCGTTCAACTTTGATGTTAATTTCAACAGGATTCATGTTAACTCTTCCGTCCAAGCCATCAATAATTTTAGTGATTTCACCATTTTTCTGACGATACAGAGACACCTCATCTTTGGAATTCCCTATGCGAACGAAGTAAGCTTCAGAGCAATTTTCAAGTAGTGAATCATTGGCGATGATGTACCAATCTAAATAGTTTGAGGAGGATGGGTTGAAATCTAATTTTAAGTTCATCTCCCAGAACGCATTTTCCAAAACACGACTTTTAAGACATAAATAGGAGGATGAATTTTCTTTTGGAGCATTTAAATGAAGACTGTTTTCAGTATCAATTTCAAAATTACTTTGCATCCCAAACCAAGCAGGGTTTTGTTTAAAATCACCATCGGAAAAATCGTCTGAAATTTGTGCAATGGCAGTGCTTGCACATACTAATAAGAGGCATAAATAGTTCATAGTTACATATCGGGTTAATAAAAAACCCCCACTCGAAGGTGGGGACTTTAATTAATACAGGTGAATTATTTATCTTTATGATCCTGAGTCATAAAAGTTAATCTGTTCTGTTTGCCCGCTTAATGTATTGCCTGAATCCAGGTGGACATTTACTTTAAATACGGAAGCATTCGGGATGTTTTCGCATTCGATCAGATCCAGTTGAAAGAAACTTTTTTCTAACTCCGTTTCAAACAAATCCGTAAGTATTATCTGCTCTCCATAATAGGTGTAAGAGCTAAAATGGTTTGTAATGGTGTCCGTTTGCGAGGTTTCAAGGTCGGTAACAAAAATTTCAATGGATGCGATCCGGTTGGTATGAATGTATTCATTCGAAGGGCAACTAAAAGCCATTGCCGCTTCCATACCGAAAGTTTTAATTTTCGTATTAGATGCAAGCATCTCTTTGGTTTCAGATTGAACATAAATGGTTAACCCAAAATTACATTTATTGATGGTGTCTCCTTCTTCAAGTTCAATACTCTCAAAGCCCAGGGTGTTCCAGGATTGTACCTCAACATCGTTGTAGGTGATTTCATAAGTTTTAGGATCAGGACATGGAAAGCATGATGACAAAACCTGCATGGCATACAATGAGAATAAGGCGATTATTTTTTTATTCATTTTAATACGATTTGTTTTTTATTAGTTATTGGTTTATTCATTCGCTGGTCGCTCGCTTACTCACAATCTCCACCACAATCTGTTGCATTTAAATAATCTTCCACTGTGAAAAGAAAGGTTACTTCATAAGTATCATAAAAAAATATGTTTAAAGGATTTTTCTCACTTTTAACTCTAATCGTATCCATGTACGATGCTGTAAGAGAATCTAATGGATTAATCATTGGACGCTCTAAATAATCAGGATCAATAAAAATCTCTTTTTTTTCATTGTTGTAAATTACCTCTAAAAATTTAGGATGATTAAAATAGTTGTAAGAATAATACGGTGAACTTGGATCCTTATGTATGTGTTCTTCGGTAAATTCTTGCCAAGGATCAACACGTATTGTTTTTACAGGTTCATCCAAAGATCCTCTGTAAGCCTTTAATTCTATGGGCACAGAAGTTTTATTAATTGTAGTGTAGGTGTAAACTCGCTCGTAATGGCAACTCGTTAAACTGCACAATAAAAATAGCACAGATAAATAAGTCAAAAAATGTGTGTTTTTCATTAGTGTATCATTTTCTTATTTACTCACAATCTCCACCACAATCTGTTGCATTTTCATAATCTTCCTCTGTGAAAAGAAAGGTTACTTCCTGACCTTGATAAAAATATGTGTTTAAAGGGTTTTTATCACTTAACACTCTAAGCGTATCAATGTATGCTTCAAGAGAATCTACATGAGAAGCCATAGGATGATCTATTAAATGAGGGGTAATAAAAACCTCTTTTTTTTCATTCTTGTAAATTACTTCCAAAAATAGGGGTCGGTTAAAATAACCATCCAAATCATAGAATTCTCTAGGGTTACGGCTTATGTATTCTTCTGTAATTTCCTCTTCGTGATTGAGACTTATTATCTTTTTAGGTTTATCATCTCTGCTCTGAGCATTTATTTTTACAGGAACGCCACTTTCATTGCGAAGGGTGTAGGTGAAAACTTTCTCGTAATGACAACTCGTTAAACCACAAAGTAAAAATAGCGCAGATAAATAAGTTAAAAAATGTGTGTTTTTCATTAGTGTATCATTTTCTTATTTACTCACAATCTCCACCACAGTCTGTTGCATTCTCATAATCCTCTTCCGTAAAGATGAAGGTTACTTCTTGACCATGAATATTTAAAGGGTTTTTCTCACTTAAAACTCTAATTGTATCCACGTACGATGCTGTAATAGAATCTAATGGATTAATCATTGGATGTTCCAGATAATAAGGATCAATTAAAACCTCTTTTTTTTCATTCTTGTAAATTACCTCTAAAAACTTAGGATGATTAAAATAGTTGTAAGGATAATACGCTGAACTTGGGTCCTTATGTATGTGTTCTTCGGTAAACTCTTCACCGGAATCAACACGTATTGTTTTTAAAGGTTCATCCAAAGATCCGCTGTAAGCCTTTAATTCTATGGGTACAGAAGTTTTATTAATTGTAGTGTAGGTGTAAACTCGCTCGTAACGGCAACTCGTTAAACTGCACAATAAAAATAGCACAGATAAATAAGTCAAAAAATGTGTGTTTTTCATGTGTGTTTTTGTTTTAGTCATCCGTCCAATTTGCAAACAGTTCATCTACATATTTTTCGGTAGGGTTATCGTAATCTTCCTTAATATTATCTCTCCATTCTTCCCAGCTTCTCGCATGTTTTATCGCTTCTTCCAATTGTAAAATGGAATAACCTTGTACCGAATCTTTTGGACAAAAATAACCGTAAGAATCGGATTGATCTTCATCGTCGATCAGATCATATCCTGCTGAGGTGTAATAGGGTTCATCTGTAATCCAAGCATTTTGTAAATTTTTATTTTCAAATACATAATTTGATATGTTACAGTGATTGATGTACCAGTCTCTTGTGAGAACAATTTCTACGGTCTGTGCCCATGTTTCCAGCAGTCTTCTTTTGTTTTTTGCCTTTGAACTTATGTCTGCATCGTTCTCCGTACAATCCCAATTACTTACACATGGTTTTACATAGCCTTCAGACACAAGATGATTGTAATTATCTTTGTGCAATTCTCTGTGTGCCCCATGAGCAAGTTCGTGTATGGTTGTTGCAAAGACCAAATCTGAATAGTTTCCATATTTTTGTAAAGAAATATCTGCTCCCCAATAGAGGGTTCGTTGGTGAACGTGACTAGAGCTTCCATTTTTTGCCCTCGCTGCGATTTTGAGTTGTTTTTTCCACCAACTGTTTCTCGAAGGTGAGGTAAGTCCCATTCTGTCTCCGTAGTAATAAAAATGAGCTGCCTGAAAAATTAAGGCATAATATTGCTGCTTATCCTTTACAAAATTGCTTCCCTGCCTTCCTAATTTTAAATTCCATTCTCCTCTCTTTTTAGGGCCGTTAAACACCGCTTGCCCTATGGTTCCGGAACGAATGCTAAAGTGGTAACGCTCCCATTTAATGCTGTAATTGGCAGCTCTGCGAAAACGCCCCTTACAAGAAAAATTTCCATCGGCATCTGTAGTGCCTTTGCGGGTGGTAAACCATCTTCTGGCTCGAACAACAGCACCTTCAACAGGGAGGTATCTAAAATTTACATCCTCCTCGGAAAACGAATGATACACCTGAACAGACCCCTGAGGTTTCCATTTTCTAGCCCTTCTTTGGTTTTCCTGGTCTTCTTCCGGCTCTAAATTGTCGGTAATACGCAGTGCTTCATCCACCAGAGCGTCGGTTGTTTCCTGCGAGGCAAATCGCTGACCTTCATCATCCGGATCTTCATCAGGGATGAATAATTCTGCCAATACCTCATAAAAAACACCGGCGGGCAATATTTTGTCTACCGGAACAGCACAGTATTGGTAGGTAGGCAGGGAATCGGGAATTTGGGGGTCGTGGTAGTAGTCTCCATCGCCTGAAATTTCGTAATCCAAAGGATAGGTGTAAAGATTTAATGTAGAATCTTCTTGCAACAAACTTAAGTCCTCATCATTTTGAGGCTTAAATTTAAGATACAAGTGTGTGGTGCTGATGTCACCTCCCATCATTCGGTAAGAACTGTTGTTTTCCTGAATATTGTTCCATGCCTGTTTCATGGTTTCAACAGAATAAGGATTCTCCAGTTGTTTTTCGAGTTTTAACATACCCTCTCGGTTAAAAGTATCGGTTGTTGGCTTATCCTTTTGACAAGATACGAAACACACTGCACCGATTAGCGCAATGCTCATTAAAATTTTTGTCTTCATTTCTTAAAACTTTAATTAAAAAATAATTTCATTTATTCATCCACCGAAGATTGCGGTAATGAGGTTTCAAACTTTTTTCTTTTATGAAGATCCAGCAAAGGATGGAGTCGGCTGGAAGGGGTAATACAATGACTCCGGTCAATTAATTTCAATTCATTATTCATTAAAAGCGAACATCATGGCACACATCAGTTCTGAACAATCAAACCAAACTTAGCAACAATAAATGCAACTACCTAATTATTTGGATAGAAATGTTCGTAAATGCCTGAATGTGAGCTGAAAATTAAAAGTTAAAGAGTGCTTTAATTTTCTTTTACAAGGTGCAATATTATTTTAATTGCATCTGTAATGCCGGCGCAACCAATAGAATAGTAGATGTTTTTTCCTACACGTTTTGAACGAAGTACATCCTTATTCTTTAGTGTGTTAAGCTGATTCGATGCAACCGGCTGTCTGAGCTTTAATGCTTTAGAAATTTCGTTAACCGACATTTGCTTTGACTTTGCCAACAACTCAATTATGGCAATTCGGTCGGGATGCCCTATTGCTTTAAATATTTGTGCTGTTCTCATTAATTTGATTGTTTCTTTTTCCATTTCTAGTATTTTAAATTATTAATGTATTAGGTTTGATATTCTCTTCTTTGCTCTTATCTTTTTATTAAAATCTATTCTTTAACAATTTAACATTTTCTTTCTGACCTTCAATATTCTAAAGGTCTATTTCAAAATTATTTTACATTCCAAACCAAGCCGGGGTTCGTTTAAAATAACCGACGTAATAATCGTTTGATATTTGAGCGATCGTATTCCTTGCAAATAACGAATAAAAGGCATAAATATTTCATACGAATTAGATTGTACTATTTGAATCGCGTAAAAATAAATAAAAAATAATTTGTTTTGTACGTATTTATCTTCGTACATTTACCTAGAATTTCAATTTTTTATTAGAAAGACCCTAAAAGTGATGAAAGGAATTACTTTTTTAGCCCCATCAGAGTCTGTAATAAACAGACTAGAATCTACCGGACCATCTTATGTGTCGGTTTCTCTGTGTGTTTCTACACAAAAGTGTTGCTGTTGTTGTTGCTAGTAAGTAAGTAAACTTTCATTTAGTAAACAACCCACAATTTTTTAAAAACAGCATGATAAATCCAAGTACACAAAACGAACAAATGAACGCAATGATGAATTGTTGTGCCTGTGTTGCTGTGTGTTGTTGTAAGCACAAAGAAAGGTTTTTTGTACCCTGTTGATAATTTTAACCCCAGACATACAAAGCCTTTCTTAATCGAAAGGTTTTTTTTTATTCCCCAAAAACTCTAACCCCAAACGTTATGCAAAGCTTTAGAACCGAACTTGAAAATACAGTAGTTGAAAAAGATATTATTGAGCTAGAAAGAAAGATCCGCCTCTTTAAAGATGGAAAACTCGATGAAGATAAATTTAGAAGTCTTCGATTAGCTCGTGGTGTTTACGGGCAGCGTCAATCGGGAGTACAGATGATACGTATTAAGCTTCCTTACGGGAAGACTAAGGTAAATCAGTTGTTGAGAATTGCTGATGTAGCCGATGAATATTCAACCGGAAAGCTACACATTACCACGCGTCAGGATATTCAAATTCACTATGTGAGTCTGGACAGAACACCGCAATTGTGGGCAGAGCTCGAAAAAGATGATGTTACCCTGCGTGAAGCTTGTGGGAATACTGTGAGAAATGTTACGGCTTCTGCTTTAGCAGGCGTAGAAAAGGATGAAGTGTTTGATGTGAGTCCTTATGCACATGCTATGTTTGATTTCTTCCTGAGAAATCCGATTTCTCAGGAGATGGGAAGAAAAGTTAAAATTGCTTTTTCTTCAAATGAAGAGGACAGTGCTTACACCTTTATTCACGACATCGGCTTTATTGCGAAAACAAAAACAGTAGATAATATTGAGTACCGTGGATTTAAGGTTGTTATTGCCGGTGGATTAGGGGCTCAACCTTATTTGGCACAGACGGTTTATGATTTCTTGCCGGAAGATCTGATTATTCCTTACAGTGAGGCTTTGGTAAGAGTTTTTGATAAGCACGGTGAAAGAGCGAGAAGAAATAAAGCCCGATTAAAGTATTTGGTTAAAAAGATCGGTGTAGAAGAATTCCAAAGATTGGTGGAGCTTGAGCGTAAGGCTTTAAGGTACCAAACATTCCATATTAATCATGAGGCCTATGAAGAATGTAGCAGACCTGAACCTTTAGCGGAAGAGGTATCTGTAGAAGTAGATACCGTAGCGTACAAAAAATGGTTTGACAGCAATGTTGTTGCTCAAAAGCAAAATGGGTACTATGCGGTAAATGTGAGATTGCTTACAGGTGATTTTACGACAACTCAGGCACGCTCACTGGCAAAGATCATACAGAAGCTGGCATCAGACGAAATTCGATTTACCATTGCACAAGGCTTTGTTATTAAGTTTGTTCCTGAAGCCAATTTAAAATTATTGTACACCGAGTTAGATCAGTTAGGCTTTGCAGAGCCGGGGGCCGACAGTACGCATGATGTTACCGCATGTCCGGGAACAGACACTTGTAATCTTGGGATTGCAAATAGTACCGGAGTGGCAGGCGTACTGGAGAATGTGTTAAGAGATGATTATCCGGATTACATCTACAATAAAAATCTGAAGATCAAGATCAGTGGATGTATGAATTCTTGTGGACAGCATTCTATGGCGGCGATCGGTTATCACGGTTCAGCGATAAAAGTAAAGCAGCGGATCTTGCCGGCTGTTCAAATACTTCTTGGAGGGGGAGTTTTGAGTGACGGTGAGGGTAGAATCTCTGATAAGATCGTGAAAATACCAAGTAAACGAGTTGCTTTGTCTTTGAAAACCATTTTGGATGATTATGAATCTCATTCGAATGATGGAGAGTACCATATCGATTATTACCAAAGACAGGGGAAAGCTTATTTCTATGATCTGCTGAAGGGTCTTGCTTCTACCGATGATTTGGTAGATTCTGACTTTATCGACTGGGGTCGTGAAGAATATTTTAAAACTGAAGTTGGTGTGGGAGAATGTGCCGGGGTAACTATTGACCTGGTGGCTACTTTACTATTAGAATCTGAAGAGCGAATAGCTTCAGCTACTGAAGCACTGGAAGCGGAAGCTTATGCAGATTCTATTTACCATACCTATTCTTCTTTGGTAAATACGGCAAAAGCATTATTGGTTTCCGAAGGGTTAAAAACCAACACACAAGCGATGATCATTAAAGATTTTGATGAGAAATACGTGAATAAGGCGCATTTCAAATTAGAGAATAGCTTCCAGGAAACCGTGTATGCGATCAATGAAAATGAACCAACAAAAGATTTTGCGCTGAGCTATTTAGCCTTTGCTAAGGAGTTTGTGAAAGACGCTTTTGTTTTAAGAGAGCAGAAAGATGACTAAGCCAACTAACAAAGGAAAATTGATCCTGTTAGGTGCAGGCCCCGGAGATCCGGAGTTAATCACCTGGAAAGGATTTAGAGCGTTAAGAGATGCTAAGGTGATTCTTTATGATGCCTTGGTGAATCCGGAATTGTTGAAAGCAGCCAATGATGGTGCTTTAAAAATTTCCGTAGGGAAAAGAGCGGGTCAGCATTCATTTACGCAAGATGAGATCAATGAACTGATCGTGAAGTATGTGAAGCAGGAAGGTGATGTTATCCGATTAAAAGGTGGAGATCCGTATGTTTTTGGCAGAGGTTACGAGGAGAAGGAGTATGCTGAATTACATGGGATAGAAACAGAATACATTCCCGGAATTTCAAGTTCTGTTGCTTTAACCGGACTTCAGGACATTCCATTAACCAGACGTGGTATTAACGATGGTTTTTGGGTGATTACCGGAACAAAAAGAAATGGGAAGTTATCGAAAGATGTTTCTCTGGCGGTACAGTCGAGTGCCACAGTAGTCATATTAATGGGTTTACGTAAAATTGAGGAGATCGCAGATCTGTATTCTAAAGAAGGTCGTTCAAATTATCCGATCGCTGTGATTTACAATGGCTCATTACCAAACGAGAAAATTTTTGTAGGCAAGGTTTCCAACATCGTCGAAAAGTTGAAGGAAGACCCACAAACAGGACCGGGAATTATTGTGATCGGTGAGGTGGTAAAGTTACACCCTGAATACGTCTACAACTTTGTAAATCAAAATTTTGTTGAACAATTAAGCGAACAGTCTTATGGGAATAAATAAAGGTCAAAATCAGCTTTTTCCGATTTTTCTGAAACCGGAAAAACTACAGTTTTTAATTGTAGGTGGAGGAAATGCAGCATCAGAGAAGTTGCGGTTTTTGTTAAAAAGCAGCCCGGAAGCAACGATTCGTTTGGTGGCAGAAAAGGTGTCTAAGGAAATTCTATTACTTATTGTAGAACACCCTCAGGTAGATTTGCGACTGAGAAATTTTGAGAACATCGACCTGGAAGGCGTGGATATTTCCATTATTGCTACGGACGATAAAGAACGCAATTTGGCTATCCGAGAAGAATCGAAACGCAGAGGTATTGTTACCAATGTAGCTGATACTCCGGCTTTATGTGATTTTTATTTGGGCTCTGTTGTTACCAAAGGTGATTTGAAAATAGGGATCTCTACCAACGGAAAGTCGCCAACGATGGCAAAGCGTATTCGACAACTATTTGAAAAATATTTGCCGGAAGAGCTGCCTAGTCTCTTAACAAACATGAATTTGTTTAGAAAGACGCTAAAAGGGGACTTTTCGAGCAAAGTGAAAATACTGAATCAATTGACCGATGACTTGGTTAAAAATAATGAGGAGACCCAAGAAGTGAAGTCCGGTAAAGGGCATCAGTTGTCGATTGCAAGCTACCGTCGTTACATCACTACCGGTTTACCTGCGCACTGGGGAAATTGATATCGCATTTTTTTAACGAAAGCTTTTGGAATCGAATGAGTTTAGGTTACTGATCAACAAAGAAAAAGGTTTACTATGGAACTGACAGAAGAAAAAGAAATACATCAATTTAGTTTGCTGGAAGGTTTATCACAAATGGAAAAGTTTGTTGGTAATACACCGCTTTATCCATTAAACCGAGTATTTCAGAAGCCTGGAGTTAAAATTTATGCAAAGCTTGAATGGCAGCAGTTTGGTTCGAGTGTGAAAACCAGAGCTGCATACAAAATTGTTAAGGATGCTATTTTTACGGGTAAACTTGACAGAGATAAAATACTCCTGGACGCTTCAAGTGGAAATACAGGTATTGCTTATGCATCTATTTGTGGTGCTTTAGGTATTTCAGTGACTTTGTGTATTCCTGCAAATGCATCCATTGAACGCATTAGAAATTTAAAATCTTTAGGAGCAGAGGTTGTTTTAACCTCTGAATTGGAGTCTACGGACGGAGCTCAAAATAAAGCCAAAGAAATGTATGAGGCGAATCCGGAGAAGTATTATTATGCCGATCAGTATGGCAACGATAATAACTGGAAGGCGCACTATGAAACTACAGGGCCTGAGATCGTTAATCAGTTGGAAGAGGAAACCATGACTCATTTTGTTGCAGGATTAGGTACTTCCGGAACTTTGCGTGGTGTAGGAGAATTTTTGAAAGAATATGATTCAGAAGTGGATTTAGTGGCTCTTCAACCCGATTCGGCATTGCACGCTATCGAAGGATGGAAAGACATGGAAACAGCTATGGTTCCTAAGATCTTCGATGCAGAACAACCGGATTACACCATAGAGGTTTCTACAGAACAATCTTATGCTATGTTGAAAGAAATCGCTGAAAAAGAAGGCTTATTGGTCGGTCCTTCGGGTGCGGCAAATTTGGCAGGAGCTATTAATTTGGCAAAGAAAATTGACCAGGGAGTTATTGTCACTGTATTTCCGGATAGTGCCGACAAGTACAGTGAGGTTTACGAACAACTTTTTAAATAGGAACGGATGAAGGAAGTAAGATTTACAGATCAGGCAATTGAGGAAATGCACAGGCATTTGGTGGCGAGCTACCCACACGAAGGATGCGGCTTTTTTTACGGTAAAATTGGAGATCGAAAGGAAGTCGTTGAAATTCGTGAAGTAGAAAATCAAAATAAAACCAATCCGGAGCGAATATTTGAAATAGCCCCTATCGATTATGTGAAAGCAGAGCGTTATGCGATCGAGAACGATTTAGATCTGATCGGCGTTTATCACTCACATCCGGATCACCCTGCAGTACCTTCTCCAACCGATTTGAAATTTGCTCAGCCTAATTTCTCTTATGTGATTGTATCTATTGTGAAAGGTGAAGTAGCAGCAACGTCTTCATGGACACTTAATGAGTCCAATAAATTTATTCAGGAACCCGTTTTCGACAACGTAGAAAAACAAATAACAAACGCTTAAAAAATTAAGATCATGGCAAAAATAATTATCCCAACACCCTTGAGAAAGTTTACAGGTAATCAGGCTTCTTATGAAACGAATTCTGAAAATGTTTACGAAGCGATTAAAGCCCTATCAGGAGCCTTTCCGGAGATGCAGAAGCACCTTTTTGACGAGCAAGGTCAAATCAGAAGTTTCTTGAGAATTTATTTAGGAGATGAAGATATTAATGTACTTGACAAAGAAAAAACAAGCCTAAAGGCAGATGATGTACTGAGCATTATTCCTGCTATTGCGGGAGGTAAAAACTAAAGATCATGGCACAGGAAACATTTAGTAAAGAAGAGCTTTCGCGTTACAGCAGGCATTTAATTATCCCTGAGTTTAATATTGAAGGACAGCGAAAACTCAAAGCAGCCAAAGTACTGGTTGTTGGTACCGGTGGCCTGGGCGCGCCATTGCTTCAATATCTGGCGGCTGCAGGTGTAGGAACTATTGGTGTTTTGGACTTTGATGTTGTGGAAGATTCTAATTTACAACGTCAGGTGTTGTTTTCTACCGACGACATTGGAAAGCCAAAAGTATTGGCGGCAAAAGAGCGTTTGGAAGGCTTAAACCCCTACATAAATATTGTAACACACAATGTTCACCTGACTTCCGAAAATGCTTTGGACATCGTTAAAGACTATGATCTTGTTGCCGATGGAACGGATAATTTTCCAACGCGCTACCTTGTAAATGATGCTTGTGTGTTGCTTGGTAAAACAAATGTGTACGCTTCTATTTACCGCTTTGACGGGCAGGTTTCAGTATTTAATTACAAAAATGAAGATGGTGTTTTAGGACCGAATTACAGAGACTTGTTTCCTTCGCCACCACCACCGGGATTGGTTCCAAGTTGTGCTGAAGGGGGAGTTTTAGGCGTATTGCCCGGAATTGTAGGGTCTTTACAAGCCAATGAGGTGATTAAAGTAATTACCGGTGTTGGAGAGCCTCTGGTAGGACGCTTATTCCTTTTTGATGCCATGAATTTTGAAACCAGAACGGTAAAAGTTCATCGCGACGAGAACAATCCTTTGAATGGGAAGAACCCTACAATTACAGCACTTGTAGATTATCAGGAGTTTTGTGGCATGAAGGTGAATGCTGATGATGATATTAAGAATATTTCTGTTCAGGAATTCATCGAACTTCAAAAGAGTACAGAGTCATTTCAGTTGATTGATGTTCGAGAGGATTTTGAGTACGAGATCGCCAATATTGAAGGGCTTCATATTCCACTTGCGGATGTAGAAGAGGAAGTTGATCAAATTGTATCCGATCGAAAAGTAGTCATTCACTGTAAGTCTGGCGGGAGAAGTAAAAAAGCGATCCAACTTTTAGAAAAGGAATTTGGATTTTCAAATTTGTACAATCTGACGGGAGGTGTTGACGCTTATTTTGATGTGGTTGACGCGGAATAGAGAATAAACAAAAAAGGATGTTGAACGATAAAAACATACAATACACATCGCTTGGTCTGGAAGACCGATTGAGAGCTTTGTATCTTGAATACAAGCCTGAGGAGGTTTTGGTGACTTCATCTTTTGGAGCATCTTCAGCGTATTTACTGGGTGTGATCTCAAAAGTAAATCCTACCCAAAAAGTTCATTTTATTGATACAACTTTTTCGTTCCCGGAAACGATAAGCTACAAGAAAAAGTTAGCTCGAAAATTGAAGCTTGAGGTGGTGGATGTGAAGCCGGATCAAGACGAGAATGAGTTTACCGTAAAAGATGAAACCTGGACTAAAAATCCGGATTGGTGTTGTTCGTTAAACAAAGTAAAGCCTTTAGAAAAGTTGAAGTCGGGATACAAGGTCTGGATCTCGGGATTGATGGCGCACCAAAACGGTCACCGTTCTGGTAAAGAGCTTTTTGAGCTTCAGGACGGCGTTTTAAAGTTCCATCCTTTGATAGACAGAAGTCACAACGATATGCAGGAATTTATTTCGAAGAATAATCTGCCGGGGCACCCTTTACAGTTATGTGGATACAATTCTATTGGATGTTTTCACTGTACGAAGAAGGGAGAAGGTAGAGAAGGAAGATGGACCGAAGGGTCAAAAACGGAGTGTGGATTGCATTTAAGCTAAGAAAATGACATTGGAAAAAGAAAATACAGAAATTCAAAAAGTACTTGAGAAAGTTACCATACTCTATGCAGGAGACTCAGGAGATGGGA
>Ga0207964_1000288_pt1 | contig 15131 bp, 12 predicted proteins | sample Knorr_S23_td_250_FD_185608 | JGI IMG/M metagenome (GOLD analysis project Ga0207964, IMG submission 185608) | Marine microbial communities from Southern Atlantic Ocean transect - Knorr_S23_td_250_ad_251m_LV_A (SPAdes) (version 2) | ecosystem: Environmental > Aquatic > Marine > Oceanic | place...
TATCAATGAAATTCATATGAATGATATTCGTCAAGGTATTGTTCATGTTATTGGACCAGAGCAAGGTGCAACCTTGCCAGGAATGAGTATAGTTTGCGGCGACTCTCATACTACAACTCATGGAGCACTTGGTGCACTAGCCTTTGGCATAGGTACATCTGAAGTGGAGCATGTTCTTGCAACAGGATGTCTTTGGCAAAATAAGGCTAAAAATATGAAGATTGAGATCAATGGTGACCTAGCTAGTCATGTTAGCGCTAAGGATCTTGCACTGTATTTGATTGGAAAAATTGGTACCGCAGGTGGAACCGGATTTGCAATTGAGTTTTGTGGGAGTACTATTGAAAAAATGAGTATTGAAGGAAGAATGACACTTTGCAATATGTCCATTGAAGCTGGCGCAAAAGTTGGGCTAGTTGCTGTGGATGAAAAAACTATTGATTATGTCAAAGGAAGACCTTTTGCCCCCAAAGGCAACAATTGGGAAGCAGCTCTAAAATATTGGAAAACGCTACATAGTGATTCGGAATCTCATTTTGATGAGTCAATTATCATCGATGCAAACTTAATTAAACCGCAGGTAACTTGGGGAACTTCTCCTGAAATGGTTGTTGATATTAATGGTTCAACACCTGATCCAAATCTTGAGGAGGATGAAGTCAAAGCAGAAAGTATTCGTAATGCACTAAAGTATATTCATTTAGAACCAAATACATTGATGAGTACGGTAGAAATTGACAAGGTTTTTATTGGATCTTGCACGAACTCAAGAATTGAAGATTTGAGAGCTGCAGCCTCAGTTGCAAAAGGTAAAAAAATTGCTGAGAATGTTAAATTAGCGCTTGTTGTTCCTGGTTCTGGACTTGTAAAAAAGCAAGCTGAAGAAGAGGGCCTTGATCAAATTTTTAAAGATGCAGGTTTTGAGTGGCGTGAGCCTGGTTGCTCGATGTGTCTAGCAATGAACGCAGATAAACTTGATGCAGGAGAGAGGTGTGCGAGCACTTCTAATCGCAACTTTGAAGGTCGCCAAGGTCAGGGCTCATTTACACACCTTGTAAGCCCGTCAATCGCAGCAGCTACCGCCATTGCAGGACGATTTTCAGGAGCAGGCTCATGAAAAAATTTACTTCTCTAAACTCTATTGCAGCCCCCCTAGACCGAGCAAATATTGATACAGATGCGATCATACCAAAACAGTTCTTAAAATCTATTAAGAGAAGTGGGTTTGGACCAAATTTGTTTGATGAATGGCGCTATTTGGATCACGGAGAGCCAGGCATGGATAACTCGAAGCGTCCAATCAATCCTGAGTTTGTCTTAAATGATCCAAGATACGCTGAGGCACAGATTTTACTCACGCGAAGGAATTTTGGATGTGGCTCTTCAAGAGAGCATGCACCATGGGCTCTCGAGGACTATGGATTTAGGGCCATAATTGCCCCAAGTTTTGCCGATATTTTTTATAACAACTGTTTTAAGAATGGCCTACTGCCAATCACTCTGAGTAGTGAAATTGTTGATAGCTTGTTTAGCTATTCTGGACAAATCTCAATAGACCTTAATAAGCAAACTGTTTTGACAGATACTAATGCTTTTAGCTTTGAGGTTGACCCTGAAAGAAAAAGAAGACTTATCAATGGACTCGATGATATTGGTTTAACATTACAGAATGAGAGTCAGATTCGTTCATTTGAAAAAGAGCACTTTGCCAAGTTTCCCTGGTTATGATTGGACATCTTAAAGGTAAGATTGTAAACAAAAATCCTCCTGAAATTCTTATTGAGGTTGAGGGGGTTGGATACGAAGTGCTTTGTCCAATGTCTACCTTCTACGAACTAGACAACCTTTCAGATGATGTTTTATTGTTTACCCATCTCAGTATTAAAGAAGATGCTCATACTTTATTCGGATTCATTTCTAAAGATGAAAAACATGTTTTTAGAGAATTGATTAGAGTAAATGGTGTTGGACCTAAGGTTGCACTTGCGATACTATCAAATTTAAGTGTTCACTCTCTTGTTGAATGCATCTCTACAGAGGATTCCGATTTACTTGCAAAAACCCCTGGAATTGGCAAAAAAACTGCTCTCAAACTAATTGTTGAACTTCAAGACAGACTGAGTAAACTTGAACTAGCAGGAAGCCAAGACAAATCAAGAGATTTAAAGAAGAGCTCAAACCCAAATTCTAAACAGGCCATTGACGCTCTTCAATCACTTGGCTTTAAAGTCAAAGAAGCAAACAAGATGGTTTCGAAAATTGAGGATCAAGGACTCAGCACAGAGCAGATCATTAGACTCGCTCTGCAAAATAAGTAATTAAGATGGCGCTCTTTTCCTTGAAAATCTTGCTCTAATTCTACCCAGCAGATTAATAAAGTCATAATTCATAAGATACATACAAGGCAATAGAATCAGAGTTAAAAATGTACCAAATATTAAGCCATAACCAAGCGCAAGAACCATTGGCTGTAAGAACACATCAGTGCCTCCAATACCATAGGCAAGTGGCAATACACCAGCCATAGTTGTTAGCGTGGTTAGTACTACAGCCCTCAAACGATCTCGCGAACCTCTTGCAATCCAAACCGTTTTGTCTTCTAGTTGTGCACTTTTATCTCTTATGTAATTTAGGTGGCTGACCATCACTAAGGAGTCATTGACAATAACTCCCATCAGAGCCAACGAGCCAGTCAATGCAAAGAAGCTTAGAGGCTCTCCATGGAAATAAAAAGCCCAAACAACTCCTATCAGTGAAAAAGGAACTGCGGCCAATACAAGCATTGGTTGCGAATAGGAGTTAAAGAGTATTGCAAGAAGAAGAAATATGCCAATAAGAGCAACTACAAAGGCTCTTAAGAAATCTTGAAGAGAGTCAATTGATTCTTGCGCACCACCAGCAGTAATAATAGAAACCTGTGGATATTCAACGGACGCATTAAGTTCTTTCAAAGCTTTAGCCAATATGATTGTTTTAGATGGTGGCGGCCCTCCTCGAGCAGGCTTTGCTGCATCAGGCCTAGCTTCATCAGGCTTTGCTTCATCAGGCTTAACATTGAGCGGCTGGTTTTCTCCACTATTTTCATTAACTTGACTTGGCCTTCCCCTAGGGCGACCATCAGCAATACTCGCGGTAACTTTTATAGAACGATCACCATCCAAGTGATTGTAATCTGGCTCTCCCTCAATCTCTCGGAGAGTTGAAAACTGACTCATCGGTATCAGATTACCTTGACGGTTTTTTATAGCAGTATTTTTGATAAAATTCTCGGTGTAATCATTCTCACCAATATAAATCCTAACGTCTTCATCTTTTCCTGCTATCGTCGCATCAGTAACATAAGACCCTGAAAAAGCAGTTCTGAGATGTCTATAAACAGATTGATAATCAACCCCTAGACGAGCCATTTCATCAAAATCAAGGACTGTCTCAATCCTAGGCTTGCCAATCTCATCGTTTCGATTAATGTTGTCAACACCATTAATTGAATTTAATATTTCTACAAGCCTGTCAGCAGCAAGAGCTCGCTGCGCATCATTCTCTGAAACAAGAGTTACCTCAATGTCTGCGCCTTGAGGCGGTCCAGGCCTTAATAGAGATATGCGAATTTTTTCAGCACCTTTAACATTTTTAACTAATTCTTTAAGTTTTTCCTGCATATCTTCAGCAGCTCTTTCCCTATCACTCGTTTCTGTTAAGGCAATTTCAATATCAGCCCTATTAGTAAAATAGCTACCAATGTTGCTAGTATATGACTTAAGGTCTTCACCAATCTCACTAACAATGAGATTTTCAACATCGATAACTATTTTTTCAGTGTACGATGCAGAGCTTCCATTAGGCGCTTCAATGTTCGCAAACATTACTGTTGCACCCCTTGAAGGAAAAAGGTTAAACGGAATATTCTTCATGGCAAACATTGCTGAATAGGCAAGTAAACCAATAAACAAAGGAACAATCAGATAGCGCCACTTTAAGATATGTACCATAGATCTATTGTAAAAATTTTCAACAGGCACAAACCATTTTTTTTGCTTTTCAACTTTTTTACTGGCTAGGTGAGCTGGAAGAGCAAACGTAATTTCTAGAAAGGAGATCGCTAAGGCAAACAACACTACAACGGGCAAAACATAAATAAATTTTCCCAATATGCCTGACATTAAGAAAAATGAAGACATCACCAGCATAGTAGAAATAATAGTTGTAACTACAGGCATAATGACTCGCTTTAAGCCCATCACAACGTTCTTGTAGAGATTACCTTCTTTTGATTTGTAGTGGTGGATGCTCTCAGCTATAACAATACTATCGTCAACAACAATACCAAGCACAAGAATAAAGCCTGAGAGAGAAATCAGGTTGATTGTGTTGCCAGTGAGTCCAAGTCCAAATACAGCCCCTAAAAGACATACAGGGATACTAACCGCGACCCAAAAAGCTGTTTTCAAAGAGAGAAACACCCCCAAAACAACTAGAACTAGTGCGAGCCCTATGTAGCCATTTTTAATAATAATCTCGAGCCTGTTTGCAACTGCCTCTGAAGAGTCGTCGGTATAAAAAATATTAATGTCGTCTGGAATGTTTTTTTGAAATTCAGCGACTCGCTCCCTAACTCTTTTGACAGTTCTAATAATATCTGCTTGAGGCTGTTTTTTGACTTGAAGGACGAAACCCTTTGTTCCATTAACTCGGATAATTGAGTTTTCTTCTTCTTGTCCTCTAAAAACCTCAGCAATATCATTCAGCTTTATTACAGGACCATCAAAGCTAGACTTGATAACAACATCTTTAATATCATCAATACTTTCAAACTCAGAAAGAATTACGATATTTTTCTCTAAACTTTCTTGGTTATTGTCACCAACAGTAAATCGGGCATTTCGACTTGAAATGGCTGATATAACCTCATTGATTGACATCTTGTATTTATTAAGCTTGTCAGGGTTAACCTTAATTTGTATTTCACTGTCAAGGTAACTCGGGTTATCAACTGAAGCAACGCCTTTGATCTTAGTTAGAGATGTCTGAAGGTCATCAGTAATTTGCCTTGCTTGATTAAAATCCCCAGATGTGCTGTCAATATTAATGGTAATAACTGGAAATTCAGTGACGTTGAAATCAACTACTTGCGGCAGGTCAGTAACCTCTTCAGGGAAGGCTTTGACACGATTTACTGCATTTCGAATGTCATTTTTTACAGTTGTAACATCCTTAAGGTCTGCCTCAAGCGTAACAATGATGCTAGAAATGCCCTCTCGAGAGGTGGATGTAATTTCTTTAATTCCACTTAGACTGAGTAATTCCTCTTCAATGACATTCGTCACAGATTTTTCAACGTCTTCAGGTGAAGCCCCTGGGTATGCTGTAGTGACACTCAGCACTTCAAAATCTACAGTTGGGAATTGATCGCGCTGCATTCCCAAAACTGAAAGAACACCAATAGCAATAAAGGCAAGAGAAAAGACAAGAGCAAACTTCTTCTGTCTAACCAGAAAGTCTAAGAAAGCATCCATATTAAACTATTGTTTTAACAAAAAATGTGATTATATAGACATTAAAATGAAGAAACAATGTAGATTGAATGAATATCTAAGCTAAAAAAGTAAGAAATACTATGAGTTTCTTGCGCGTTTTCTTTGATTCTCAGTTAATAATCTTTTTCTTATTCTGATATGATTTGGCGTTACTTCGACAAGCTCATCATCATCGATAAATTCAAGTGCTTGCTCTAAATCAAGACTAATTTTGGGAGTTAATGCAACCGCTTCGTCAGACCCTGATGCACGAACATTAGTTAACTGCTTGCCTTTCATTACATTGATTACAAGGTCCTTATTTCTAGTATTAATTCCAACAACCATACCTTCATAGACATCTTCACCATGACCTACAAAAAACTTTCCACTTTTTTGCAAATTAAATATAGCATACGCAACAGACTTACCTTGATTCATAGAAATAAGTGAACCATTTATTCTTTGACCAATCTTTCCATCCTTTTGAGGTCTGTATGAATCAAATGATGAATACATAAGACCCGTACCAGTTGTTGCAGTTAAAAATTCTGTTCTAAAGCCAATCAAGCCTCTTGCCGGGATAACAAAGTCAAGCTTAACTCTTCCTTTGCCATCAGGGGTCATATTTGTGAGTTCTGCCTTTCTTTCGCCCAATTTTTCCATCACAGAGCCTTGATGAACCGACTCAACATCAACTGTGAGCTCTTCAAAAGGTTCACACACCTTCCCATCTATATCTTTAAGGATGACTTGAGGCCTTCCAACGGAGAGCTCAAAGCCCTCTCTCCTCATTGTTTCAATCAATATAGAGAGGTGTAATTCACCTCTTCCTGAAACTAAAAATTCAGAAGAGTCTTCAGTATTTTCAACTCTTAATGCAACATTGTAAATCAACTCTTTGTCAAGTCTTTCTCTAATGTTTCTTGAAGTAATATATTTTCCATCTAGTCCAGCAAATGGAGAATCATTAACCCTGAACGCCATACTCACTGTTGGTTCATCTACACTTAAAGGTGGCAAAGGATCTATCTTTGATGGCTCACAAATTGTGTCAGAAATCGATATATTTTCGATGCCTACTATCCCAACTATATCTCCCGCATTTGCTGAATTCACTTCATGTCTCTCAAGTCCGTTAAAGCCTAAAAGCTGAACTATTTTTACGTTACGTCTAGAGCCATCAGAAGCAATTAAAACGTTTTGCATATTTTTTTTGGCAACCCCTCTTTCGATTCTTCCTATTCCGATTGCACCAACAAAGGATGAGTAATCTAAAGATGTAATTTGCATCTGAAATGGCCCATCTAGGTCAACATTAGGAGCAGGAGCTTTTTCAATAATAACTTCAAACATTGAAGTCATATCTCCATCTCTAACGGAATCATCTTCAGAGGCATAGCCTCCAAGTGCAGAAGCATAAATCACTGGAAAATCTAATTGCTCTTCGGTCGCACCTAGTTGATCAAAAAGCTCAAAGACTTGGTCAATGACCCAGTCAGGTCTCGCACTTGGTCTGTCAATTTTATTTATTACCACAATTGGATTCAGTCCTTGCTCAAAAGCTTTTTTGGTAACAAAACGAGTCTGAGGCATTGGACCATCTACAGCATCGACTAATAAAAGTACACTGTCTACCATAGATAGAACCCTTTCTACTTCTCCACCAAAATCAGCGTGTCCTGGTGTATCGACAATATTGATTCTATATTCGCCCCATTTAATCGCAGTATTTTTTGAGCTTATTGTTATTCCTCTCTCCTTTTCAAGGTCGTTTGAATCCATCATTCTGTCAGTTGCCTGAAAACGATCATCAAAGGTTTGCGATTGAGAAAGTAACTTATCTACTAGAGTCGTCTTACCATGATCAACATGAGCAATAATTGCTATATTCCTTAATTTTATTGCCATAATGATTACTTATTAAAAATCGATGGCATATTATCCCGGAAAAAATTCATGAACCCCAACATAAATCAAAAAATCAATTCAATAATGTGCAAAGCACTTCTCTTATAAAATAAATCTATTAATTTTAAATCATTTAAATCATGGCAAAAAAAGGAAGCTCACGTCGCTGGATGCATGAACATTTGAGTGATGAATTTGTTAAAAAAGCACAAAAAGAAGGCTACCGGTCTAGGGCAGTGTACAAGTTATTAGAGATTATTGAAAAAAATAAAATTATTCAAAGTGGTGACAAGGTTTTAGACCTAGGCGCAGCGCCTGGTGGCTGGTCTCAAGTTGCAGCAAAATCTGTTGGAAATAAAGGAAAGGTCATTGCAAGTGATATTTTGCCAATTGAGGAAATCACTGGTGTGATTTTTCTTCAGGGTGACTTTACTGAACAATCAGTTTATGATGAATTGTTGGAGTTGACTGATGGAGCTAAAGTAAATGTAGTTTTGTCTGATATGGCGCCAAATATGAGTGGCCAACTATCTGTAGATCAACCGAAATCAATGCATCTTGCAGACCTTGCTATTGAAATGGCCATTAAAACATTAGATTTAAATGGTAGTTTCATAGTTAAGTTATTTCAGGGAGAAGGGTTTGATGCTTTTGTTCAAAATGCAAGAAGTTCGTTTAAGAAAGTCTCAGTAGTCAAGCCAAAAGCGTCTCGCCCAAGGTCTAAAGAAGTTTATTTATTGGCAAGTCAGTTAAAATAATTCCTTATGCAAAAGTTCACTGAAATACAAGCTCTTATGAAGAGCGAACTTGACTTAATGAATAAGATTCTAGTCGATCGACTTGATTCGAATGTTGACCTTATAAGCCAAATGAGTCATTACATTATTAATTCCGGTGGAAAAAGAATAAGGCCCTTGCTTCTTCTACTTTGCGCAAAAGCTACTGATTATGATGGAGATTATCATTACTCAATGGCTGTTGTTATTGAGCTTATACATACAGCAACTCTTTTGCACGATGATGTAGTCGATCAATCGACAACGCGTCGAGGTCAAGAAAGTGCAAATGAGCTTTGGGGAAATGCGCCTAGTGTTCTTGTTGGTGATTTTTTGTATTCAAGGGCCTTTGAAATTATGGTTGAGCCAAACTCCATGGCAATAATGAAAATTTTATCGAAAGCCACTAATCAGATTTCAGAGGGCGAGGTCTTACAATTATTGAATATAAAAAACGCTAAAGTCACACAGACAGAATACTTTACGGTTATTGAAAGAAAAACAGCCTGTCTTTTTAAAGCGGCATGCCAGATTGCTGGAATTTTATCTAAGTCAAACCAAAACATCATTGAAGGAATGGGAAGTTTTGGTATGCATCTAGGAAATGCATTCCAAATCATTGATGATACTTTGGACTATGAGTCAAACTCTGACATTATTGGAAAAGAGATTGGTGATGACTTATCTGAAGGAAAGGTAACCTTGCCGATGATTTATGCATTAGAAAAAACAAATAAGTCTGAAAATAAAATACTAACAGATGCAATTCAAAATGCAGATGCTTCAAATATTAATCAAATTGTTGAAATCTTACTGAATGTTAATGCTTTTCAATATAGTCGAAATATTGCAAAGAGGGAATCAAATAAGGCGTTGCAATTAATTGATATTCTCCCAAACTCAGAATATAAAACTGCACTAAAACTATTGTGCGAACTTTCGCTTGAGAGAAGCTCATAAGTCATTTAATGCTAACTCCCAAACTCAAACAGCAGATTCGTTCCTCTTTTGATGGAGCTAAAACTCAATTAAGCAATTTTAGCAATCGCTCATCTCAAAACAAAATGATTGCTGAAATTTCCAAAACATTGATGGGCGAATATTCTGATTCAAATCGAATTATTTGTGTTGAAGCACCAACGGGCACTGGAAAAACAATGGCTTATCTTGTGAGCTGCCTTCCAATTGCAAAAGCCCTAAAAAAGAAACTTATTATTGCGTCAGCAAATGTAGCACTTCAAGAACAAATTCTCAATAAAGATATAGTTGAAGCTACAAAATATTCATCTGTAGATTTTGAATTTGCCTTGGCTAAAGGAAGATCTCGCTATGTCTGCATAAGAAACTTAATCAATCTTACTGAAGAAAATTCAAACTCAGCAACTCTTTTTGAAGATGCCCTTCTTTGGGACGAAAAACCAACCAAGACAGATCTTAATGAGCTGTCAGATATGGCTGAAAGCTACTCGTCTAAAAGCTGGAGTGGTGAAATTGATGACCTAGAAAGTCCTCCAGAAAATAGCCTATGGCAAAAAATTGCATGCAATAGATTTACGTGTAATTCAAAAAATTGTGAATTTTATAATGACTGCTCTTTTTTTAAGGCTAGAAAAAAAGCTTCAAATTCTGAGGTAATTATTGCCAATCATGATCTTGTTCTGGCAGATATTATCAACGGTAATAATGTTCTTCCTGATGTTGAAGATTGCATTTTTATATTTGATGAGGCGCACCATTTATCTCAAAAAGCGCTATCTCATTTTTCAATTGGAGGGAGCACTGAGTTTATGAGAACCTCAATCCGTCAAACTTTGGGTTCAATTGATCAAATCATTAAAATAACTAAATCAAAAGCCTCAAAGAGCTATATTGAAAAAGTTGATGAATCAATCAAAGATTTGACAGATCTTATTTCTGAGCTAGACTTCAAGGACGATACTTTCCTTTTTCCAATAGAGGGTATACCCAATGAAATAACAAACTTGACTAAACAGTTATTTGTCTTATTTAATTCTGTTTACAATGACTTTTATGAACATAAGGAGAATTGGGAAAAGTTTAATAAGGCTAACAATATAGACCAATCAACAGCTGATAATATTAACAATATAGTTGGACAAAATAATCAAAATCTCTCTTCTATTCTGTCAATGTTATCAATATTCAATCAGGTTCAAGACCCTGAAAAACCACCCCTTAGTAACTGGATTAGTCAATCGAGGCTTGCAAACAAAAAAATTAATTATCATCTAAATTCAGCAAAAATTGATGTTTCGGACTCTCTCAATAAAATGATTTGGTCTAAAGCAGCAGGAGTTGTCTTGACTTCTGCCACTTTAACGGCTCTAGGAAGCTTTAATAGACTTAATCAACAACTTGGATTAAACTCAAAAGAAAATCAATATCTAAGATTAGCTTCACCCTTTGACCATAGGTCAGTTGAATTTAGAGTAGGCAAAATAAAATCAAGCCCAACTAATAATTTTGAACATACTGGAGAGGTCGCTCTTGAGTTAATTAAAAGAATAGATCCAGGCTCTGCAACACTGGTTTTATTTGCTTCTAATAACCAAATGCAACAGGTTGCTGATTTAGTGGAAAAATCAATTGATTGTGAACTTTTGATACAAGGCGAATATAGTAAAAAAATAATTTTAGAAAAACATATTCAAAATCGTAAAAATGACAAAGGGAGCATAATTTTTGGATTAGATAGCTTTGCCGAAGGAGTTGACCTCAAGGGTGATAATTTAAATCATGTATTTATATCAAAGCTAAGATTTAGCGTTCCAACATCTCCAATAGAAAAGACAACTCAATCTTATCTGGAATCGATGAATAGAAACTCCTTTATGGAAATTTCATTGCCAGATGCATCATTAAGGCTAATTCAAGCCTGTGGAAGACTTATCAGAACTGAAACAGACTCTGGAACAATTACTATTTTTGATAATAGACTGGTGTCAAAATTTTACGGAAAGCCACTTCTTGAGGCATTACCAGATTTTAAAATTGTTATTGAGTAATTAAACTCATTAAACAAATACTTCAATTTTTTTTAAAAAATATTCAAAAATACTTAAAGTATTCGCCTGTTCAGGGCTCTGAGACTCTTGTAATAAACATTCATTTCGCTCTTAAACTCATTTTTAACTTCATCCAAAATGACTTTGCCGATAATTTTTTTTGGAATTCCGTGTTGTCTCATTGAGATAAAACTCAAACGATTTGTTTTTTTTAATAAATATATTTTGTAGCTATACCAATATTTCATTATAAATATTTATATTTAAAAAAACCCTATGGAAGGAGTAAGACATAGGGCCAATTAATTACAAACATAAAGTTATTAAAGGAAGTAAATAACTAATATCTGTAATTAAAAAAATATCACTTATAAAAAATCTCCTTTGATATTTTGCTTCATACTAGTTCGGAGGGCTATTCTGAAGCAGTTGAAATGATTAAAACAAACAGTAGATTGAGGAAGTCAGTTTTATTAATAATCATTCCAATTTTTTATATTCTTTAAGTTATTAATTTAATGATAATGATACTCATTCTCATTTACAATTGCAACCTTTTTTTAAAAAATATTAATAATTTTTATTGAAGTATAAAAATAGGGGCGACATAACCTAAAATAGCTTTTATAAAACCATCAAAAATAAAGTCGAAATGCACGCGCAAAAGAGAGCTAAAGAAAGTCAAAAAGCAACCATTGTTGGGGCTTTCATTGACCTCAGCCTTTCAATCATAAAAATTGTTTTAGGCTTCATTGGTCAATCAGGAGCTTTAATTGCCGATGGAATTCATTCTTTTTCAGATTTGCTTACTGATTGGGTTACTTGGTATGCTGCAAAACTCTCAGGAGATGCTCCTGATGATGACCACCCATATGGTCACGAAAGATTTGAGACCGTTGCAACTTTAGGTTTAAGTATTTTTTTAGCAATTGTTGGCACGATTATTATTTTTGATGGTTTTGGTCGACTTTCTAATCCCAATGAACTGAAGCATGAAAACTGGTTAATTGCTGCTGCTGTTCTATCAATTCTTAGTAAAGAGGGATTGTATTGGTATACAGTGAAAGTGGCTAAGGATGTTAAGTCTGACCTTCTTAAAGCAAATGCTTGGCATCACAGAACTGATGCACTCTCTTCCATTGTTGTGGTTATAGGAATTATAGGTGCAGTTAATGGATATTTCTTTCTTGATAGTGTTGCTGCGATGGTTGTAGGTGTATTAATTATTTATATTGGATGGCAACTTGGATTTGAAGCAACCAAAGAGCTAGTTGATACTTCAATTGACCAAGAAGACATTAAGGCACTTCATATAGCTTTAGCTGAAATAAAAGGAGTTAAAAGTGTACATACACTTCGAACAAGAAAAGTTGGACATAAAAAATCTGCTGATGTTCATGTTCAAGTTAACCCTTTTTTATCTGTTAGCGAGGGTCACATAATTAGTGTTAGCGTTGAGCGTGTTGCTAAAGAATGCATAGAGGAGCTAGACGATGTTACTGTTCATATAGATCCTGAAAATGATGAGGAAAAAGAGGACGCTCCCTATAAGAATCTCCCAGAGAGAGCTGAAGCTTTAAAAATTATCAGTCAGTCTTTAAAGCTTGAAAATATTAATTATGATTTTGATAAAACACAACTTCATTATTTAGATGGCGAGATATTGGTTGATTTCTACCTATCTTTAGACTATTTAAAAAATAGCACAACTGAAGAGATTCAATCTCATCTCAGCTCAGCTCTCGAAAAGCTTCCGGGGTTTGGTCAAGTTAAGGTCTATTATAGTTGACCTAAAGGGCATGATAACCATGACAAATAGCGCCTGCAAGAGCGTCACCAGCATCAGCTTGGGGCGCCTTATTTAGTTTCAAGAGTTGCTGCACCATAAATGAAACTTGCTCCTTGGTGGCATGACCTCTTCCTACAACAGCTTTTTTGATTTGGTTAGCTGTGTAATCAATAATTGGTATCCCTTTTCCGCCTGCAGCTGAAATTATTGCACCTCGAGCGTGTCCAAGCTTTATAGCAGCATCAGGGTTTGGTCTATCAGGCCGCATAAAGACTCTCTCTACCACAACAATATCTACCTCATGCTTTTCAATGATCTCCTTAATTCCTTCATAGATAGTAATTATTCTGTCATTTAAGTCACCTTTTGTTCTTATACATCCACTATTGATGTATGAAAACTTGAGTTTATTTGCCTCAATTAAACCAAAACCAGTAATTCTAGAGCCAGGATCTATGCCAAGTATTTTCATAAAGCTATTCTATCAGCTAAGCAAAAACAAGCCAGTATTTTAGTAAAAAAGATATAATGCGTTTTGACTTCAAACAAGAGGGGCATTATGTCTGTTATTGAACTAACGCAATCTAACTTTGATGAAACAATAAGCAATAATGATATTGTCATTATTGACTTTTGGGCGCCATGGTGTGGTCCATGTCTTCAATTTGCTCCCACGTTTAAAGAAGCCTCTGAAAAAATTGAAGAAGTCACTTTTGCAAAAGTAAATACTGAGGAAGAGCAGGAGCTTGGCGCTCACTTTGGAATTAGATCAATCCCTACATTAATGATCTTTAGAGAGCAAATTGGAATCTTCTCACAACCTGGTTCAATGACTGCGAAGGATTTAGAGGATTTGCTTGAGAAAGCTAAATCCATTGATATGGATGAAGTGAGACAGGAACTAGAAAGCCAAAAGTGACTTTATAAAAAAAATTCTGAATATTGCTTGTCACTAAAACCGACCATTACATTTCCATTTTGAATTAATACGGGTCTCTTGATAAGGGTCGGATATTTAGTGACAAGTTCATAATTAATGTTTTGTTTTTCTTCATCTGATAACGCCCTAAATGAAGTCGAACGTTTATTAATTAACACATCAAGGCCAACGCCCTGTCCCATTTCTTCAAATAAATCCCTGGATATTGGATGTTCTCTGTAGTCTATAAATTCATAAGAAAAAGATTTACTGGAAAGAAACTTTAAAGCCTTTTTGACAGTATTACAGTTTTTAATTCCATAAATTTTCACAATATCAGTCACTAATCTAAACCTCCAATAGGAAAGTAACGGGCCCATCATTGACTAAAGACACTTTCATATCAGCGCCAAAAACTCCAGTCTGAACTTTAAGGTTGGAGCTCTTTGCTGTATCAACGAAGTAGTCGTAAAGACTCTCCGCTTCTGAAGGTGACATAGCTGTTGAAAAGCCGGCTCTAGTGCCATTTTTTGTGTCTGCTGCCAAAGTAAACTGAGAAATAATTAATAGCTCACCTCTGACATCTTTAAGGCTTAGATTCATTTTTTGATTTTCATCAGGGAAGACTCTATAAGTGATAATCTTATTACACATCTTATCTGCTATTAGTCTTGTATCTTGTTTCTCCAAACCCAAAAAAACTAACAAGCCATTTTCAATTGATCCAACTGATTTCCCAGCAACCTTTACCTGAGAGGAGCTCACTCTCTGAATTAAAGCTTTCATTACCTATGATGAGAGATGAGAAATGTCAGCAACAGAAAGGAATAAATGTCTGACTCTTCTTATGAGTGCAAGCCTTGAACTTTTAACTTTCTCATCTTCAACATTAACCATCACGTTATTAAAGAAGGAATCAATTGTGTCTTTGAGGTCAATTAGGGAGTTCATTGCCTCTTTGTAATTATTACTCCCAGCCAATTCCTTTGATAAGGACTCAGTAGCATTAAATAGAGCCTTTTCTGAGTCTTCAATCAGCATTTCAATGTTCAATTCTTCTTGCTTCTCATCGGAGTCTTTTAATATGTTTGCAATTCTTTTATTGGATTCAATTAAACTTTTTGAATCGACACTCTGAGTAAAGTCATTTAAGGCTGCAACCCTATAATGAAAGTCCAAGGGAGAATTGGGAGAGAC
>Ga0207964_1000290_pt1 | contig 15043 bp, 8 predicted proteins | sample Knorr_S23_td_250_FD_185608 | JGI IMG/M metagenome (GOLD analysis project Ga0207964, IMG submission 185608) | Marine microbial communities from Southern Atlantic Ocean transect - Knorr_S23_td_250_ad_251m_LV_A (SPAdes) (version 2) | ecosystem: Environmental > Aquatic > Marine > Oceanic | place...
GGGTATATATTTCCCGATTTATTCTACGTTATAAATTATTCTTACTTCTTGCTTTGGCAGTTGCAACCTTTTTTATGGCCAACAAAGCGAAGCAGGTGCTTTATTCTTACGAGTTTATTCCTTTGCTTCCTGCTGACGATCCTGTTTATGTAGAATATCAGGATTTTTTAAGTCGTTTTGGTCAAGAGGGAAATGTTATGGTTCTTGGTTTTCAGTGTGATTCGCTCTACCAACTGGAAAAATACAACGCATTTTATGATCTCTGTGGCAGTTTAAACGAAATTGAGGGAGTAGAACAGGTGGTTTCGATACTTCAGGCTCATAATATGGAGAAAAATGAGACTTCAAAATCTTTTGAGTTTAAGCCGGTAAATACGCAGCGACTGCAAACACAGGAAGAAGTTAATTTAGTTAAGGAAGAATTAGCGTCTTTGCCTTTTTACAAAAAGCTTTTTTACAACGAAGAACAGAAAGCCTATTTAATGGCTTTAACACTCAATAAGGAAGTCTTGGACTCTGAGGCGCGTATTGCTTTAATGCAATCCATAGAAGATGTAATAAATCCTTTTGCTGAACAAATACATGTTGATGTTCACTATTCCGGTTTGCCGTACATAAGAACGAAAAGTGCTGTAAAGACAAAAGCTGAGGTAGAGATGTTTATCTTTTTGGCTATGGGAGTAACGGCATTAATCATGCTCTTGTTTTTCCGTTCCTTTTCTGCGATGTTCTACTCCATGCTTGTTGTTGGTGTGGGGGTAGTTTGGGCTGTGGGAACCATTGCTTTATTAGGTTTTAAGATTACTATTTTAACCGCTTTAATACCGCCACTGATCATTGTGATAGGTATTCCCAATTGCATTTTTCTGCTTAATAAATATCATAATGAGTTTAAACTACATGGTAATAAGGTAAAAGCTTTGACCCGAGTGATACAAAAGGTAGGGAATGCTACTTTTATGACCAATGCTACTACGGCTGCAGGATTTGCAACATTTATGATCACTCAAACACAATTGTTGGTAGAGTTTGGTATTGTGGCTTCTATTAATATCCTGTTGGTGTTTTTCATATCACTTATTATTATCCCGTCGATTTACAGTTTTTTACCGGCACCGAAAGAACGCCATTTGTTTCATCTTGAAAGGGTTTGGATGAACAGGCTTACTGCGTGGATGGAAAAAGTAGTTTTGAATCATAGAGCGGTGGTTTATTCTGCCACAGGATGTTTACTTTTGTTCGCATTTTATGGGGTCTTAAAAATTCAAACGACAGGAAATATTGTAGATGACATACCCAAGGATGATCCGATAGCCCTGGATCTTCAGTTTTTTGAGCAGAATTTTGCCGGAGTAATGCCCTTTGAAATTATGGTTGATACGCATAAAAAGAATGGGGTGAGTAAGTCTTCTACTTTAAAAAGAATTGAAAAGCTGGAAAATGTTTTAGCTGAATATCCGGAAATTTCGAGTACAACTTCAATTGCCGACCTGGCAAAATTTTCAAAACAGGCATATTACAACGGGAATCCCGATTATTACAGTTTACCCTCTTCGCAGGAAAAGAATTTTATCCTAAAATATGCCAAAAATACGGTTGGAGATAATAGCAGCCTTTTTGATAGTTTTGTTGATACGACAAAAAGTGTCGCACGCGTATCTGCAAGAATGAAAGATATTGGGACCAAACAAATGCGGGCTCTTAGAGATTCTATTCAACCCAAAATTGATAAAATTTTCAATCCGGAAAAATACGATGTATCGATTACGGGAACCAGTGTTTTATTCCTGGAGGGAACAACCTATCTGGTAAAGAACCTTTTTAGCAGCTTGTTGCTGGCTATTGGTTTAATAGCCATACTAATGGCCTGGATGTTTTCTTCCTCAAGAATGGTTGTGGTTTCTTTACTCCCCAATTTAATCCCCCTGGTGCTCACAGGTGCCTTAATGGGTTACTTTGGTATTTCTATTAAACCATCTACCATCTTAGTGTTTAGTATTGCTTTTGGTATTTCTATTGACGATACGATTCATTTTCTGGCAAAGTACCGACAGGAGTTGAAAGCAAATCATTGGAATATTCGACCCGCAGTAATTAGCGCTTTGAAAGAAACAGGTGTAAGCATGTTTTACACCTCAATTGTGCTCTTCTTTGGTTTTTCTATCTTTGTGGCTTCAGAGTTTGGCGGAACAGTAGCTTTAGGATTATTGGTATCGGTAACCCTTTTGTTTGCGATGATGGCTAATCTCTTATTATTGCCCTCCTTGTTGTTGTCTTTGGACCGTATTATTACGACGCGTTCGTTTAGAGAACCACTGATAGATATTTTAGATGAGGAGGAAGATATTGAACTGGAAGCTTTAACCATACGAAAAGACTCGTAATATGAAAGGTATCATACTGGCAGGAGGCTCGGGCACGCGTTTGCATCCACTTACTTTATCCGTAAGTAAGCAGTTGATGCCTGTTTACGATAAGCCGATGGTTTATTATCCTTTATCAACTTTATTGCAGGCAGGTATCTCGGAGATCTTAATTATTTCAACGCCTCATGATATGCCTTCGTTTAAAAAATTATTAGGCGATGGTTCTCAATTGGGTTGCAGATTTGAATATGCAATTCAGGAAGTTCCCAATGGTTTAGCACAAGCTTTTGTCATAGGCGAAGAATTTATTGGCGATGATGATGTAGCCTTAATTTTAGGGGACAATATTTTTTATGGTGCCGGAGTATCTGAATTGTTAAAACAACATAATAAACCTAAAGGAGGAGTGATATTTGCGTATCATGTTTCCGATCCGGAGCGTTATGGTGTGGTGGAATTTGATGCGGATCTAAAAGCAGTTTCTATTGAGGAGAAGCCTAAAGATCCAAAGTCGAATTATGCGGTTCCGGGATTGTATTTTTACGATAATGATGTGGTGGAAATCGCAAAATCAATTCAACCTTCGGCACGAGGAGAATACGAGATCACCGATGTTAATAAAGAGTACTTAAGAAGAGGGAAACTTCATGTAGGTATTTTGGATAGAGGTACAGCCTGGTTGGATACAGGTACCTTTACCTCTTTGATGCAGGCCGGTCAGTTCGTGCAGGTTTTAGAACAAAGACAAGGACTGAAAGTTGGTTGTATTGAAGAGAGTGCTTACCGTGCCGGATTTATCAATGCACAACAATTGAAAAACATTGCACAGCCCTTATTGAAAAGTGGCTATGGAAAATATTTGATGCAACTCGATGAGTAATTTAAAATCGATCGCTGAACTACAAGGTCTTCTTAACCTTGCTATTGAAAAAACATCTTTTTCGGAAGAACCTGCCGAATTGTATGATCCCGTTAAATATATTCTGAGTTTAGGAGGTAAACGCCTAAGACCGACCTTGGTTTTAATGGCTGCCGACATGTATGGCTATGATCTGATAAAAGCCGTGCCCCAGGCGATAGGAATAGAGTTGTTCCATAATTTCACATTAATGCACGACGATATTATGGATGATGCTCCCTTGCGAAGGGGTATGACGACTGTGCATGAAAAGTGGAACTCGAATATTGGTATTCTTTCCGGTGATGCACTTTTTGTGAAAGCTTATCAATCCATAGTCAAAGCAGACCCAAAGCATTTACCTGCATTGGTTGATTTGTTTAATCAAACGGCTTTAGAGGTTTGTGAGGGTCAGCAGTACGATATGAATTTTGAAACTCAGGATGATGTTTCGATGAATGCATATCTTAAAATGATCCGATTTAAAACATCGGTTTTGTTGGCCTGTTCATTAAAAATGGGTGCTCTGGTTGCCGATGCATCAGAAGAAGATCAGAATAATTTGTACGATTTTGGTATTCATATTGGTGTAGCTTTCCAATTGATGGATGACCTGTTAGATGTGTATGGCGATCAAAAGGAATTCGGAAAGCAAATCGCCGGAGATATCTTATGCAATAAGAAAACCTGTTTGTACATTAAGGCTTATGAAGATGCCGGTGAGGAGCAACGCAAGGTGTTGGATCACTATTTTGCACATCAGGATTTTGATGCACAAGAGAAAATTTCCAAAGTCATGAAGGTTTACGAAGAACTTGGAGTAAGAGCTTCATGTAGGACTATGATGGACGAAAATTATGCCTTAGCGAAGAATCATTTGAATGCTGTACGTGTAGCCGATAACAGAAAATATACTTTATTAGAACTTGTTGAAATGTTGATGGTTCGCGTTAATTAATGGATTTTGGCCTTCAAAATATTGAAGATTACACCAAAGATCTAGCATGGGTGTTAAAAGCTGTAGAGCAGTTAGAAAAAGAGTTTCAAAGTGAAAAATGGACTTTTCGAAAACCCGTACATCCTGAAACTGCGTTTAAAGATATTGTTCTTCAATTACAGCCAAGGTTAAAAGAGTTGATCGGGCAAAGAGGTGATTATTATTTCAAACAATTGCTTTACAAGATCGATATTTCTGAAAGGCAGATTGCTAAAGCAGTTTCTTTAGAGACTGATGTAGATTTTTCAGAAGTGCTTGCGAAACTTATTCTCAGGAGATGTTTACAGAAAGTTTTGATAAGAAACTATCATAAAAATTGCGAAAAAGACCCTCTGGACAACGGTTTGGAATAATAAATTGTTTTACTTTGGGGTGAATTTTTTGCGTTTAAGACAACGATGGACAATTATTCATTTTTAGGAGCAGCGAATACTGCTTTTTTTGAGGAGGTTTACGAACAATATCTCAAGAAACCCGATTCTGTAGAAGCTAGTTGGAGAAGTTTTTTTCAAGGTTACGACTTTGCTAATGAAGCTTACACCGAAGAAGAATTTGAATCTCAGTTACCGGATTCTTTTAAAAAAGAATTTAAGGTAATTAATCTGATTGATGCTTACCGTCAGCGTGGACACCTGTTTACGAAAACGAACCCTGTTAGAGAACGGAGAGAGTACAATCCGAAATTGGAACTGGAACAATTTGAATTATCGGATGCCGATCTGGATACCGTTTTTCAGGCGGGAACACAGTGTGGGATAGGTGCTGTTACTTTAAAGGATATTATTGTACACCTAAAAAAGGTGTACTGTCAGCACATAGGTGTTGAATACATGTACATTCGAAATCCAAAAGAAAGAAATTGGATTGGGAATTACATCCACGAAAATGATAATCAGCCCAACTTTAATCCGAGTCAGAAAAAACAAATCTTAAAAAAGCTTAACGAAGCGGTTGCTTTCGAAAGCTTTTTACATACAAAATACGTAGGTCAAAAACGTTTCTCACTGGAAGGTGGTGAAGCACTTATCCCTGCACTTGATGCTTTGGTAGAATTTGGTTCTACTTTAAACATCAAAGAATTTGTGATCGGTATGGCCCATCGTGGTCGTTTAAGTGTACTGGCGAATATTTTTAAAAAGCCATACAAACAGGTTTTTAAAGAATTTGAAGGTAAAGGTTATGAAGATGAAGAATTTGATGGTGATGTAAAATATCATCTGGGTTATTCTTATGATGTAACTACCGATACCGGGAAAGATGTGAGCATGTGTCTGGTACCAAATCCATCGCACCTCGAAACGGTAGCTTCGGTGATGCAGGGTATTTCCAGAGCGAAGATTAACCACAAATATGCAGGTGATAACTCTAAGCTTTTACCCATTATTATTCATGGTGATGCTGCTGTTGCCGGACAGGGTCTGACTTATGAAATTGTACAAATGGCTCAGCTTCCTGCATACAAGACCGGAGGAAGTATTCATGTTGTCATTAACAATCAGGTAGGATTTACAACGAACTATCTTGACGGACGTTCAAGTACCTATTGTACAGATGTTGCCAAAACAACTTTATGTCCGGTATTACACGTTAATGGTGATGATGTTGAAGCCGTAGTTCATGCCATGGACTTTGCTGCAGCTTACCGTCAGAAGTTCAAAAAAGATGTATTCATCGACTTACTTTGTTACCGTCGTTATGGACACAATGAAGGTGATGAACCTCGTTTTACGCAACCTAAATTGTATCAGGCCATAGCTAAGCACCCCAATCCGCGTGAGATCTACAACCAAAAGTTGATGGCTCAGGGCGTTGTGGAGGCAAACATTGTAAAGGAAATGGCCAAGCAGTTTAAAAACTTGCTGGAAGATGACTTGGACGAAGCCCGTAAAGAAGATACAACGAGTGTTACCCGATTTATGGAGAAAGAATGGGCGCACATCAAAAAAGCCCGGGCTACAGACTTTGAGTCTTCCCCGGAAACCGGTGTTTCTCGTGATAAATTAACAACGATTGCCCGTGCGCTTTACACAGCACCAGAAGGGCATCAATTTTACAAAAAAGCTTTACGTCTTTTAAAGGATCGTGAAAAAATGTTTAACGACACCGATCGTTTGGATTGGGGAATGGCTGAATTGCTTGCCTATGGCTCTATTTTGGTTGAGGGCAAAGAAGTAAGAATGACCGGTCAGGATGTGGAGCGTGGTACTTTCTCGCATCGTCATGCGATATTGAGAAATGTAGAGTCTGAAGAACGTGCAAATCTGTTGAACCACATTGATGAAGGACAGGCTAAATTTGAGATTTACAACTCACTGTTATCAGAATACGGGGTTTTAGGTTTCGATTATGGTTATGCTTTGGCTTCACCTGATGGCTTGACGATTTGGGAAGCACAGTTTGGTGATTTTTCCAATGGCGCACAAATTATTATCGACCAGTATTTATCGGCTGCCGAGGATAAGTGGGAAATTTACAACAGTTTGGTCATGCTTTTACCTCACGGTTACGAAGGTCAGGGAGCAGAGCACTCCAGTGCGCGTTTAGAGCGTTACTTACAATTGTGTGGACAATACAATATGCAGGTGGCCAATGCCACAACTCCTGCAAATTTCTTCCATTTGATGCGTCGTCAGTTGCACAGAGATTTCCGTAAACCTTTGGTGGTGATGAGCCCTAAGAGTTTACTGCGTCATCCTCAGTGTGTGTCTTCCGTAGAAGAATTGACAGAAGGCAGATTTCAGGAAGTAATAGACGATGTGAGTGCAGAAGCAGCTAAAGTGAAAAAGTTGGTATTCTGTTCGGGTAAGCTTTACTACGAAATGCTCGAAGAAAAGGAAAAACGCAATGCTGATGATGTGGCTTTGGTTCGTTTGGAACAATTGTATCCATTCCCTAAAACACAATTAGAGGCTATTGTAAATAAATACGCAAATGCAGAAAATTACGTATGGGCACAAGAAGAACCTGAAAATATGGGTGCCTGGGGCTTTGTTCTCAGACACTGGCGTGAATTGCCACTTCAGGTGGTAGCTCGTAGTGCTAGTGCTACGCCTGCATCGGGATCTTCAAAGCGTTCTGCACGTCGTCAGCGTGCCGTCATTGAAGGTGTATTTGAATTGTAAAAAGAAATTAAGAAGGCAAAATTGATACTGTTATGATCGTTGAAATGAATGTTCCATCACCCGGTGAATCTATCTCTGAAGTAGAGATAGCAACCTGGCTTGTAGCCGACGGTGAGTACGTTGAAAAAGATCAGGAGATCTGCGAAATAGACTCTGATAAAGCAACCTTAACACTGGCTGCTGAAGAAAGCGGAGCAATCTCAATTAAAGTTGAAGAGGGTGAAACCGTGGCTATTGGTGATGTAGCTTGTACCATAGATACTGCTGCCGAAGGCACAGCTTCTACATCTGCGCCTAAAGCCGATGCTCCTGCAGCTACAGCTAAAAGTGCTCCGGCTGTAAATCCGGCTGAAACCTCTTACGCTACAGGTACTCCATCTCCTGCAGCCCGTAAGATGATGTCAGAACAAGGTGTTGACATTACACAAGGTTCCGGTAAAGGTGGTCGTATTACGAAGGAAGATGTGGTAAAAGCGAAAATAGCCATGGGTAATGGTCCTGGACCACGTGGTGTTGAGCGTAAGAAAATGTCTGTACTGCGTAGAAAAGTTGCCGATCGTTTGGTTTCTGTAAAGAACGAAACAGCTATGTTGACGACTTTTAACGAAGTAGATATGAAACCGATCATGGATCTTCGTAAAATTTACAAAGAAGACTTTAAAGAGAAGCACGGTGTAGGTTTGGGCTTTATGTCTTTCTTCACCAAAGCGGTTACAAGAGCATTGAAATTATTCCCCGATGTAAATGCCATGATCGATGGTAAAGAAGTGGTGTATTACGATTATGCTGACATTTCTATTGCTGTAAGTTCTCCAAAAGGACTTATGGTTCCTGTAGTTCGCAATGCAGAATTATTGGATTTTGAAGGTGTAGAATCTGAAATTAGGCGTTTGGCTATTAAAGCACGTGATGGGAAGATTAGTATGGATGATATGTTAGGAGGTACGTTCACCATTACGAATGGTGGCGTATTCGGATCTATGTTATCCACGCCAATTATCAATCCTCCCCAATCGGCTATTTTAGGAATGCACAATATTGTTGAACGTCCCGTTGTAATCGATGGAGAAGTAGTTGTTCGCCCGATTATGTATGTGGCGCTTTCTTATGACCACCGTATTATTGATGGTCGTGAGTCGGTAGGTTTTTTATGTGCTGTAAAAGAAGCTCTTGAAAATCCGGTTGAGTTCTTACTCGGCGGCGATGATAAAATTAAAGATAATTTAGGTCTGTAAAGACACTTAATATTTGTGTTGAAGCCTCCTCGCATATGCGGGGAGGCTTTTTTGTATTCAAACACAGGTAAATAGTGTGATTTTTACGGTAAAGCAAGGTAATCTGCTGAGATTAAGTAGGTTGATGTGGTTTTGTTAACAATCATTTAACATCGAAAAATGTTTATTCTTAGGAGAATAGCACTACATTTGTCCTGAATTTTTGCCCCTTGAACTATGATACCAAGAATAAGATTTCAAAATAAGGAACAAGCTACTTTTGTAAAAGAGTTGAGAAAGCGTGTTAATGGTTATTTCAAGGAGAATAATATTTCCAAAAATGCGAATCGCCATATGGTGATTAAATCCATTTCCATGTTCTTGATCTACTTAGTTCCTTATGCATTGATGTACATGGGAGTTCTTTCCGGTATCTGGGCTTTACTGTTGGCTGTTGTTATGGGCATAGGTATGGCCGGAATAGGAATGAGCGTAATGCATGATGCGAATCACGGTGCTTATTCGTCTAATCCAAAAGTTAATAATTTATTAGGTATTTGTATTTATCTGATTGGTGGTGATGTGTACAACTGGAAGGTACAACACAATATTCTTCATCACACTTACACGAATATTGACGGTTTGGATGGTGATATTGATCAGGATCCTCTTTTAAGACTCTCTACGGAACAAAAATGGGGCAGAGGTCATAAGTTTCAACACATTTATGCTTTCTTTCTTTACACCTTAGGAACCCTTTTATGGGCTGTTTTGGATTTTGTTCAATACAGAAGATTTACCAAATTAGGATTGAGTCCTGATGGTAAACTCGATAAATCAAAGCAATTCAGAAAATTGGTGATTTATAAAATTGCTTATTGGGCATTTATTTTTGCCTTACCGATGATCTTTTCTCCTTTTACCTGGTGGCAGATATTGCTTGGCTGGTTAGTGATGAATATGGTTGCCGGATTCATTTTAACGGTAACATTCCAATTGGCTCACGTTGTAGAGGGAGTTTCTTTTCCTGTTCCTACAGACGAAGGTAAAGTAGAAAATGAGTGGATGATTCATCAGCTAAAAACGACCGCTAATTTTGCAAAAAATTCGAAGTTGGTAACCTGGTTTGTAGGAGGTTTGAATTTCCAGATCGAGCATCATCTTTTTCCAAATATTTGTCACGTACATTACAAGAAAATATCTGATATCGTTAGGGCTACAGCCGAAGAGTATGGTATCATTTACAATGACAAAAAAACTTATTTTGGTGCCGTTCGCTCGCATTACAAAATGCTTAAAGAACTTGGTATGCAGCCTGTGCTTTCCAAGTAGTTATTGGTTGGTAGTTGTTAGTTGGTGGTTTTTAGTGAGCCCCAACGTGTAACTATTATAAGCCCCGCATGTGAGGGGCTGCGATCGGCCCAGAGACGATCTCCAACGAATTTACCAACCAACAACCAACAACTAACAACTAACAACCAACCTAAGGTGATGTAGGGCCATTTCCACTTCACTTACATTTTCGAAGACCAAACTTAACTTGTTATTACGTTCTTTCATTTGGCAAGATTTAGGGTTCAGTTGTATGTGTTTTAAAATGTGACCAAATTGCTCTGATTCGAAGAAAGACGATTGAGGATTTGCAACAAAATAAGCGATCATTTTATTGGCTTTAAGAATAACTTTTTCGAATCCTAAGTTCTTTGCGATCCAACGTAAACGAATCGAGTAGAATAGTTTTTCTACCGGAGGTGGGACCGGGCCAAACCGGTCTGTAATTTCTTCTTTGAAGATGTTTAATTCATCTTCGTTTTCAAGGGTATTTAAATCTTTGTAGAGTTGTAAACGTTCGGAAATAGAATTTACATAATGGTCAGGAATTAAGATTTCCATATCGGTATCTATCTGACATTCGTCTACAAAGAAGGAGTCTGAAGCATCCTTTGCATACAAGTCTTTAAATTCGGTTTCCTTTAATTCTTTTACGGCTTCATTTAAGATTTTTTGGTACATCTCGAACCCAATATCGGAGATGAATCCTGATTGCTCGGCTCCTAAAATATCTCCGGCACCACGGATCTCCAGATCGCGCATCGCAATATTAAATCCGGAACCAAGGTCGGCATGTTGTTCTAAAGCCCGAATGCGTTTTCTACTCTCTTCACTCATGCTAATACGAGGGGGGGTGACCAGATAGCAGAAGGCCTTTTTATTTGAACGCCCCACACGTCCACGCATTTGGTGGAGGTCGCTTAAACCAAAGTTTTGCGCGTTATTAATGATGATGGTATTGGCATTAGAGATGTCCAGGCCACTTTCGATAATCGTGGTGGAGACCAATAAGTCAAATTCACCTTCGATAAAATCCAGCATTAAACGTTCCAATTTAGGTCCGTCCATTTGACCATGTCCTATGCCTACCTTTACATCAGGACAAAGTCGCTGGATCATTCCGGCTACTTCTTTAATGTTTTCTATTCGGTTGTGAACAAAGAAAACCTGTCCACCTCTTGAAACTTCATACTGTATGGCATCTCGAAGGGTTTCTTCGTTAAATCCAATGTTTTGAGTGTGTACAGGTTGTCTGTTAGGTGGTGCCGTTTTTATGGTCGACAGATCACGAGCTGCCATTAATGAGAATTGTAAAGTCCTTGGAATAGGCGTAGCCGTTAAGGTTAATGTATCTACATTCGCCTTGATGGTTTTGAGTTTGTCTTTTACGCCTACTCCAAATTTTTGTTCTTCATCAATTACCAACAAACCCAGATCAAGAAATTTCACATCTTTACCAACAAGTCGGTGTGTACCAATAATGATATCCACCTTTCCATCGGCCAGGTTTTGTAAGGTTTCTTTTTGCTGTTTTGCAGTTTTAAAACGATTGATGTAATCTACGGTACAGGGAAAGTCTTTTAAACGCTTGCGGAATGTTTTGTAATGCTGAAGCGCAAGAATCGTTGTTGGTACCAATATGGCTACTTGTTTATTATCGCAAACCGCCTTAAATGCTGCACGTATTGCAATTTCTGTTTTACCAAAACCTACATCACCACAAACCAGACGATCCATAGGTGTGTTAGACTCCATATCTTTTTTAACCGCCTGGGTAGTTTTAAGCTGGTCGGGTGTGTCTTCATACAGGAAACTGGCCTCTAATTCGTACTGCAAATAATTATCGGGATTAAAAGCAAAGCCTTTTACTGCTTTACGCTTGGCATACAATTGGATTAAATCGTAGGCAATGGTTTTGATCTTGGTTTTGGTCTTGTTTTTTGTTTTAGCCCATTGAGGCGATCCGAGTTGATGGATTTTAGGAGCCTTACCTTCCTTACCATTAAACTTGCTAATTTTGTGAAGTGCATGAATACTCACATAAAGCAAATCGCTGTTGCGGTAGATCAGTTTTATTGCCTCCTGCTTTTTCCCTTGTACATCTATTTTTTGCAGTCCGCCAAATTTCCCGATGCCGTGATCGATATGTGTGACAAAATCGCCAATTTCCAAATTGGTAATTTCATCCAGGGTAATGGTTTTCTTGTATTGTTGTGCGGACTTGAGCTTAAACTTGTGATAACGTTCAAACAGTTGATGGTCTGTGTAACAAAGTATTTTGTTTTCGTGGTCTGTAAATCCTTCGTGGAGTGGAAGGAGCATGGTGTTGTATTTGAAGTTCTCGTCAATTTTTTCAAAGATGTTGTGAAAACGTTCTTCCTGCTTTTGAGATGAGCACAGAATCAGGTTTTCATAACCTTCTTCAGTCTTCTCATTAAAATGTTCGATGATCAGATCGAACTGCTTGTTAAAGCTGGGTTGAAAAGAAGTCTGAAAATTTATTTCTTTTGAGGAGTCTTCATTTTTTATTCCAAACGAAACGATATGAAAGTCATGTATTGCCTTTGTAAATACTTTAGAGTTGATGAAAAGTTCTTCCGGTTTGATGTGCTTAATCGTGTCACCCAATTCTTCGTAGGCATCATATGCTTTGAGGTACAGTTTGTCCAGTTGTGCTTTACAAAGCTCCTTGTCTTTAACCCAAATTGTGGCTTTTTCATTCAGGTAATTCATAAAAGGAACTCTTGCTTCGATCATCTCCTTATTTTCTACATTGGGAATGATGTTTAGCTTTTTCACCTCCTGAATAGATAATTGCGTGTTGATGTTAAAGCTTCTGATACTTTCTACTTCATCGCCAAAAAACTCGATGCGATACGGGTGTTCATTCGAAAAAGAGAAGACATCTACGATACCGCCCCGTATGGAAAATTGTCCGGGCTCAACAACAAAATCGGCATATTCGAAACCATATTCGAACATTGTTTCGTTTAAAAAGTCGATACCTATTTCTTCTCCAACAACAAGTTTGAGGGTGTTTTTGTTAAGTTCTTTTTTTGTGATTACTTTTTCAAAAATAGCATCGGGGTAGGTGACAATACAGGAGGGCTTTCTGCGCGAATTCAATCTGTTGAGAACTTCAGCACGCATCAGCACATTGGCATTGTCCGTTTCTTCAATTTGATACGGACGACGGTACGAACCCGGGTAGAAGAGCAGGTCTTTTTCGGGAATGAATTGTTCCAGATCGTTGTGGAAGTAGGCCGCTTCTTCTTTGTCGTTTAGGATAAAGATAAACGTTTGCTCAGATGCTTTGAAACAAGTAGAGGCCACCATAGTGGCAGCAGAGCCGGTTAACCCACTCAAATGAATTGATTTGTTGTGGTCTAAATCTTCAAGAATCTTTTTGTCCTGAACACTTTTTAAATAACCGTTTAACAGTTCACTTTTTTTCATATCCCTTTAATAGCCTAACCCCGATCAGCATGCTGACCGGGGTGCGTATGTTTATGTCAATGGAGTTAAAAATTAAAAGTTAAAGGTTAAAAATTGATGATAAATTCCCTTAGCTTATTTTTTCTGACTCCTGTATTCTGTCTCCTTAGTTAAAAAGCTCAACGCTTTTTTCATCATTTCTTTAGATCCTGTAAAGAAGGGAGTGCGTTGGTGTATTTCTTCAGCTTTAATATCTAACAATCGTTCGGTACCCCAGGTGGCAATACCACCAGCTTGCTCTGCAATCATCGCTATTGGGTTACATTCGTAAAGCAAACGCAATCTGCCTTTAGGTGCATCCGCTGTTGCCGGGTAGATAAAAACCCCACCTTTAAGCATATTTCTGTGGAAGTCTGCAACCAGTGAGCCCATAAATCGAGCCGTGTGCGTACGCTTTCCTTTTCCATTTAATTCTTTACAGTAGCCAATGTAGTCCTGAACGCCTTTTTCCAGCGTATTGTAATTTCCTTCATTGATCGAGAAAATGCTTCCTTCTTCGGGTGTTTTTATCGAGGCGTTCGTAAGTGCAAACGTATTCGTTTTTGTATCAAAGGTAAAGGAGTGAACTCCATGACCACATGTGTAAACTAAAACTGTAGAAGTGCCATAAAGCACATAGCCAGCTAAAATTTGTTCGTGTCCGTAGCGATTAAATTCCTCTTTTTTTGGAGTCCCTTTTGTGGTTCTTTTAAAAACGGAGAATATGGTACCTACAGAAATATTTACATCAATATTTGAAGAGCCATCGAGAGGGTCTGTGGCAAATAGGTATTCGCCCGTTTCGTTTAAGGTAATGATATCCTCATTTTCTTCGCTGGCAATAGCTGCGATATGTCCGGTGTCTTTCAGATTTTCAATAAACTGCTCGTTGGCGAAAAGATCAAGTTTTTGAACTTGTTCTCCTTGTATATTTTCACTTCCGGCTGCACCTAAAATATCTTCTAATCCTGCTTTGTTAATTGTTCGATGTACATTCGTCGAAGCTTTCTCTACTGCAGTTAAGATTTTTAACATCGCTTTTGGGTCATCACCGTGAAGTTGAGTTTTTTCTTCTACAAATTGATTTAAGAGTATCAGGTTTTTGTTATTCATAATCTATTTTTAATATTTATTTGATCTAAAAAAATATTCAGTTCAACTTTTTGGGGCAGGCCTTGTTGTCAAGTTTTTGTCTGACAAAGATAAGTTTTATGAACGGTTCACAAAATGTTGTTTCAGCTTTCAGCAAGAACTGCGAACTGATCACTGTAATAATTAAACCAATGTTATTTTGCTCTTTAAAAAATGCTTATATTTGCGCCCAATTTTGAGGAATTTAAATTTTAAGATCCTCATTTACAAGGTTTAACCATCAAATGAATTGTTGATGAATATTTCTAAAGAAAACATTGATCCTTTAAATGCAGTTTTGAAAATAGAGCTTTCAGCTGCTGATTATCAAGATCGCGTAGCAACCGTTTTAGCTGACTACCGAAAAACTGCTGATATGCCGGGTTTCCGCAAAGGAAAAGTGCCTATGGGTGTTGTTAAAAAGCGTTACGGTATTCCTGTAAAAGTTGAAGAGATCAACAAAATTCTTTCTGATTCTATTACGAAGTACATCGTTGATGAAAAGTTAG
>Ga0207964_1000291_pt1 | contig 15010 bp, 10 predicted proteins | sample Knorr_S23_td_250_FD_185608 | JGI IMG/M metagenome (GOLD analysis project Ga0207964, IMG submission 185608) | Marine microbial communities from Southern Atlantic Ocean transect - Knorr_S23_td_250_ad_251m_LV_A (SPAdes) (version 2) | ecosystem: Environmental > Aquatic > Marine > Oceanic | place...
AGATTCACGTTTGCTAGTCGCAAAGCATCGGCACCTCCGCCAATAACATCAACTAATGTCAACGCGGAAGGTTCTTCATGGATAAATAACGCCTCTGCCTGAGATAACTCAGAGAGAACAGCTTCAACCATGCGATCGCTAAGTAATTCTCCCACTGCAGCCAATTGTTGCTCTGATAAAATCTTATCAGAATCGATATAGTAAGCAGTTCCTCGCTCAACCCTAACAACGTTTTTTAATCCACAGTTGTGGACAATATCTGTGGCCTTACTTGACCAAGGAGATATGGTTCCAGGTCGAGGAACAACCAGCATCAGCTTACCCCTATTATCCGCATCCTCAAGGGATGGCCCATAGGTAAGAAGAGCTTCTAGCGTTTCAACCTCAGTTGAAACAAGAGGCTCACTTACTTCTACAAAATGAACATATTCAGCACTAACTGAGTTAATGGAAGCCTCAGAGGCCTGAAGTTTTGTAAGTAACTTTTGGCGCCTAAACGCAGAAAGTGATGGTGCGCCGCTAAGGATCATCATGGAGTTTAAATCTCAAAATCATCAAGGTTGGGAAGCGCATATTCTATCGGAAAAAAACCTTCTTTGGCAGATAGAATTTAGTAAACCATGTACAATCTTTGGCGTAGTATTTTGATGAATGGCATAAATTGATTAAAACTTCGGGAGCATGCTGGATAAAGCTATGCGTCAACTATCTAAAAGAGTCAGAAGAATCCGCAACCGAACGATTCTTTTTTTTCTTGCTACAGCGCTGATATTTTATCTCTCAAGTAGCCGGCAAATGTCTGATCTTGAGCGTGTAAAAAGCAAAGGCTCTTTAGTTATGCTTACCATCCCCGGCCCAACAACCTATTTTGAGGACGGGCGAGGGAAAAATGGTTTTGACTATATTGTGGCAAAGGCATTTGCCGATAGTCTTCAGGTTGAGCTAGTAGTTCAAGTTAAGCCAAGTCTGAAAGGTTTACTTCTTGCCATAGGCGGCCCCCAAGGGGATTTCGCAGCAGCCAACTTAGTCAAAACAAAGCTTCGCAGTGAGTCTCTAGTGTTTTCTAGTTCTTATCTTGATGTTACTCAACAGTTAATTTACAGGCGTGGCTCAGCAAAGCCAAGGACACTGGAAGAATTAGATGGCGATCTTCTTGTCATCACAAGTTCATCTCACAGTGAGAGATTGAAGTACCACAAAGAAAATATTCCGTCCCTGATGTGGCGTGAGCAAGAAGATCTTGAGATGAATGACTTAATGAGGATGGTAGACAGTGGTGGAGTGGATTACGCTGTAGTCGATTCCATCGCTTATCTGGTAAATCGCCATATCTACCCCAGGGCTGGGTTAGCTTTTAATATTTCAGAATCTGAACCCGTATCTTGGGCTTTTGCTGCTCACAGCGATGGGACATTAATGGCTGCCGCCAATCAATTTCTAGACGACTACATTTCTAGCGGTCAAATGGCTGCATTAAAGACTCAACTTCTTTCTCAGAGCGATAATTTTTCAGTTGCTGATTCTAGTAGACTGGGCAAATTAGTCGAACTAAGACTACCAACCTATGAAGCTTTATTTCGTCAAGCCGCCAAAAAGCATTCTTTAGATTGGGAGCTAGTAGCTGCAATTGCCTACCAAGAATCTCATTGGAACCCGCGGGCGAAATCGCCGACAGGAGTCCGCGGCCTTATGATGCTCACACTTGATACCGCTAGAGAAATGAAAATATCTAATCGCCTAGACCCCGATCAGAGTATTCAAGGGGGGACAGCCTACCTTGTTAAGCTAAAGCGAAAATTACCTACCAGAATTACTGAGCCAGACCGCACACTTTTGGCTTTAGCTGCATATAATGTAGGGTTTGGACATTTGGAGGATGCGCGAATCTTAACCCAGCGCAGCGGGAGAAATCCTGATAAATGGGAAGATGTTCGCGAGCACCTGCCTTTATTAAGTAAAAAAGAATATTACTCTAAGTTAAAGCATGGGTATGCTCGAGGAGCGGAGCCTGTTTTATACGTAGATAACATTCAGTATTACCAGCATTATCTTCGACTTCATTCGCTATCAAAGCAAAACTTACCTCTAAAGAAGCCAGAATCTGATACTAAGACCGACTGGGAGCAAACCCAATTGCCATCGATCTAGTCTAGTGGCTGGAGTTTTATGATCTTCTTTGACGGAAAAAATCCCTCAGTACTGCAGCACACTGATCGGCGAGGATTCCTCCTTCCCAAAGGATGGAGTGATTAAAGTGGCCATCTTTCATAAGCTGTAATTGGCTTGTTAATGCGCCAGCTCTTGGCTCTAAAGCACCAAAAAAGATTTGCCTAATACGAGCGTGAACCATGGCACCAACACACATCGTGCATGGCTCAATCGTAACGTAAATATCACAGCCAGTTAATCGATAGTTACTTAAGTTCTTTGAGGCATCACGCATCGCCATAATTTCAGCATGAGCAGTGGGGTCATGGCTCACGATTGGTTGATTATGACCCTGACCAATTATCTTGCCATTTCTAACAACCACTGCACCCACAGGCACTTCACCTCGATCGGCAGCCTGTTGAGCTAATTCAAGCGCTCTTATCATAAAATGATTATCTGTTGGCAAGGTAGCATCCATGTTCTTAGTATCGGATAATAATACAGTTGATTATTTTAATAACGACATCATGACATCATCTCATTTAGAAATCTCCCTTGACGCAGGTCTAAATGCACTACCTTATCTACCCGACAATGAAGGATTAGAGCTAGTCACTAAGTGTATTTTTAACAAACAGATCACTCTTCTAAAAAACTGAGCACAGGATGCGTTAAAAACGGTAGATTTAATTAGTATTTACTGTAGTATTTCTATCTCTGGGGCGTGCATCCAAGTGTATGTAGTTATGGAGTGCACCCAGTCAAACAAAACATGCTATCAATTTCTCTAGGGGAGAATTATGAAAACTAAAAATATTTGGAAAATTAACACTATTGCAGCTGCAATAATTGCTGGTGGCGTTGCGTTACCATCAATTGCAACAGCTGCTGAATCTACCGCCACCTTAGAAGAGGTAGTTGTCGTAGGTTCTCGTGGAGCACCGCGGTCTGTTGGAGACTCACCAGTCCCAGTTGACGTTATCAGTGCCGATGAGCTCGGAAGAGCTGGCAGCAACGACCTGATGATGCAGCTTCAAAGCGCTGTTCCTTCATTAAATGTCCACTTACAACCCATTAGTGATGCGGCGAGTATGATCCGTCCAGCTAACCTTCGTGGTCTGTCTTCTGACAGTACTCTGATCATGGTTAATGGCAAGCGTCGTCACCGTGCTTCAGTTATCGCTTTCCAAGGCGGCGGTGTAAACGATGGTTCACAGGGTCCAGATATCTCTGTAATACCGAGTATCGCTCTGAAATCAGTGGAAGTTCTTCGTGATGGTGCTGCGGCACAGTACGGTTCTGATGCTGTTGCTGGCGTAATCAACTTCGTATTGAACGATTCTGCAGAAGGCGGAAGTTTGAAAGTTAAGCAAGGTCAATTCAGTGAAGGTGATGGCGACACAACTGTAGTCATGGGTAACTTTGGCATGCCTCTTACTGACGCTGGCTTTATGAACATAAGCTTTCAGATGAAAGAGAATGAAGCTACATCGCGCAGCGTTCAGCGTCCAGATGCTCAGGCATTAATTGACGCAGGTAACAACTCAGTGACTCGTCCTGCTCAAATCTGGGGTGCGCCGATTATTGATGATGACGTTACTTTCTTCTTCAATTCTGGTCTCGACCTCGGTAACGGTGGTCAAGCATACATGTTTGGTAACTACTCTGAGCGTGACATCGATGGTGGATTCTACTTCCGTAATCCTGATGGTCGTGGCGGCGTTTTCACTAAAGGTGATGGAACTCGCTTGATTGCTGACGTTACTGGCGACATGTCTGGTAACTGCCCAACTGCTCTTGACCCTTCCGATTATGCTGGTCGTGACGCAGTTATCGCAGATCCAAACTGCTACATCCTTAACCAAGCAGCACCTGGTGGTTATACTCCACGATTTGTGGGTAACATCACTGACTCATCTTTCACTATGGGTAGAAGCGGAGAGTTTGCATCTGGACCATTGGCTGGAACTGCTTTTGATATCAGCGGATCGGTTGGTCGTAACGAAGCATCTTTTGGATTGAACAACACGTTTAACCCTTCTATGGGTCCTGATTCACCTCGTGACTTCGAGACTGGTAGCTACATTCAGCTAGCTAAGACCTTTAACGTTGATATGTCTAAAGAGTACGGGTCTACAAGCGTTGCTTACGGTTATGAGTGGAGAGAGACTACTTTCTCTGTTATTTCAGGAGAAGAATCTTCTTGGGTAGCAGGTCCTTATGCAACTCAAGGATTCAACGTAGGTTCTCACGGTTTTGCTGGTTTCTCACCAGATTCAGCCGGTGCATTCTCACGTCGTAACTATGCAGTCTATGGAGATGTTTCTAACCAAGTATCTGATGACTTGTTGATTCAAGGTGCCCTTCGCTATGAAAACTATAGCAGTGGACTTGATACAACTAACTACAAGTTAGCGTTCAACTACCAGTTGACTGATGACCTTGCTCTTCGTGGATCGCACAGTACAGGTTTCCGTGCCCCTACTCAGGGTCAGGCTAACGTTGTTAATACTCAGACTACTCTTGTTGACGGTCAGTTAACTCAAGCCCAAACTCTTCCAGGGTTCAAGCTTGGAGCTGAGCAACTACAACCAGAAGAATCTACGAGCTTTGCAATTGGTATCGTAGCAACTTTAGGTGAAGTTGAGCTAACAGCTGACTGGTTTAATATTGAAGTCGATGATCGTATCGCACTAACTAGTAACGCAGCTCCAACTGATGCACAGCGCGCAGCGATGACTGCTGCTGGCATTCCTAATGCTGAGCTAATTGGTGAAGTGAACTACTTTACTAACGACTTCAACACTGAGACCTCTGGATTAGACATTGTTGCTACTTACAGTGCTGACCTGATGGGCGGAAGCACCGACTTCAGTGCGGCTTATAACTACACTGATACTGAAGTTTCAGACCAAGGTAATGTGACTAGTGATAGCAAAGTGAAGCGTTTGGAAGAAGGTCTTCCTAACCATCGCGCAACTTTCACTATGGATCAGCAGTGGGAAAATGTTAGTGCATTTGTAAGAGCCAACTACTATGGCGAATACTATGCAGTGCATGCTGACTGGTTTGGTACTAATGCTGATTCAGCAATGACAGTTGACGTAGAAGTTACCTATGACATAAATGATAACTTCAACGTTTCTGTTGGTGCACAGAATATCTTCGATCAAGAAGCAGAGAAGATTGATGGATCAGCAGGTGCAGTTGCAGCAGGTGTCCCTGGTAATGTTCTTGGCGCAATCTACTATGAGACTTCGCCAATGGGTATTGAAGGTGCTTTCTGGTACGTTAGTGCTGGCTACAACTTCTAAAACTCAGTTAATGAGTTCATAGAAAATTAAGTTTGATTTTTATTCGGACTTAAATGCTACAAGAAAAAGGGATGCCAACTGGCATCCCTTTTTTTATGTTCAATTTTAATATAGCTCTCCATTTCCGGATTTAGATCTAGCATCAATGATGTCTATCTGCTTTTGAAAGGCAAAACTTAATGAGAAAATACTAACTACACTAGCTATCACTATGAGCTTCTGAATTGTAGCCTGCCTAACCATTTCATCTAAATTATCAAAAGGATTTCCTGCTAACAACTGATAAACAACGTAGGCAACAACACAGAGTAAGTATCCAGCTGTAACCCAAGCAAAGCGGTTATCTACCTCGCTTCGCAGTAAAACGATCAAATACAGCAACGCACCGGGCACTAATAATCTAAATGCGTTGACGGCAAAAAAGACATGTAGATCAAGATAGAGGTCATAGGGTGTCAAACCAACACCTGCAAAAAACACAGTTCCTACAAAAAAGAAAAGAGAACCTACAAATGAAAGTCTTGTATTTATAAGGTCTTCGCGAAATAAGGCAGATATATAAAAGAAAGCTATTCCCACAGCCGCGAAGAAAAACATCGACATATTGAAAAAAAAGCCTGAAAGAAAATTCACCTGATCTGAATGTGAATGATATCCCCCAAGGTCACTCAAAAAGTTGTGGGTAAATGAATAGCCCGCCTGTGCTGCATCGTGTATGTTACCCCCAGGATAGAAATACATTCCCAGACAAACCGAAAACATAAAAAAGACCGAAACAAACTGTAAAACTCGAACGGGCCAAAAATTACTCACAGCGTTAGCTCCTTTAAATATGCCATTTAGATTACCAGAGGGTTACAAATTATTCAGCAAAGATACAAACCTGACTTGCTTTTTTGTCGCAAATGATAATAATTACCGTTCTCATATAGATTTACTCCAAATAGGTCCCTTTCATGCAACGTTCTACCTCGTTATTTCACGCCATCATTACCACAATAGCTGTTTGCCTATTAGGTATTGCGCCAGTAGAGTCAGTATTTGCAGATGAAGTAAATATTTATTCGGCTCGGCAAGAGTCATTAATAAAACCTCTTTTAGACCGATTTACTCAGAAGACTGGCATTAAAATAAATATGGTTACTGGTAAAGGTGATGCCTTACTTACAAGACTAAAAAGTGAAGGAATGAACTCTCCGGCAGATCTATTGTTAACCGTTGATGCCGGAAGACTTTACCGGGCCCAAGAAGCTGGGGTACTTCAAGCAGTCGAATCTCTTGGTCTGAATAATGATATTCCGAGTCATCTTCGTAGCATAGATGGTCAGTGGTACGGACTGAGCGTTCGTGCAAGGGTTTTAGTTTATGCCAAGGATCGAGTACAACCTAGTGAACTTAGCAGCTACGAGGCTCTTTCAGATCCAACTTGGAAAGGGAGAATTTGTATTCGTTCATCCAGTAATATATACAATCAATCACTTGTGGCCGGCATGATCGCCTCTCAAGGAATGGCAGATACTGAAATCTGGCTCGCAAGTTTCGTAAGTAACTTTGCCCGGCCGCCAGCTGGAGGGGATAGAGACCAAATCAAAGCCGTTGCTGCCGGACAATGTGATGTAGCAATCGTCAACAGTTACTATCTGGGTGCAATGATCTCATCCAGCGACAAAACTCAACAAGATGCAGCAAGTAAAGTAGCTTTATTCTGGCCCAATCAAAAAGATCGCGGTACACATATCAATATCTCTGGCGCCGGAGTCACCCGAGCGGCAAAGAATATTGAGTCCGCAAAACAACTTATTAGTTTCTTGGCGTCTAATGAGAGCCAACAATGGTACGCGGATCGCAACAATGAGTTTCCGGTGCGAGATACCGTACAAGTCAGTAGTACTCTGGACTCTTGGGGTCCCTTTAAAGCAGATACCATTAACGTCACTGAATTGGGACGTAACAATGCTGAGGCTATTAAAGCCATGGATCGTGCGGGTTGGAAATAGACTCTCAAATGTCAGCCATGAGCTCCACTGAGCAGCCTACAGGTCGCCGTTGGCGCGCAAGCTTATTTATTGTCACTGCAGTTATTGCATTGCCTATACTAGTCATATTTGCCAGCCTTCTACTACCGTTTTCAACCGCTTGGCAGCACCTTTTTGAAACCGTATTAACGGACTATGTAACAAATTCTCTAATTCTAATGATTGGCGTTGGTTTTGGCACTTTACTACTAGGCGTAAGTGCCGCTTGGCTCACAGGCATGTGTGATTTTCCAGGACGTAAAATTCTATCCTGGGCTTTTTTACTCCCTATGGCTATGCCAGCCTACATTATTGCCTACACTTACACAGGGATCTTGGACTTCTCTGGGCCTATTCAAAATTCACTTAGAGGAATCTTTGATTGGCAGTATGGAGACTACTATTTCCCCCAAGTAAGGTCTCTTAGCGGCGCTATTTGTATGCTGTCATTAGTACTTTACCCCTACGTTTATATGTTAGTCAGAGTCGCCTTTATTGAGCAGTCAACGGCAGTTCTTGAGGCCAGTCGCAATCTGGGTAAAAGACCCTGGGAAACTCTCTTTCAAGTTGCTATCCCCATGGCCCGTCCAGCCATTGTTGCAGGGGTTAGTCTGGCACTCATGGAAACCCTCGCCGACTACGGAACAGTCGCTTATTTCGGTGTTAATGCCTTTACCACTGGAATTTTTAGAACTTGGTATGGTCTCGGGGATCTAACGACCGCCGCTCAATTATGCGCGTTCTTAATGTTATTTGTATTTGCTCTTATTCTGGCGGAGCGATGGTCTCGGCAACGTCTTCGATTCCATCATGATTCCGCACAAAAGAAAATGGTTCGTATGCAACTGAAAGGTTGGCGCGCAATCCTGGCGTTGTCGATTGGGATTCTAATTGTTTCTCTTGGATTCATTATTCCTGCAGGACAGCTGGCTCTTTGGGCAGCGACACGTATACAAGAAAACCTCAACGCAAACTTTTTAAGCCTACTCTTTAATAGTTTTGCTCTCGCATCTCTGGCATCTCTTTGTTGCTTAATCATCGCAATATTTTTAGCCTACACAAAAAGAGTCTTTAACTCACGAATCGAGCTTGGTGCCGTAGGAGTTGCCAGCCTTGGATATGCGGTTCCGGGTACGGTCATCGCTGTTGGTGTTCTAATTCCAATCGCTTGGCTCGATAACCAAATCGACTTTCTGAGTAAAGCATGGTTTAACTACCCCACAGGGCTTTTGTTAAGCGGTACCATAGGGATCCTAGTGTTTGCCTATATCATCAGATTCTTGTCTGTTGCGCTCAATACCGTGGATTCTGGTTTGACAGCCATCAAACCCAGTATCGATGAATCAGCCCGTTCCTTGGGCGCAACACCCGTCAGAGTCCTTAGCCGTGTCCACTTACCGATACTGCGAACTAGCCTACTTACAGCGCTTTTGTTGGTCTTTGTTGAAGTGTTAAAAGAACTACCTACTACGCTGATCTTGAGGCCGTTCAATTTTAATACACTTGCGGTTCGAACTTATGAACTTGCCTCTGATGAGCGCTTAATTGATGCTGCACTCCCGGCGCTCGCAATTGTTATAATTGGTCTGTTGCCGGTACTACTAATTACCAAAAGTATTCTTAATGAGCGCTCGACTAATGAATAACCAATTAATCTTAGACCAAGTAACCGTTAAGTATGGCGTTATGCCCGCGGTTTCCGATGCTACTTTTTCTCTAGTAGAGGGTGAAATTGGCTGTCTGCTGGGGCCCTCAGGATGCGGCAAAACTACCCTACTAAGAGCCATTGCTGGGTTCGAGCCTGTGTCGACAGGTAGCATCAGTCTGCATGGAGAATTCATCAGCACGCCAAGAAATACAAAAGCTCCGGAAGACAGAGCTGTGGGTATGGTATTTCAAGATTTTGCTCTCTTCCCGCACCTAAATGTTAATAAAAACATTGGTTTTGGCCTCAGTAATCTTTCAGGTGCAGAAAAAAGCCTTCGTATTACTGAAATGTTAGAACTTGTAGGTTTAACAAGTGTTGCAGAACGCTTTCCTCATGAATTATCCGGCGGACAACGACAACGAATTGCTCTGGCAAGAGCATTAGCCCCAAGCCCACAAATCTTATTACTCGATGAGCCGTTTTCTAACCTGGATGCGGAACTTCGAACTCAGTTAGCGGCTGAAGTGAGATCGCTGTTAAAGAAAAACAAGGTCACTGCACTCATGGTCACCCATGATCAAGATGAGGCCTTTGCTATGGCAGACAAAATCGCACTGCTCAATGCTGGGAATATTGTGCAAGTAGATACCCCATACAAGTTGTACCACAAACCAGGTAGTCTATTTGCAGCGGACTTCATTGGAAAAGGTGCCGTTATCAACGTGGGTATTGATGCAGCAGGCTTATTGGGAAATAACCTGGGTAGCCTGTCTCTTAACACGCTCCCTGAAGACTTCGGCAACACCGTTAAATTACTAGTACGACCTGATGATATTGCATATGACGATACGTCCGATACGAAGCTAGAAGTTGTTTCTAAATCTTTCCTCGGACCTAACTACCTTTATGAACTAGCCCTGAAAGATGGTCAACTTGTACCCTGCTTAACTCACAGTCACGTCGATATTGCAGTTGGTGATGAACTTCCCGTGCAATTTGATCTGCGGCACGTCGTCATTTTCAATCCTGACTAACTATTTTTGTTGGCATTTCTGGTCTCTTTTGCGCTTCTTTAAAGCGGCTAGCTGCCATTCTGGCAACTTTACTCGAGTATCATAATCAGCGTCTTCGTCATACTCAGACATATCCTCTGACACTACTCTATTGAGCTTGCTCAAGGCCGACCTAAACCATCCCTTTGAAGTTGTTTTATCTGACATAAATATGAAAGCCTCCAGAGAACTGAATAATCTTTATTCTCAGGCGTGAGGTACGCTAAAGGTGTTGACCAATACCACACCGCCAACAATTAGAAATAAACCAAGAATTGCTGGCCACTTGAGTAGGTCTCCATAAAGGACGTAAGACATGATGGCTACTAAGAACACGCCTACTCCACTCCATGTAGCATAAACTACCGACAGAGGTATAACCTTCACCGCGTGTGTCAAAAGATAAAAGGACGCTGTTAACAAAACTGCCAAGGCAACTGTTGGAATAAGTTTTGAAAAGTTTTGCGTCAACGGCAACATGAGAGTGCCAGCAACCTCTAAAATAATTGCACCCATTAAAAACAGATAACTTGTCACGCTGGATATCCTATAGCCATAGGGATGAAAGAATTCCATCTAGCGTAACCCAGTATTCGTGATTCAAGCAAGCAAGAAAAAAGCCGCCCATACGGGCGGCTTATAAAAAGTCAATTCATCAACAAATTTTACTTGGAGGCTAATTCTAGACTATCTCCAAAGCAGTCGTTAGCCAAAAAATCAAGTAATCCAGTATAAAACATCATGTTATGTCTAAAAAATAAAGTCGTATAAAAGTGATCCGCGCCCTCTAGCCACATCATTTTGTGCTGAATACCCGCGTTTTCTAGAGCCGCAATATACTTTCTCGCATGCTTCGGTGGCACACGTTGGTCAACATCACCATGTATTACAAGAAGAGGTATATTAACTTTTTCCACCTCTTTTATGGGCGACATGCTCTCTTCCCACATTTTTATTTGCTCGATGGAACTCGCAGTTGGGAAACGAAGCATTTGGTTTTTATAATAATTAAGTTGTTGGATGTTATCTGCTACCGCAGCACCGGCAATGGCACATTGATAAATCTGATCTTCCCTCGATGCGGCTATTAATGCCGCATAACCACCATAGGACCAACCAAACATCGCCATTCTATCAGGGTCAACAATGCCCTGATCTACTAGATATAATGCCCCATCATCTTTGTCGTCTTGCATTTTACGGCCACCCTCGCCGCCATTAATAAATGCTGACTGATAAAATTCCAAACCATAAGCTGTAGACCCACGATATTGCGGCTGCAAAACCATATAACCATAATTCGCCAGAAGTTGCGCCCATCCATCATACCCCGGATTTTCGCCCACAAAAGGCCCGCCATGGGGCATTACTACAAGGGGAAATGGTCCTTTCCAATTTGGAACAGTAATAAATCCGCGGATATCTTTACCATCCCGTGACTTGTACTTAATCGCCTTAACATCAGCGAGTTGATCACTCGACAACCAAGGCATTTTAGATCCTATCGTCTGGAAACGGCCATTTTTCAGTAAGTAATAGGTACCGGGATCCCTTGGCCCAGAGTTATATACCACCATACTGCTTCCGTCACGTGAACGACTAGTAATACGTACTCTATCCGCATGGGGCACAAGGGACTTTAACTGTTCATAAATTGCCTTTTCCTCGCCATCGAACCATTCATACTCGTAGTCTCGACCTTTAGCATAACCAATTGCGGTAATAAGCGTTGGATTAGCGTAAATGTTAGAGTGAACACGAGGGTAAACGTCACCATCTGATCTTCGGTATATTAATTCATTATATTTTTTAGAATCTGGATTAAAAGACCAAAGCCCAACTGTATTCGCACCATTATGAGCTGTGACCAGAAGATCTTCAGGAGATAGTGGATCAACTCCAACAGCTTCCCAAGTTTCGAATTTATCTACTTTTTGACGATTTATCTCCTGCCAATCTCCGCTTCCTTTCTTCCGATAGAAACTAAGGAATTCTTTGGTTTGCCCATCATAACCAGACGCGAACCGAGGATTTCCATATCCATCAAAACGGAAATTGTAAACCTTTGGGTTTTCTCGACTAATCAGCTTTCGTGAACGTCTTTCCACATCATATTCATAATACTTTCGGTAGTAAGAGCCCGAGTCATAGTCATAGATAATAAACTTATTTTCCTTTCCATATATGGGCTTTAATAAACCGCCACGTTGAGAACCCAGTTCAGAGAGTTTTTGCCACTGAGATTTTTTAGGATTCTTGTGCAGCGTCAGCAATCCCCTGGTGGTTTTGTATACGCCATCATTGAAACCATCTATTTTACTGCGCACCTGGTCCCGCGCAGAGAATATGATCTTGTCCTTCGCTGCCCAATAAAAACTGGTCATTTCCATAGGCTTGGCATCCATTTTAAACGGCCTCGCACTTAGATCGTTGGCATCATAGATTTCCAAGATGGGATTACCATCTTGAGTCGCGATTTTGAGTAGGGCAAGTTTATTACCATCAGGGGATATCTTTACTTGTTGCATGTCAGGCCTCTTTGCCCAAGCCTCTAGCGGATAAGGCTCGTTCTGACTAGACAACACCGAGCCAGACATGGCGGTTATCAACAAAGCGGATATCCATAAATTAATTTTTGTCATTTTCTACACCTTCTCATCACAAATTCATTATCAAAATAAACATTTTCCTAAAAAAGCCCCCCCAACGTAGTTGAGGGGGCTAATCGGTGTAACCTAAGTAACTAAGAATATTTAGAACTGATAGGCAAAGTTAGCGTAGATGGTACGGCCCATCATGTTGTAGCCATATCCAATTGCCGCATTATTCTTAGAAATGATTTCAGTCCCATCAACCTGCGGTGGTGCTTTATCCATTAAATTACTTACACCTACAATCACACCCCAATGGTCGGGTTCTTCATAGCTTAGAGACAAAGAGTGGACCAAGTAATCCTTCGCAAAACCAACATCGCGACACAACAGGTCCTCTTGACCACCCAAACAAGTGTCACCAGACGTTCCAGTACCATTAGAATCATTAATGTCACTGAATGGATCAATTCCAGCTACGTCTTGGTCTACAGCTGCGATAAAGTTGCTACGAAGCTGCACTCTCCACTTATCCCAAGAAACTCTTAATGTAGAGTTAGCTTTCCAGCTTGGGAAACCCCATTCTTCTGCATAGTCCTCGAAGTCCTCATTGCCTTCGTCATCAATAAATAACGTAGACCGCTCGATTGAACGGTGCGCTGTAATATCAAGGTCTATATCAAAAGGCTTCTCAGCAATAACGATCTGATCTGAGAACGTAACGTTCACATCTACACCACGAGCTTTTTCGTTGTCGCGATTCAAGAATCCATTATCAAGCAGAGTAATCACAGGATCTGTAGGATCTGAGAAATCACGAGTAATTCTGCTACAGAAGGCACTAGCGCCAGTCAGACTACCGTAACAATCATTAACAATATACTGGCCGCTCGGCTCAATAATAGTGTCATCAATGTCTACTTCATAATAGGTTGAGCTAACACCGAAATCGAACTCATTACTAAACTCTTGTTCCCATGAGAAGCCGAGAGTCCATGACTCTGATGTTTCAGGTTCCAGGGTTAAAGAGCCTCCAGTCGCCTGCTCAACACTGTACGAACCAAATCCTTGAGCAAGAGTAGGGTCTACGCCATTGGCACGACAGTTATCAAGCACGTATGACTCTCTGGTCTCATTAGCAGCAATATATTCGCCAGTGAACTCATCAATCGCATCTTCTGGGACATAACATGGGTCACCAATAGTATTGAAGCCTGTCTGATTAGCCAAGAATAACTCTCTCAAGTTAGGAGCTCTAAATGCAGTACCGTAAGTACCACGGATTAAAAGAGAGCTCACCGGACGCCAACCAATTTTTGCAGATTCGGTAGTATTGTTTCCGTAAATCTCATCATCAGTTAATCGCGCAGACAAGTTGAGTGTTAACTCTTGAGCAAGTGGTTTGTTAGCAAGTAAAGGGGCCTCTATCTCAACAAAGACCTCAGTCATATCTTTCTTACCAACAGCTCCCCCATCAGAGAAGTATCCGAAGAACAAACCATCTCTAGCCACAGCATCAGGCATCGAGTTAATCTCATCTTTTCGATACTCCAACCCGACGATACCCATCACCGGACCACCTTCCATTTCAAAAAGATCACCCGTCATCGATGCTGCAATAATCGTTTGCTCGTACTCTGTATCGAAATCACGACTATCGAACAGATAATCAGTCTCTGCCTGAGTTGCAAACTCACCAACTATATCCGCTGGGTATAAAGATGGCGCAAACATATTCACAGCCACACAACCTGCAGCAGTGTCATCAGCCATTGATACACCCGTGTCGTTAACACATGGAGTGTCGGTGGAAGAGTAGTTACCCAACGACAGGTCTAGACGGTCCCCACGAATACCATAACGATGGGACTCACCCTTTGACTTGGAGTAAGACACATACGCATCAAACGACCAGTTTGACAAACTGCCAAAATCCATACCAGGCAAATCGCCTTTCAAACCTGCTACGAATCGAAGGTTCTTAAACGTGGCATCAGACGCAGAGCGATCATTTTTAACTGAAACAATCGGCAATGTACCCATAGCGCCTAGGGGGCCACTCAAAAGCCCAAAGGCAGCTGGACTACAGATTGACGCAGGCAGTCCATAACAACCGTTCAAATTAGTATAGTGGTTAGAGAACTGAGCAACATACGAGGGATTAGTCCAAAGACCATCCTGGGCGGTACCACAGTCAACACCATTCTCTGCATTGGGGTTACATAGGTTGTAAGGGTTA
>Ga0207964_1000292_pt1 | contig 15007 bp, 11 predicted proteins | sample Knorr_S23_td_250_FD_185608 | JGI IMG/M metagenome (GOLD analysis project Ga0207964, IMG submission 185608) | Marine microbial communities from Southern Atlantic Ocean transect - Knorr_S23_td_250_ad_251m_LV_A (SPAdes) (version 2) | ecosystem: Environmental > Aquatic > Marine > Oceanic | place...
TGTTGAAAATGAAATTAAAGTTGTTGAAGACACTAAAGAAACAATTACACCTAAAGTAATTGAGAGTAATGAAGAGAGTCTTGATGAAGTTGTAAGCAATTATGAAGCAAATACACAAAATTAAAAGAAGAGTTTCAAGGCAAATATTTGTTGGCGATGTTGCAATTGGTGGCGACGCTCCAATCAGTGTTCAAAGTATGACAAATACAGATACTTGTAATGTTGATTCAACTATTTCTCAAATAATTTCTCTTCAAGAGGCTGGCGCTGACATGGTTAGGGTTTCAATTCCTACTATGGAGGCAGCTGAAGCTTTTAAAAAAATTAAAAAATCAGTTAAGATACCACTAATTACTGATATTCATTTTGATTACAAGATAGCATTAAAAGTTGCAGAATATGGCTCAGATTGTCTCAGAATCAATCCAGGGAATATTGGTAAAGAGGATCGTGTAAGGGAAGTTGTCGCATCTGCAAAAGATAATGCTATTCCTATAAGGGTTGGAGTTAACGCGGGATCACTTGAGAAAGATTTGCAAAAGAAATATACTGAGCCTACTCCAGAAGCAATGGTGGAATCCGCTTTTAGGCATATAGATATTTTAGATAGGTTAAATTTTGATAACTTTAAAGTTTCTCTCAAGGCTTCTGAAGTTTTTATGACCGTGTTTGCCTATCGTCAACTTGCTTCACAAATTGATAACCCACTTCACCTCGGTATTACTGAGGCTGGGTCTTTTCGCTCGGGTGCAGTTAAATCATCAATCGGTATGGGTCTTCTTTTAAGTGAGGGCATAGGGGACACAATACGGGTATCACTGGCATCAGATCCTGTGAATGAAGTTAAGGTAGGTTTTGATATTTTGAAATCACTTCACTTAAGAAAAAAAGGTGTCAATTTAATTGCCTGTCCATCATGCTCAAGACAAAAATTTGATGTCATTTCTGTAGTCAATGAATTAGAATCTCGTCTCGAAGATATTACTGAATCTATAGATGTTGCGGTAATTGGTTGCGTAGTCAATGGCCCAGGTGAGGCAAAAGAGGTTAGTGTAGGTCTTACTGGAGGTTCACCTAACTTATTATATATTGATGGTAAAACTCACAGTAAAGTAGACAATGAATCTTTGGTTGATACTCTTGAGATGCAGATTAGAAGGAGAATAACTATTTCAAACGTCTAACTCTTTTGAAAGCTTTATATTTATAGATGCCAATAATTGAGTAATAACCTATAGATGCCGTAACTACCGAAGTAATTAATCCGCCAACCCAAAAAGCTAATGTCGCATTTCCAAAATTTTGCATTAAATAGGTGAATGTAAATTCGAATTCTGGATCCATCTCAATGCCCATAATAGAGGCGCCTAATTTGTAAGTAAAGAAATAAAAAGGAACCATTGTAATTGGATTGTTGACCCATACAACAAGTATTGAAAGCAGAATATTTGCTGAAAAAACCACCGCAAAGATTGCAACCAACAGAGTGTGCATTGGAAGAGGAATAAATGCAAAAAAAAGACCGATAGCAAAGGCTTTAGCAATTGTTTTTTTATTCCATTTCCAAATTTCAGGATTTGTTAAATGTTTATTAAACCAGCCAAGATTAATATTCTCTGGTTTAGGGCTATATTTTTTTAGTGTCTCTTTCATTAATATGCTGAAACCTTAATAATATTTTCTGACGTCAAGCCGTAAAGTTCATAGAGCTCAGATTGTGAGCCGTGTTCAGTTACATAGTCTGGAACCCCTAGTATATGAAGATTCGTTTTGATATTGTTGTTTTGAAGTAATTCATTTACGGCGCTTCCTGCCCCCCCATTTACGGTATTGTCTTCAATCGATATGAGAGTTCTAGATTCATTTGCAATTTTAATTATTAGGTCTTTATCTAGAGGCTTTACAAATCTCATATCTACAACGGTTGCATTAATTTTTTCCGAGGCTTCAAGTGCAATATCAAGCATATTTCCAAAAGAAAAAATGGATATATCTTTTCCAGTTCTTACAATGTTTCCTTTTCCAATTTCAATTGAAGACTCTGTTGTAAATTCATTTATATTAGATTTTCCCCTTGGAAATCTTATACAAACTGGACCTTTAAAATGATTTGCAAAGTTGAGTGCTTTATACATTTCTAAAGACGAGCTTGGAGCTATGATGATAATATTGGGTATACATCTTAAGAAACTCAAATCAAAAATTCCTGCATGAGTTGCTCCATCAGCTCCTACAAGTCCAGCCCTGTCGATAGCAAAAGTAACATTTAAATTTTGCAATGCTATGTCATGGATAAACTGATCATAGCCTCGTTGTAAAAAGGTTGAGTAAATCGCAACTATTGGTTTTAATCCCTTTGTAGCCATCCCACCTGCAAGTGTTACTGCATGCTGTTCAGCTATGGCTACATCCACAAAACGTTCAGGAAATTGATTTGCAAAGTCAACCATTCCTGAGCCTTCAGACATCGCTGGAGTTATTCCAATAACTTTTTCATCATCCTTGGCAGTATTGCAAAGCCAATCTCCAAAAACACTACTATAGCTTGGGAAATTATTACTTGATGTTGAGGGGGGTGAGATACCATGAAATTTAAGTGGATTTTCTTCAGCTGCTTCAAGTCCATGGCCTTTTTTTGTAATGATGTGAAGAATTCTAGGCTTCTCAAGATTTTTTAGATTTTCTAAAGTTTTAATTAAGATGGAAATATCATGACCATCAATTGGCCCAAAATAGTCAACACCTAATTCTTCAAAAAGAGTTCCTGGAAGAATCATTCCTTTTAAATGTTCTTCTGATCGTTTCGCAAATTTTTGAATTCGTGGAAGTCTTTCTAAAAATTCAAGTGATTTAGATTTCATTGTAGAGTAGATCTTTCCTGAAATCAGCCTAGTTAGATATTTACTGAGCGCTCCTACGTTCTTAGAGATTGACATATCATTGTCATTGAGAATGATCAAAAGATTGGCATCAGTATCTCCAGCATGATTAAGTGCCTCAAAAGACATGCCGCCAGTTAGAGCGCCATCACCAATCACAGCAATAGAAGTATCAGGCTTATTGTTCAGTTTATTTGCAAATGCAATTCCTAATGCAGCACTTATAGAGGTTGATGAGTGGCCTGCTCCAAAGACGTCATGTTCACTTTCACTTCTTTTTGTAAAGCCAGACAATCCATCTTTCTGACGAAGCGTGGACATCATATCTTTTCTTCCAGTTAGAACTTTATGGGTGTAGGCCTGGTGACCCACATCCCAAACAAAAGTATCATCAGGGCTATCAAAAACATAATGCAGAGCCAAGGTTAATTCAATTGTTCCAAGATTAGAGCTTAAATGACCCCCAGTCTTTTCTATACTTTCAACTAAAAATATTTTAATCTCTTCTGCAAGCGTATTAAGCTCATCAATACTTAGGCTTTTAATATCAGTGGGATTTTGGATTTGATCTAATATCATCTTAGAAGAATTAATAGTTTATCTTGAAACAGAATAAAGAGTCGAATTATACACTTCTCAGCGCAAATTAAAATGAAGCCCTAATGGAGTTTTTATGTTTATTAGAGTACTAATTAGACATTTTTCTAATTGCGGTGAGTAAAATTATAGGTTTTAGAATAATATCTTTCAAAATATGCATTCTATCTGTGCTTTATATAAGTTTACTAGGCTTGATGATTTTGAAGCTATGCAGCTACCTCTTAAATCGTTTCTCAATTCTTTAGCCATCAAAGGCACTCTTTTGTTAGCTCGAGAGGGAATAAATGGAACAATTTCAGGCACTAAAGATAGCCTTGAAAAGGTTCTTGACTACTTGCAGTCAGATTCAAGATTTCTTGGACTTGAGTATAAATACTCCTATAGTAAAAAAATTCCATTTAAAAGGCTTAAGGTTAAATTAAAAAAAGAAATAGTAACTATGGGTTTGACAGAAATTGACCCAACATATTCTGCTGGAACTTATGTAAAACCAAAAGATTGGAATGAATTAATCAATGATCCTGATGTTGTATTGATTGATACTCGAAATAATTATGAATATGAAATTGGAAGTTTTAAGGGTGCTATCAATCCCAATACTGAAACTTTTAGAGAATTTCCAAGTTTTACAAAAAATAGTTTAGAGAAGTATCGAAATAAGAAAATTGCCATGTTTTGTACTGGAGGTATTCGCTGCGAAAAATCTACAGCTTATCTTAAATCCGAAGGCTATGAAAATGTTTATCACTTACAAGGAGGGATTCTTAAATACCTAGAAGAGGTTGGTGAGGATGAAAGTTTATGGGAAGGGGAGTGTTTTGTTTTTGATGATAGAGTTGCAGTTAAACATAATCTAGAGCAGGGTAAATATGATCAATGTCATGCTTGCCGATTTCCTATTACTGAAGAGGACACAGTGCACCCTCATTATGAGAAGGGAGCTTCATGTCCAAGATGCTATGGAACTAAAAATATAAATCAAATGAGTCGCTATAGAGAAAGAGAAAAACAAGTTCAGTTAGCTAAAAAAAGAGGTGAAGAACATATTGGCGATGACGCTATTAAAATTGCAAAAAAGCATAGTTAATTTAATAAATAAAAGGTTTTTATGTTTGAAAGAAATGATATTTCAAGGCTTAAGAAAGACATTATTTTAGATGTTGAATTATTAGGCTCAAAATTTAATTTACATACTCGATGGGGGGTGTTTAGTCCTCGATCAATTGATGATGGCACTATACTGCTAATGAAATATATTAGTGTTGGTGAGAGTGATATATGTTTAGATTTGGGTTGCGGTTATGGTCCCATTGGGCTTGCTTTAGCAAGACATTGTCATAAGGGTCAAGTACATATGGTTGATAAGGATTTTATTGCAGTTGAGCTTGCAAATTACAATGCAAAAAATAATGGCATCAATAATGCTGAAGCTTATCTCTCAGATGCGTTTACGCATGTACCAAGTGAGGTTAAGTTTCATCAAATTATTTCAAATATTCCAGCAAAAGTTGGAAGGGAGCAGCTTTCAATTATTCTTTATGATGCCTATGAAGCTCTTGAGTCTGGAGGAAAAATTACTGTTGTTACGATTAATGGATTGAAAGATTTTATAAAGACAAATTTTAAGTCTGTTTTTGGTAATTATAAAAAAATTAAACAAGGACAAAAATATATAATTTCGCAAGCTGTAAAACAATAATTCTTGAATGATTCTTTGCAGTGATTTAAATACTAGATTAAAATAACAAAAAAAATTGGAGTAATAAATTGGAAGTATTAGAAAAAATTCAAAAGCAAGTAGATAGTGCAGCAATTGTCATATATATGAAAGGAACGCCTCAGTTTCCCCAGTGTGGTTTTTCAGCACGAGCCGCTCAAACGCTTGCTTCAACTGGAGTTGAGTTTGCCTATGTAAATGTTTTTGAAGATCAGGAAGTGTTTCAGAGTCTCCCTGACTTTGCAGATTGGCCAACCTTTCCACAGATATATTTCAATTCAGAACTTGTTGGTGGAGGAGACATTATCATTGAAATGGCAGAGCAAGATACTTTAAAGGATGCTATGCAAGAAGCTGTTGAAAAGTTTAATGGCTAAATAACTACACTCTTCTCAATTTATAACCATTTACTTTAAGCCATTGCCTATGCTTCATGAAGTCAGGCATGATTGATTCTACTGAGTTCCAGAAATTAACAGAGTGATTTCTATGAATTGTGTGAACTAATTCATGGACAATGACGTAATCAATGACATCCATTGGAGCCATAATTAAAAGGTAATTCAGGTTTATATTATTTTTTGAAGAGCATGAGCCCCACATTGTTTTTTGGTTCTTAATTCTGACTTGATTGACTGTCAAATTGTGTTGATCAGAAAAATACGCAACTCTAGGAAGTGCTATCTCTCTAAATTTATTTTTGTACCATTTTTTTATAGATAATGAGAGGGCTTTTGGGTCAATAGAATTAGTAATAAATTCTTCACCATTAAAGACTAGTGCTTTTGATTCGCTTTGTTTTATAGTAATCGGAAAAAGTGAGCCTAAATATAGTAGGTTATTTTGATTTTTTTTAACATCCTTTAATTGATCTTCTATTAATCTTTTTTTACTTTGAATCCAGTTTTCTTTTTTGTCAATAAAATCTTGAATCTTTTCGATAGAGAGTCTTTTAGGTGCACGAACAACTAGCTCTGCATCTTCGTTAATGGATAAACTAAGTGTTTTACGCTTGCTTCTAATTATCTTGCTTGGTGTCATATAAAATTTTAAATTACTTAATCCATTCTCTTGCATTTTCAAACATCCTCATCCAGGGTGAGCGCTCTTCCCAATCACCTGGGTGCCAAGAGTTCTGAATGACTCTAAAAACCCTCTCAGGATGGGGCATCATGATAGTAATTCTCCCAGTCTCATCACAAATCGCTGCAGCTGAATTATGAGAGCCATTAGGATTATGGGGATAAGTATCAGAGGGTTTTCCAGAATGATCAACATACTGCATTGAAATATTATTGACAGGTGAATTTGACTTAAAGGTCGCTTTTCCTTCACCGTGAGCAATGGCGATTGGCATGATTGAGCCTTCCATGCCCTCAAATAGTATTGATTTTGAGTGATTAATCTTGACTCCTGTAAATCTGGCTTCAAACTGCTCCGAAGTATTTCTTTCAAATGAAGGCCAATCATCAGTTCCAGAAATAATTTCTCTTAGATTTGAAATCATTTGACAGCCATTACAGACGCCTAAGGTAAAGCTGTCATGCCTTTGAAAGTATTTAGAAAATTCATCTTTGGCCCTGTCATTTAATAAAATGGAGTTCGCCCATCCTCTCCCAGCTCCAAGAACATCACCATAGGAGAATCCTCCACAAGCAGCTAAACCCTTAAATTTTGATAAAGAGATTTGCCCTGATAAAATTTGACTCATATGAACATCAGTCGCTTCGAAACCAGCTTTTGAGAATGCTGCTGCCATTTCAATATGCCCATTAATCCCTTGCTCTCTAAGGATTGCAATTTTTGGCCTTACGCTTCGATTTAGATAGGGCGTACTGATGATTTCATTGATGTCAAAACTTGTTGAGACTTTGAGGCCATTTGAAGTTTTAGATATTTCTAAATTTTCAGATTCGGCACATTCTGGATTGTCCCTTAGTTTTGAAATTTGATAAGAGGTTGAAGACCATAACTCCTGAAGATTGTTTCTCTTACTTTGAAAAACTTTTACATCCTCATGGTAGATTACAATTTCGTCAGTAGAATTTATCTTGGCAATTGATTTTATATGCTCTTTGAGTCCAATTTTAGCTAGCTCATTTAGAACAGTCATTTTATTGTTATCACTGACTTGAATAATGCATCCGAGCTCTTCATTAAATAAATCAGTAAAGAGGTCTGAGACACTTATATCTAGACCACATTGAGAGGCGAATGCCATTTCCACTAAGGAGATAAATGCACCTCCATCAGATCGGTCATGGAAAGCGCTAACCAAGTTCTTCTTATTCAAAGAATTCATTATTGAGAAGAATTTAGCAAAAAGAACAGGATCATCAAGGTCAGGCGCTGTATTGCCAATTTGGTTAAAAACTTGCGCAAGGGATGAGCCTCCCATCCTATTTTTACCAAGCCCAAGATCCACTAGATATAACTCAGAATTGACCCCTCTATTGAGTAGGGGCGTCATTTGCAACCTTGCATCAGGTGTTTTTGAGAAGGCGCTGATAATGAGTGATAAAGGTGCAGTCACAGATTTATCCTTGTCATTCTTTCTCCATGAGCTTTTCATGGACATAGAGTCTTTTCCAACCGGGATGGTTAAGCCAAGTTGAGGGCAAAGTTCCATGCCAATTGATTTAACTGCTTCGTAAAGTTTTGCATCTTCTCCAGGGTGACCACTTGCACACATCCAGTTTGCTGAAAGGTTGATGTGACTGATGTCTTCAATATAGGCACTGAGTAAATTCGTTAAAGCCTCTCCAACACTCATTCTTGCAGCTGCAGCGGCATTGATCAGTGAAATTGGAGTTTTTTCTCCAATAGACATAGCTTCACCTTGATAACCGTCAAAATCTGAAAGAGAAATGGCGCAGTCAGCAACAGGAACTTGCCACGGACCAATCATTTGGTCTCTTGCAATGAGCCCAGTTACAGTTCGATCGGCTATAGTGATTAAGAAATTTTTACTTGCAACGGTCGGTAATTTGAGTAAACGATTAATAGCATCATTAATCGAAATATTATTTGGATTAAACTCATTTTCGATATTAGGTAAAGACTTAACATCTTTATGAGTTTTAGGAGATGAGCCAAATAGAAGTGACATTGCAATGTCAATTGGCTTGTTATTAAAATGAGAGTCTTCCAAAAGTAAATGTCTATCTTCTGTTGCGCTTCCTAATACGGCATAAGGCGCTCTCTCTTTCAGGCAAATCTCATCAAAAAGAGCAATACTTTCCTCTTTAATTGCAATGACATATCTCTCTTGTGACTCATTACACCATATTTCAAGTGGTGTCATTTTTAACTCGTCATTTGGTATTGACCTTAATTGTAGCTTAGCACCTTTTTTTGAGTCATTAACGAGTTCAGGAATTCCATTTGAGAGTCCACCAGCACCAATATCATGTATAGATACAATTGGATTATTATTGCCTAGACTGGTACAAGCGTTAATGACTTCTTGAGCACGTCTTTGCATTTCTGGGTTCGCTCTTTGGACAGAGGCAAAGTCAAGGCTTTCATTTTGATCTCCACTACCAATGCTCGACGCTGCACCTCCACCGAGTCCAATAAGCATAGCAGGACCACCTAGAACGATTATTTTATCGCCATCAGAAATCAAACCTTTTTCAACGTGATTTTTTTTGATGTTTCCGATACCACCGGCCAGCATAATTGGTTTATGATAACCTCTCACATCATCATTTTTTGTTTTCTGCTCGTAAGTTCTAAAATAACCACAAGTGTTTGGTCTTCCAAATTCATTATTAAATGATGCAGCACCAATGGGCGCATCAATCATGATTTCTAATGCAGAGGCAATCTGATTGGGTTTACCGTAGTTTATTTCCCAAGGTTGAATTGAATTTGGCAATTTCAAATTTGATACAGAAAAGCCACATAAGCCAGCTTTTGGCTTAGAACCTATACCAGTAGCACCCTCATCTCTAATTTCACCGCCAGACCCTGTAGCCGCACCGGGATTGGGAGCAATGGCAGTAGGATGATTATGCGTCTCAACCTTCATCAGAACTGCTTTTTCAGCAACGGAGGTTTGATACACTCCATTTTCATTTGCTTCAAAGTATTTTGAATCATAACCATTCATAACTGCAGAATTATCGCTGTAGACAGACAAAAGCCCTTCAGGATTTTGTTTGTATGTATTTTTAATCATTCCAAAAAGAGAAATTGCTTGTTTTTCTGAGTCTATAGTCCAATCTGCATTAAATATTTTGTGTCTGCAGTGCTCTGAGTTTGCTTGAGCAAACATCATCAACTCAATGTCTCTAGGGTTTCTCTCTATTGCAATGAAGCTTTCAAATAAATAATTGATTTCACTCTCACTTAAAGCAAGTCCAAGTTCAGTATTAGCTTGTGTAATTGCAGATTTGCCGTGACTCAGGATATCTATGCTATTAAATTCATTTGGTTTAAGTTCACTAAATAGTACATCTGAATCATTGATATCCTTAAGATGTGATTCAGTCATCTTATCCATTACTAGCTCCAGGATAGTGACTAATTCCTGAGCATTAATTATTCGATCAAAATGATAGTTGATACCTCTTTCTATTCTTGAAACTGTTGACAAGCCGCAAAGTCTACAAATATCTGATGCCTTAGATGACCAAGGAGAAACGGTTCCAATTCGAGGAGAAATAGTCACTCTGTATTTGGAATTTTTTAAATCTACTTCTGATGCGTAATTTAAAAGTTTAAAAAGTGTTTTCTTTTTAGACAGACTTAATTCTTTTTCTGACTCAATAAAGTGAATATACTCAGTTCCAATCAGGTTTAGATTTGGAATTAAAGACTTAATTCTTTCATTGAGAGTATTGACTTTAAATTTTCTGAGAGCTTGAATTCCTGAGTGATAAGAAATCATAGTTCAGACAAGATCTCATCTGAAATATCAGCATTGTGATATACATCTTGAGCGTCATCAAGATCTTCAAGTCTTTCTATAAGCTTCATAAATTTTTCTGCATCTTCCAAGTTAAGTTCAACTCTGTTTGTCGGCTCCATAGTAATCTCTGAATGATCTGGAGTTAAATCATTCGCTAATAGTGCATCTTTAACGATGAAAAAATTCTCCGGCGAGGTAATTACATCAATTGAGCTATCATCATTGATCACAATATCTTCTGCTCCAGACTCAATGGCTATTTCCATAATTGTATCTTCATCTCCAGATGCAAAGCTTATAAAGCCTTGCTTGGAAAACATGTAGGAGACAGAGCCATCTGTACCAAGATTTCCCCCATGCTTAGAAAAGGCATGTCTAACATCAGATACGGTGCGATTTTTATTATCTGTAAGACAATCAACCATTATGGCAGTGCCTCCAAGACCATAACCCTCGTAGCGAATTTCCTCATAATTTTCGCCTTCAAGATCACCAGAGCCTCTTTTGACAGCGTTATCGATTGTATCTCTCTTCATGTTAGCTGCCAAAGCTTTATCAATGACGGCTCGAAGAGACGGGTTATTTTCTATAACACCACCACCCATTTTTGCAGCAACTACAATTTCTTTAATCAGTTTTGTGAAAATTTTCCCACGCTTGGCATCTTGTGCACCTTTTCTGTGCTGGATATTGTGCCATTTACTGTGTCCTGCCATTTTTTATTACCATCTCCAATAATAGGTTATTTTGTAAAGTCTAGTAAACGTTGAATTGAGTGTTTGGCTCTATCTATGACGTCACTATCGATAAGAATTTCATTTTGTCCGGAATTGAGTGTATCAAGACATTTTTCAAGACTATTCATCGCCATCCAATTACAATGTGCGCATGACTCGCAGTCTGCACCCTCTCCCATAGTAGGGGCTTCAATTAATTTTTTATGAGGGGCAACTTCCTTCATTTTGTGAAAAATTCCATTATCTGTTGCCACAATAAAAGTTGTTTCAGATCTTGAGGATACTGCTTTGATGAGTTGGGTTGTAGATCCAACAACATCTGCAAGAGCAATAACCTCTTTGGGTGATTCAGGATGAACTAATATGCCAGCCTCAGGGTGCAGCTCCATCAATCTTTTTAGACCTTCTGCTTTAAACTCTTCATGCACAACACATGCTCCGTCCCACATCAGCATTTCTACCCCTGTCATAGACTGAACATAATGACCAAGGTGTTTGTCAGGAGCCCAGAGTACTTTTTTTCCTTCAGTATGCAATTTCTGCACCACTTTCAGAGCGCTTCCTGAGGTAACAACCCAGTCAGCCCTTGCTTTGACTTCTGCAGAAGTATTGGCATAGACAACGACTTCATGTTCAGGGTTTTGATCACAAAACTCAGAAAATTCATTAATTGGGCATGATAAATCTAGAGAGCAGGTAGCTTTTTCATCCAGAACTAAAACCCTTTTCTCAGGAGATAAAATTTTAGCAGTCTCCCCCATGAACTTAACGCCAGCAACAATAATAGTTTCTGCATCACTGTTTTGACCAAACCTAGCCATTTCAAGAGAGTCTGATACTATACCCCCAGTTTCTTCAGCTAAAGTTTGAAGGTCACCACTAACGTAATAGTGGGCCACTAGAGTAGCATTATTTTCCTCTAGTGCTTTCTTAATTGAATCTTCAATAGATTGATCTATAACTATATTTTGCATTACTGAGTTTTGTTTGGAAGGGTAACCTTAATATTCAATTCTTTAAGTTGAACCTTGGAAACAATCGATGGTGCATCTGTAAGAAGACATGCTGCTGTTTGGGTTTTTGGGAACGCAATAACATCTCTAATTGATTCAGTTTTGCTTAGGATCATGACTAGTCTATCAAGTCCGAAAGCGATGCCTCCATGAGGCGGGCAACCATAATCAAGAGCATCTAGAAGGAAGCCAAATTTTTCTTTCGCTTCCTCATCATCAATCCCTAAAAGGTTTAGGACAGTTTTTTGCATTCCACTTTGATGAATTCTTATTGATCCACCGCCAACTTCAGATCCATTAATTACTAAATCATAGGCTCTTGAGAGTGACTCCTCAGGGTTATTCAGTAGGTTTTTTGCATCAACACTTGGGGCAGTAAATGGATGATGAATGGCATTGAGTGAGCCATCATCCGAGACTTCAAACATAGGAAAGTCCATTACCCATACTGGCGCCCATTCTTTATCAAAAAAGTTGAGATCTTGGCCCAGTTTTTCTCTGAGATTTCCTAGTGCTTCATTAACGATTTTAGATTTATCGGCTCCAAAAAAGATGATATCTCCAGTTTTAGCATTAGTCAAATCTATAACTTTTTGGGTAACTTCATCACCTAAGAATTTAATGATTGGCGAGGAAGGTCCTTCTTCGTTAAGCTTGATATATGCGAGTCCTTTGGCTCCATAAATACTGACAAATTTTGTGTAATCATCAATTTGTTTACGACTAATTGAAGCGCCGCCATCTACTTTCAGAGCTGCCACTCTACCTTTTTTATCATTAGCTGGACCAGAGAAGACCTTGAACTCAACATTCTTCATAATGTCGTTTACATCAACCATGTGTAGTGGAATTCTCAGATCAGGTCTATCAACACCATAAAGTTTAATAGCATTTTCATATGAAATAGATGGAAACTTAGATGGTAGTTCAACATTTCCAACCTCTGCGAAAAGCCCTCTAATCATTTCCTCCATGAGAGCTGTAATTTCTTCTTCATTCATGAATGAAGTCTCAACATCTAGCTGAGTAAATTCTGGCTGTCTGTCTGCCCTTAAGTCCTCATCTCTAAAGCATTTAACAATTTGATAATATCTTTCAAAACCTGACATCATCAAGAGTTGTTTGAATAACTGAGGAGATTGTGGAAGAGCAAAAAAGCTACCTTCATGAGTTCTAGATGGAACAAGGTAATCCCTAGCTCCTTCAGGTGTTGCTTTGGTTAGAAAAGGGGTTTCAATATCAAGGAAGTCATTCTTATCCATAAAGTCACGCATGAAGTGCGTCACCTTTGATCTAAGGCGCAATCTTTTTTGCATCTCTTCCCTTCGAAGGTCTAGGTAGCGATATTTGAGTCTGACTTCTTCTGAAGTTTCCATGGAGTCGAGTTGAAATGGCATTGGTTTCGAGTTATTCAAGATTTCAATGTGTTCAGCAAGAATTTCAATTTCACCAGTTGGAATTTTCTTGTTTACCATCTCTGCGTCTCTAGCAATTACTTTGCCAGTAATTTGAAGTACAAACTCATTTCTAATGGTTTCAGCTATCTTAAAAGTATCAACTGTGTCCGGGTTAATTACTACTTGAGCGATTCCTTTTTTATCTCGAACATCTAGAAATATTACTCCGCCATGATCGCGCCTTCTGTTAACCCAACCACAAAGAGTAACCTCCTCATCAAGATTAGTCTTGCTTAGTTCACCACAATAATGTGTCCTCATTTCTTTTCCTTAATCTTTAAATTCTCAGGAGTCACTACTCCGGCTGATATAACTAGTTTAAATGCTTCTTCAACACTCATTTGAAGCTCATAAGCATCTTTTTTAGGCATCATCACAAAGAACCCAGAAGTTGGGTTAGGTGTTGTTGGAACAAATAAATTGATTACTTCGTCTCCAATGATATTTTTGACTTCACCCTCGTAGTCTCCTGATTGGAATGCAATAACCCATATCCCTTTACTTGGGTACTGAATTAAAAAAGCTTTTCTAAAGCTATCACTGGAATTATTGAGAACTGTAGAAGATATTTTCTTGAGTGCATTATAAATATTTCTAAATCCAGGAATTTTATTGAGAGCTCTTTCCCACAGATCTACAAGCTTTCTGCCTAATATATTTGTAACTAAAGCTCCAGTTATTAGAATAATAAGAATAACGAGAATAATTCCTGATCCAGGGATAGTTGTATCTAGGTTAAGAAGTGATTCTGGCAGAAGTCTAGAAGGAATTAGATTATTAACGACTTCTAGAAAGAATTTAATAACAAGCACACTTAAGGCTAGAGGAATCCAAAACAGGAGGCCAGATATAAAGTAATTTCTTAAGCGCTTCACTGAACTAAATAAGTAAGTCCGAAAAAAGAGTTATTTTAACACAAGCTGAATAACCAATTTGATACTCAGGGGGTGAATCTGAATAGGTTATAAATTACTTTCCTCTTTACGAGGGGTTAAGATTTCATGACCAGTGTCAGTAACTAAAATAGTATGTTCCCACTGGGCTGAGAGAGATCTATCTTTTGTGGTAACTGTCCAGCCATCAATCCTTGATGTCACTACTTCATATCCACCTAGGTTAATCATAGGTTCGATTGTAAAAGTCATACCTGGTTCTAGAATAGGACTCTGATTGATTTTGCCATCATCATAATGAATCACTTGCGGCATCTCATGAAAGACTTCTCCAATTCCATGTCCACAATAGTCCCTGACCACTGAGCAGTTTTTACTGTGAGCATAATCACCAATTACTTTTCCAATCTCACCAAGATGAATTCCAGGTTTAACAATTTCAATACCTAGCATCATTGATTCTCTAGCTACATTACAAATTTTCAAAGCTTTTACGCTAGGTTTTCCAACAATAAACATCTTAGATGTGTCACCATGAAAACCATCTTTTATAACAGTAATGTCTATATTGATAATATCGCCCTTTTTTAATTTTTTTTCACTTGGAATTCCGTGACAAACAACGTTATTTACAGAGGTACAAATCGACTTTGGAAATCCATTATAGTTGAGTGGAGCAGGTATTGAATCAAGATCATTCACAATAAAATCATGACAAATTTGGTCAAGTTTATCTGTAGTTACTCCAGTTTTAACATGTTCACCAATCATCTCTAAAACGCTCGATGCCAGTTTT
>Ga0207964_1000293_pt1 | contig 14923 bp, 10 predicted proteins | sample Knorr_S23_td_250_FD_185608 | JGI IMG/M metagenome (GOLD analysis project Ga0207964, IMG submission 185608) | Marine microbial communities from Southern Atlantic Ocean transect - Knorr_S23_td_250_ad_251m_LV_A (SPAdes) (version 2) | ecosystem: Environmental > Aquatic > Marine > Oceanic | place...
AGACTTATGAAGATGTCTTATCTGCGGCTGCCAAAATTCGAGCAGCGGGAATCATGGAACACCCAATTGTTATGAATATGAAGACTGGTTGGAATTTGGGCGAAGTATTCAACATGATTTATATGGCTAACGGCGGAGATTTATTTAAGTCTGGATCGGCTGAACCAAATGTTAATAACCATAAAGGTGTCGCGACGCTTAACATGATGAAGGGATTGACCGAATACCTTCACCCTGACCATCTAACTCAAGCATCAGACCAAACACAAGGCTTATGGGAGGCAGGAAAGGCTGCTCTTGGCATTATGTGGGGTTCTCGCGGTGGAGTAATTCTGGATGATGAAGGCTCTTCAGCAGCTGTCACTTCAAACACCGTTCTAAGCAGTGCACCGTCAGTAGCTGCTAGTGGTGTTTCGACTCCAGCTTCGACTCTGTGGTGGGATGGCATAACTATTGCCAGTAACATACCTGACAAGGATGCTGAAGCAACTTTTGCCGCACTTGTTGGCGCAATGACACCGGAGATGGTTTCTGCGAACAATGATGACGCTATCTGGCTGATTGATGGTTATAAGCCGGGTCCTGCAGCAGCTGGTGTTTCTGCAACTGCGGCTAATGGTGCTAATGCGTACCCTATGTACCCTTATATGGGTGCCATGCACAACGCTTTGGGTGCTGAAATTGGCGACTTTCTTAAAGGCGTTGAAACTGCGGAACAGACGCTTGCTGATATAGAAGCTGCTTATGTTCTTTCCGCGAAAGAACAAGGATACCTATAATCCATCTATAGTTTCTCCTAAATGACGAAGGGGCCCTCTGGGCCCCTTTTATTAATAAACAAAACACTATTTGCAAGAAGAAAGAATGAAAGGTTTTGATCCAAAATTTAAAAATTTTCCCGAGTATATAAACGGCATTACTTATGAGATCTGGGAAGAAGGGCTTAGTGAAGAAAAATTACATAAATATTACGCTTCAGATATTTTAGTGAGGTCACCTGCTTCCATAATCATCGGCAATGAGAATGTCATTGCAGCTACTAAAGCCACATTATCAGAGTTTCCAGACAGAAAACTTTTTGGTGAGGATGTTATCTGGTCAGGTTCTCCTAAAGAGGGTATGCTCTCGTCTCATCGAATTTTATCTACAGCTACCCATTCGGGTGACGGTCAATACGGCAAGGCATCCTCTAATAAATTGAGCTATAGAGTTATCGCTGATTGTCACGCGATTAATAATCAGATAAACGATGAATGGCTTATACGTGACCAGGGCGCTATTGCGCGCCAAATTGGATTAACTCCTGAGAATTTTGCCAGATTCGAGATAGAGCGTGAGGGCGGTCCAGATAATTGTTTACGGCCATTTTCAGATTCAATTGATCAGCCAGGACCTTATCGGGGAAAAGGCAATGAAAACGAATGGGGCGAAAAGTACAGCGATATTCTTAATCGACTTATGAATTCTGATAAATCAATTGTTCAAAAAGAATTTGATCGTGCATGTCAATTGGAGTATCCAGGTGGTTTCACAGGCCACTCTTTTTCTGATGTTGAGAGCTTTTGGATGGGGCTACGGTCATCCATGCCAAGTGCATCTTTTGAGATTAAACATCAGATAGGTCGTGAGGATTCAATGATGCCTCCGAGGGCTGCAGTCAGATGGATTTTAAAAGGAAGACACGATGGTTTGGGTTTGTTTGGAGAGCCAACTGGTGCCGATTTATATGTTATGGGCATATCCCATGCAGAATTTGGTCCTTGGGGATTACGTCGTGAATACGTTGTTATTGATGAAATTGCGATTTGGAAGCAAATTCTTCTTACAACAGGATAAAAAACCGATACTAATGTTACAATTTATCACGTTAAAACTCGAGACATAACTATGCCGAATCGAACCTTCTTCTGGTTTATCTTGCCTGCAATGACAGCGATGATCCTGCTCATTGCGCTGCCAATTGTATCGGTTCTCATTCAGTCGGTTCATATTCAGCACGAACAAGTATTGGTTATAAGTGAAAGCTGTGACCCTTTTGGTTGTACACAGGTGACCTCGATTGATACAGAAGCCACTGCGAAGCTACGTGCTGAAAAGCCTCTGGGTCGGTTTATTGGTCTGGATACCTATACCGATCGTGCACACTTGGCCTTTGATGAGATCAGCATGGCTTGGAACTCCTCCAATAGCATGGGTGCCTTCTTTAAAAGGGTCTTGAATCTGCCACTCTACAAAGCCCTAGCCTTCACTATCACCTATACGGTCTTTGTCACCCCATTGGTGATTCTATTCGGCCTTGCTGTTGCTGTTGGAGTTAATAATCTGCCAAAAATCGTTAAGGGTCCCACGGTTTTTATTTCCCTTCTACCGATGATCATAACCCCACTGGTGGGCTCGATTATTTTATTTTGGATGGTAGACGGTGATGGAATTATTGGAGCAATGCTGCAGCGGATTTTCGAGGATAATTCACTCAGCCTCAAGGCGTCACCTAAGCTCACATGGATCATGTTAATTGTCTATGGCGTTTGGCACCACCTGCCATTCAGTTTTATCGTGTTCTATGCCGGTCTTCAAACCGTATCCGAGGATACGGTGGAAGCAGCTATGATTGATGGCGCTTCAAGTTGGCAACGTATGATTAATGTGGTCGTTCCACATTTGATGCCGCTGGTGATTTTCCTATTATTGATCCAGCTAATGGATAATTTTCGGGTATTTGAACCCATCATAGGCTTCTCAGCCGATGCTCACGCCACCTCGCTCTCCTGGATTATTTTCAATGCCCTGCGTGAAAGTGGTTCGCCATTATTTAGTTCCGCAGGCGCCACCTCGATGATAACTATCGTAGGCGTCGTCATTCTTCTGGTGCCGTTGTTGGTGCACACTTATCGCGGTTATAATAAAAAATCTAATTAGGAAGCAAAATGACAACCAAGGCAAAACTCCGCATAACTCCCCTCTTTTTGATTTCTGCGATGCTTGTAGCACTCTGGTTGTTTCTAGCGTCCTTTCCTTTTCTTTGGACGCTCTGGGGAAGCTTCAAGGTACAGGCTGATTTCTTTTCTAAGGCTGATTGGAGTAATGCGCTTAGCGGCGTGAATACCATAGCGCAAACTGGAAGTGCTTTTACCGGCGCAGGTTATTTCGGCGCATGGGTACAGGAGGAATTCTGGAAACCTGTAACAAATTCTTCAATTGTAATTTTCTTTACCGTGATTATTTCGCTCACTATAGGCACATTGGGCGGTTATGCTTTGGCGCGTTCAGGCCGTCGCTATGCTTTCTGGATACTGATGGCTGCACTGGTGTTTCGTGCTATGCCACACATCACACTAGTCTCAGGTTATTTACTACCTTTTTTTGAATGGAACGTATGGGGACTTATGCCGACCACCATAATTGTACTTGTGGCAATTAATCAACCCTTCACGCTATGGATGTTACATAGTTTCTTTTTGAATATACCTAAAGATATGGACGAAAGTGCAATGGTCGATGGCTGTACTCGGTTTCAGGCTTTTTGGCACGTAATTATCCCAGTCATGTGGCCAGGTGTAATCACTACAGGCCTATTCAGTTTCCTCTTAGCTTATAATGATTTTGCTGTGACATCTATGCTCCTGAGTCAAGAAAACGAGACGATGATTCCTGCGATTGCTGGCTTTCTTGGAACTGTTCAGGTAGAGGGAAATGTAATGTTTGCTGTCGCTGCGGTAGTTTCAGCTACAGTACCCCTTCTCTTTCTGGTAATGTTCTTTCAAAAGCAAATTGTCAGCGGTCTGACTACTGGTGCCGTCAAGGGGTAAGCCATGGACAAATTCGATTATATCATTATTGGTGCAGGCTCTGCAGGCTGCGTTCTGGCTAATCGTTTAAGCAAGAACCCTGAAAACTCTGTTTGTCTTATTGAAGGAGGTGGAAGTGATAAAAGTCCGTGGGTCAAAATTCCTGCCGGCCTCTCTGTTGCTTATGATCATAAAAAACTTGATTATGCCTACAAGGGAGTTCCCCAAAAGCACTTAAATGACCGAGTCATCACGGTTAACCGAGGTAGATGTCTTGGGGGTTCAAGCTCTATCAATGGCATGATTTATATCCGAGGCAATAAGAATGATTATGATCATTGGGAAAAACTTGGATGCAAAGGTTGGTCTTATAATGATGTTTTACCTGTCTTTAAATCCCTTGAGAAAGACCAAACGGGAGGAGACCCTGACTACCATTCAACTGATGGAGAGTGGCCAGTGGTCAAACCTCAAGATGCCAATAAAACTGCAAAGCGCTTTATAACAGCAGGAAACCATATAGGTCTTCCCCACAACTCTGACTTCAATGATGCCTCTCAATTGGGGCTTGGTATTTATAAGGTGAACCAAGACAATGGAACTCGAGTTAACTCTTACAAGGCATTTATTGAGCCTATTCTCTCAAGGCCAAATCTAACCATTCTGACTCACGCTCGAGTTCAATCCATTGAAATTGAAGATGAAGTGGCTCAATCAGTAACCCTTAAGATTGATGGCGTTGATAAGCAATTGTCATGTAATAAAGAAGTTGTTTTAAGTGCTGGCGCCATTGAGTCGCCGAGGATACTCTTATCTTCTGGTATTGGTAATAAGCAAGAGCTTGAAGAGGTGGGAATACCATGTAAGCATAATCTAGCTGGTGTTGGAAAGAATCTTCAAGATCACCTAGATACAATGGTCACAGTTCGTTCAAACAAAGCAGAATCAATTGGAGTGTCTTGGAGGTCACTTATACCCCAGGTGCTTACGTCACCGTTTAACTTTCTATTTAGGAGAATGGGCTGGTGGACCAGTAATTTTGTTGAGGCTGGCGGTTTTGCAGCGACAAAACTAGGGAGTGCTGAATACCCTGATGTCCAGTTTCACTTTACACCCATTTATCGAAGTCATCGAGGCAGGAAATTTGAGTTTGGTCACGGTTACTCATTGTTTACTTGTTTATTGAGGCCTCATAGCAAGGGCTCAGTTAAGCTAAAGAGAGATGGCGATAGTTATCAGGTATTGATTGATCATAACTTTTTATCTGACTCTAGAGACGAAGAACATATTGTTGAGGCAATCAAAAAGGCTAGAGAGTTATTATCATCTCAAGATTTTGATTCAGTTCGAGGAGAGGAGATAGCTCCAGGGAAATCAGTTCAATCGGACGAAGACTTATTAGAGTATATCCGTCGAACATCCCTTACGGTTTACCATCCAGTTGGCACCTGTAAGATGGGCACTGATGAGTTGGCAGTCGTCTCACCAAGTGATTTAAAAGTTAAAGGAATGAGCAATCTCAGAGTGATTGATGCTTCAATCATGCCGAGCATTGTGAGTGGAAACACTTCAGCTCCAACAATGATGATTGCTGAGAAAGGCGCAAGAATGATTTTGGAGAGTAAGTAATTATGAGTAATTTTCAACAAGAAAAAAAGATAGTGCTTGATTATTACAACGCCCTAGACAAGTCTGAGGGTAATGACATTACAAATGTCTTAAAAGAATGCATAACTGAAGATTATATTTGGAGGGGATATCACCCTTTTAATGAGCTATCAAACGCTAAAGACGTTTCTGAAATATTTTGGCAGCCCTTTCGATATGCCTTTAAAAATATGCAAAGACGGATGGATATTTTTATGGCTGGAAAAAACGAGATAGATGGTTTCGAGTCTGTCTGGGTTGTCTCTATGGGCCACTTGATGGGTTTATTTGACAATGAGTGGCTTGGCATTCAGCCATCAAGGAAAATGGCCTTCCTTCGTTACTGCGAATTTAATAAAGTTGAAAATGGAAAGATCACTGAGTCCGCAATGTTTATAGACATACCTCACGTCATGATGCAGGTTGGCTTGAATCCCTTTCCTCCTCAAACTGCAGCGCATCTAGTTCAACCAGGTCCAATGACTCATGAAGGGCTGATGTTTGATGAGCAAGATGTTTCAGAGGGTGAAAAAACACTGGATGCAATAGACTTCATGGTGAATGACATTAGAACATGGAAAGAAAAGCAAGAAATGCCACTTGTCGATGAGCTACGAAGAAGCTGGCATGAAGATATGATTTGGTGGGGTCCTGCTGGAATTGGAGCGACTTATACCATTGAAAGATACGCTGAGCAACACTCAGGGCCCTTTCGTGCAGGGTTTAAGAATCGAACATTCAATGGACATCTGTGCCGAGTTGCAGAAGGTAAGTTCGGAGGATTCTTTGGTTGGCCCAATCTAACACTTACTCCGTCTGGAGGTTTTATGGGTATGCCGGCAACTGGAAAGCCAGGTGATATGAGAGTCATCGATATGTATCGCCGCGATGGGGAAAAGCTTGCAGAAAACTGGATCTTTATTGATCTGTTGCATTTTTGGAAGCAACAGGGTGTTGATATTTTAGAAAGGATAGCTCAAAATCCAAGGAACTAATATGTATATTAGTTTGAATTACTTTACGAAATCGCTCCAATACTTCTCAAACCATTTCTGACTAGCATTTGCCTCCTTGATTAACCAATCCCTAAACAACCACACAGGATCTGAATCAAAACCCTTGTTTCGAGGAGTAAGGATATAGTAAGAGTCACGAAATGGTAAACGCACTGCAAAAGGAATAATAAGACTACCATCCTCTAGAAATTGCTGTGCCGTCACCTCTCCGGCAATAGTCATACCGTCTCCGCGGATAGCTGCTGCAAGACATAGGGATGTTTGGTTGAAGACCTTCCCTTTTTTAGCGAGCTTTGTATCTTCACCCAGCAAATTAACAAACATAGTCCACCAGTGCTTGTTCCCACCGTGAATCAGGTTGACCTCGTGAAAACAACCATCTTCTAGTTGTTCTTGTGAAAAGTATCCTGGTGCACATACGGGAAATACAACATTCGTAAAAAGCGGATCAAACAAAAAGCTATCCCAATCTCCCTTACCCCAGACAACAGCCAAATCAAACACCTCCGCATCGTTGATGACAGATAAATCGGTTACCGAGCTGATTGAAATTTCAATGTTTGGGTGTCTTTTCTCAAATGCAGGCAACCTAGAAAATAGCCAGAGCTGAGTAAAATCTGAATCGGCAAAAATTGTGATCTTTTGAGTATCGCTAGATGGCTCCAAGAACTTATTAGCCAGGGTATTGAAACAAGCTGAAATTACATGAGAATAAAAACGACCATCATCCGTGATTTCTATTGATCGTTGCTTACGAATAAATAATTGTTTACCTAAATAATCCTCCAATATCGAGACCTGCTTGCTGACTGCAGACTGTGTAACACCCAATTCTTCGGCAGCCTTAGTAAGATTTTCGTATCTCGCAGCGACTTCAAATGAGCGCATAGCGTTTAATGGTGGCAGTCTTCTCATCATTGCATTCCTAAAAGTTGCCCAAAGGTGGAATATTTCGAATTTGACATAGTTTAAATTATGCCATAATTTCCCATATTTTTACATGCATGCGGTGAATAAAGATGAGTTTATTTTTTCCATTGAAGATCAAAGAGGTCTTGAAGAATGATTACCAACTGTTGCGAAACACCAAAACAGACCTTACAAAATCGTACATTTCAATTGAAAGCCGCAGCCGTGAAATGGTAAGACTGTTTCAGGTTGAAATGGTCAGACAGAAAGAAAATACCATTTAGTAAGTTAAATCAAACGCAGGAGAAGTTGTGGCAAGAAGATCAAGAAGGCGAGGCGGCGAAGGCGGTGTTGGTGAAACATCCAACAACATTTTTCAGCTGTCGAGACAACACTTAATAAACCCCTATCAACCGACTGAGATTCTTTCGGGGGGCCAGCTAGAAACCATTCAATTAATATTTAATTAGTTGAGGGCTTAGCGCTAGGTTTTTTTCTCCTTCCTAGATCCAAACCCTCAACTAATTAAATATTAAAGGAGGTGGGTATTGATATTTTCTTACCGCAGGCATAGAATATTACAAAAAAGCGGGCGCCGATAAATGAGAAGAGGAAGAGGGAAAACCACCAGAGAGGTCACAAACTTTCAGCAGGCACCTTACGGCCAAAAAAAGAATCCTTTTCAGCCGATGAATATTTTTTCAGAGGATGAGATTGAATCGATTCATGAGGCCTCGTTAAAAGTATTATGTGATACTGGAATGGATATTCAGTCTCCTCGAGCTGTTGAAATTCTCAAGCGCGAAGGGGCCATGATTGATGGTGATGGTCAGAGAGTAAGATTTGATCCTGACTTTATCATGGAAAAAATTTCCACCACCCCTAGTGAATTTACGCTTCATGGAAGACACAAAGAAAGACATGTTCAGGTTGGCGGACAATTTGTTGTCAATAGTATGGTGTCGAGTGCTCCGAATGTGTCCGACCTAGACAGAGGTAGGAGGTTAGGCAACTTTGAAGACTACTCTAATCTGATAAAGCTAGGAGAAATCCTAAACACTGTGCACGCTATTAAAGGCTACCCTGTCGAGCCCTGTGATATTGACGTTCGAGTACGTCATTTGCATGCCGTGTCTGCTGCAGCTCGATTATGTACAAAGCCACTCTTTGGATATGCTATCGGCAGCGAGAGAATGTTAGATGCTATTGAAATTGTTCGAATTGGAAGAGGAATTGACACTGAGACTCTATTAAACGAGCCCTCGATTACAACCGTTGTAAATGCCAACTCACCACTGGTTTACGACAAGGCTCTTTTGGAAGGAGCTATTGAAATGGCAGAGCATAATCAGCCGGTTATCTATACCCCTTTTACCCTTGCAGGGGCTATGGCACCTATCACAGTTGCAGGCGCACTGGTGCAGCAAAATGCTGAAGCGCTGGCTGGACTTGCATTTCATCAATGTGTTAAGCCTGGAGCCCCTGCATTGTATGGAAGCTTTACCTCAAATGTTGACATGAAGTCAGGGTCTCCGGCATTCGGAACCCCTGAGTATGCTCAAGCCACAATTGCTAGCGGCCAACTGGCCAGAAAATACAAGATACCGTTCAGAGCTTCCAATGCCAATGCATCTAATGCCCCTGATGAGCAATCAGTGTATGAGTCACAGATGTCTCTGTGGGCCTGTCTTCTAGGCCAGGTGAATTTTATCTTGCATGGCCATGGTTGGATTGAAGGAGGACTTTGCGCATCTTACGAGAAAGTTATATTAGATGCTGAAATGAACCAAATGATGGAGGCTTTTCTCATACCATCAAAAGTCAACAAAGACACACTTGGTGTAGAGGCAATAGCCGAGGTTGGCCCTGCAAATCATTTTTTTGCTGCAGCACAAACCATGGAGCGCTACGAAACCGAACACTATAAACCATTGCTTTCTGACTGGCGCAACTTTGAATCATGGAGGGATGCAGGCTCAATCACAGCAGTCCAAAGGGCTAACAAAATATGGAAACAGCTTTTAGTTGACTATAAAGAACCTAAGCTTAGCCAAGAGGTGGAAGAAGAGCTTACAAGTTATGTTGATAAGAGGGTTTCAGAGGGTGGAGCCGCCCCTTTATAAGGGTTACATATTTTCACAATAATCAAGGGTGATATTATGAAAGCATTAGTTAAAAGTCACTCAGAGAAAGGTATTTGGCTTGAAGACGTACCCATGCCAGAGGTAAGTAGTAACGATGTGCTTATCAAAGTTCAGAAAACTGCAATTTGTGGTACTGACGTACATATTTATAATTGGGATGCGTGGGCAAAAAAAACCATTTCTGTGCCGATGACAACAGGCCATGAATTTGCTGGTGTTATAGCTGAGTTAGGTGAAAGCGTTGTTGGACTAGAGACTGGTGATGTGGTTTCTGCCGAAGGCCATATAGTTTGCAATCGATGTCGTAACTGTCTAGGTGGACGTAAGCACCTATGCCCAAATACTGTTGGTATTGGGGTTAATCGAAACGGTTCTTTTGCGGAGTATGTATCAGTTCCAGCAGAAAATGTATTTAAACCAAGTATAGAAATTTCAGCGGATTTACTAGCCTGTTTCGACCCCTATGGGAATGCTGTCCACACTGCGCTGTCGTTTGATATGTTGGGAGAGGATATTTTAATAACTGGCGCAGGACCAATTGGAATTATGGCAGCAATGGTTGCTGTTCATAGTGGTGCTCGTAATATAGTTATTACAGACCTAAATGAATATCGCCTTAATTTAGTTAAAAAAATCTTACCAAAAGTCATTACTGTAAATGTTGAAAAAAATCAAATCACGAAAGAATTAATGGAAAGTTTAGGAATTTTTGAAGGCTTTGATGTTGGCTTTGAAATGTCAGGTTCCCCTCAGGCTTTTGGGGAAATGCTTAATAAAATGATTAATGGCGGTAAGATAGCAATGTTAGCCATTATGCCCACGGGTTCTGGAATTGATTGGGACTTGGTTGTGTTCAAAGGGTTACATATAAAGGGTATTTATGGTCGTGAGATTTTTGAGACTTGGTATAAAGGCTCTATGATGGTACAAAGTGGTCTACCACTCGAAAAAATTATTACTCACCATTACCACTACACTGACTTCCAGAAAGGTTTTGATGTTATGTGCTCAGGGCAATCTGGTAAAGTCATTCTCAATTGGGAAGATTAATTTAAGAAATTGTAATGAGTTTTAAAACTGCAAAAGAGAGCTTAGAAAAAGATTTAAATACCATTCAAGAGGCAGGTTTATGGAAAACTGAACGAGTCATTGCATCTCATCAAAAAAACAAGATTACACTTGAAGATGGCACCGAAGTGATCAATATGTGTGCTAACAATTATCTTGGTTTGGCGAATCATTCTGAGGTAATTCAAGCAGCTAAAGATAGTTTTAGTGATTGGGGTTTTGGCTTGTCATCTGTACGTTTTATTTGTGGTACTCAGAGCATCCACAAGAAACTTGAATACAAGGTTAGTGAATTCCTTGGCATGGAAGATACGATTCTCTACGCGGCTTGTTTTGATGCCAACACAGGTCTCTTTGAAACAATTTTGTCTAAGGATGATGCCGTTATATCTGACGAACTCAATCATGCTTCAATCATTGATGGTGTTCGTCTTTGCAAGGCTGCTCGATTTCGTTATAAAAACAATGACATGAGTGATCTTGAGGCAAAACTAATTGAAGCTAAAGAGATTGGAGCAAGACGTATCCTAATTACAACTGACGGTGTTTTTTCGATGGATGGCACTATAGCTCAGCTCGATAAAATATGCGACTTAGCTGATAAGTATGATGCTATGGTCCATCATGATGACTGTCATGCGGTTGGCTTTATAGGAAAGATGGGGCGTGGAGTTCATGAATATTGTGATGTGATGGGCCGTGTTGATATTATTACTGGAACCTTTGGCAAAGCGCTTGGCGGTGGCTCGGGTGGATACACCTCTGGTCGTCAAGAAATCATTGACATGTTGAGGCAAGGCTCTAGGCCCTATTTATTTTCAAATACTGTGCCGCCTTCTATATGTGCAGCTTCACTTAAAGTGCTTGAGATACTCTCAAATTCTACAGAACTTAGAGATCGTCTAGAAAAGAATACGCATTACTTTCGTCAAGGAATGCAAGAAGTAGGCTTTGATGTTGATGATGGTGACCACCCGATAGTACCGGTCATGTTAGGGGACGCCAAATTGGCACAGAAAATGTCAGAGAAACTTCTAGAGAAAGGTATTTATGCTATTGGTTTTTTCTTTCCTGTGGTACCAAAAGGAAAGGCAAGAATCAGAACACAAATATCAGCGGCACATACCAAAGGTGATTTAGACAAGGCAATTGCAGCTTTTTCAACTACTTACAAGGAATTATCAGGTTGATAAAAAACTTACAATTTATGTTGAGAGGAAGGTATCAGAGGGCGGAGCACCACCTCTATAAAGAGCTAAATTTTTTCAATATTTAAAGACAAATTTTTTCACTTGAGTTTAGCTGTTTTTTGAATTAACATTTAATTTTTATAATATGGATTTACTATGAAAGATCAAGCAAGGGTTGTTGTTATTGGAGGTGGCGTTGTTGGCTGCTCGATTCTTTTCCACCTTGCAAAGATGGGTTGGAAAGATGTTGTTTTATTAGAGCGAAATGAGTTAACTTCGGGCTCTAGTTGGCACGCAGCCGGCTCGTTTCATACAGTCAGCTCTGATCCTAATGTATCAAAGCTTCAAGATTACACAATCAATCTATACAAAGAAATTGAAGAAACTTCGGGCCATTCGATTAGTATGCATAAAACAGGGGGCTACTACTTAGCCTCTAATCAGAATTGGCATGACTATCTTAAGCGAGAGCGCTCTAATGCAAGGTCATTAGGATTGAATCAGGAGTTTGTATCTCTTGACGAGGTTGTAGAAAAGCACCCATTGATTAACCCTGATCATTATGTCGCGGCTCTTTGGGACCCTTCTGATGGAGACATTGATCCTTCAGGGGTGGTGTATGCTTATGCTAAATCAGCGCGTGTTCATGGTGCAGAGTTCTATACTCATACTCCAGTAATAGAGACTAATCAGAGACCCGATGGATCTTGGGATGTTGTCACTGAAAAAGGCAATATCCATGCAGAGCATATTGTAAATGCCGGCGGTCTTTGGGCTCGTGAGCTGGGCCGCATGTCTGGAATTCATTTGCCAGTTGTTCCAATGGAGCATCACTACTTAATTACTGAAGAGATTGACCAAATTGCTAACTTAAAGGATGGCCAAAGACTGCCAAGTTGTATTGACTTCGAGGCCAATATTTATACCCGTCAAGAAAGTACCGGCATGTTGCTGGGAACTTATGAACCTCGATCAACACCGTGGTCCTTGGATGGAACACCGCAAACCTTTGGACATGACCTGCTCGAGCCTGACTTAGACCGAATTGCCGATCGGTTGGAGCTCGCTTTTGAGAGAATTCCAGCACTAGGAACTGCGGGCATTAAGAATATTATAAACGGCCCGTTTGTTTTCTCCCCTGATGGAAACCCAATGATTGGCCCAGTACCTGGAATGAAAAACTACTGGACTGCTGTTGGCGTCATGGCAGGTTTCTGCCAAGCAGGAGGTGTCGGAAAGACTCTAGCAGAATGGATGATTGAGGGTGAGCCGTCTGTCGATGTGTGGGCTATGGATATTGCGCGATTTGGAGATTTTGCAACGCCTGAATGGGGCGTAATCAAGTCTTCTGAAAATTATGAGCGCCGTTTTGTGATGACTTTCCCTAACGAAACCTTGCCTAAAGGAAGGCTTCAAAAAACAACTTCAATCTATGATCGATTAACGCAAAAAGGCGCTGTATGGCAAGATACTTTTGGACTTGAAAACGCACTTTGGTTTGCCAACTCCCCAGAGGATGCTTATGAAGAGCCAACCTTCCATAGATCAAGATCTCATGAGTATGTCGCTAAGGAGGTTGAAGCAGTGAGATTATCTGTTGGCGCAAGTGAGGTGGCAAGCTTTGCAAACCATAGGTTTACGGGGAAGGGGGCTAAGGCATTTTTGAATAAGGTCCTTGCAGGTAGGATTCCAAGTCCTGGAAGAGTGAATCTGACACCCATGCTTTTAGAGAGTGGTAAGCTGAATGGCGACCTCACAGTGGCCTGCATTGATGAAGAAACATACTACCTATTCGGTTCTAGCGTTGCGCAAAATATGCATCTTCGCTGGTTTGAGATGCATCTTGAGGGGGTTCATGATGTTGTCTATAAAAACATGACAGATGACTTTCATGGCATTGCAATATCGGGCCCAAACTCTCGAGAATTGTTATCAAGGCTTACCCGAGATGATGTCAGTTCAGAGGCATTTAAATTCAGAGATATCAGGGATACATTTATTGGGGGAGTGCCAGCGCTCTGCACCCGAATTTCATTTACAGGAGAGCTTGGCTATGAGATTTATGTGGCGCCTCAGTACCAGCTGAAACTCTTTGAGGCTATAGAAGAGGCAGGGGCAGACCTGGATCTCAAGTGGTTTGGCGGCAGAGCATTGATGTCTATGAGGCTTGAGAAAAGTTGGGGGGCGTGGACCATGGACTTTAGACCAGACTTTACAATAATGGAGTCAGGTCTTGATTTTTTCGTGGACTGGGAGAAGGACTTTATAGGCAAAAAAGCAGCCTTAATTGAGAAAAAGAATGGACCAAGCAAAAAGCTTTCTGTGATTCAAATCGATACCGATACCGATGTTAGTGGCGACGAAGCAGTGATGCATAATGGTGAATGTGTTTCCTATATCACTTCGGGCGGATATGGTCATTCGGTAAAAAAATCACTTGCGATGGCTTATTTGCCGGTTGAGTTAATTGACTCCAATGCAAAGCTTGAAGTGGAGATATTGGGGGAGTTCCGGAAGGCATCTATTGTTATGGAGCCCCTCTATGATCCGTCTGGATCTAAAATGAGGTGATGATTGAGGAGTATTAAATGAGTTTTTCAGCAGCTAAAAGATATCAATCAAAGATAGGCTCTCACCTAAAAGGTGAAGAGGATATCTACAGTCTCAATAAACATGCACTCGGCCCAGGAGAGCTTGCTGAGTCTGAATGGCTGAAGGCTGGTTTAGCCAATCCAGATATGACTAAAATTAGGGAGTATCGACTCAAAAGAGTTCGAGAAAAACTCGTTGAATTTGACTGTGCAGGCATCCTTCTCTATGACCCATTAAATATTCGCTATGCAACGGACAGTACCAATATGTCATTATGGACCTCCCATAATGCGGCTCGTTACGCGCTTGTGATGACTGAAGGGCCTGTCATTATTTTTGAGTTTGATGCCCATGAATTTCTTTCAAATCACAACCCGTTAATTACTGAAGTCAGGCATGCCGTCACCTACTTATATTTTACTGCTGGAGACAAAAGTAAAGAGAGGGCTAAGATATGGGCATCTGAAATTGTTGATGTAGTCAAGGAGCATGGCAAAGGAAACAAAAGGTTGGCGCTCGATCACTGCGCACCTGAAGGAGTACATCAGCTTCAGTCACTTGGAATTGAG
>Ga0207964_1000294_pt1 | contig 14871 bp, 11 predicted proteins | sample Knorr_S23_td_250_FD_185608 | JGI IMG/M metagenome (GOLD analysis project Ga0207964, IMG submission 185608) | Marine microbial communities from Southern Atlantic Ocean transect - Knorr_S23_td_250_ad_251m_LV_A (SPAdes) (version 2) | ecosystem: Environmental > Aquatic > Marine > Oceanic | place...
AAGGCCTGTGTCGGCATTGAGACCATACTGTACAGAATTGTAGAGCTTGCCTGAGAAATTGGGTTTGGCGCCATGGGTGAGATGCCCCCCATCAGCCAAACTCATACCCAATACGGTATCACCGCCTTTAATCAGCGCCAAAAATACTGCATTGTTGGCCTGAGAACCAGAATGCGGCTGAACATTGGCAAACTCTGCAGCATAGAGACTTTTTAGACGCTCAATGGCTAATTCTTCAGCCACATCAACATATTCACAACCACCGTAGTAACGCTTGTGAGGGTAACCCTCGGCATATTTGTTGGTTAGCTTGGTGCCCTGAGCTTCCATCACCGCTGGACTGGTGTAGTTCTCTGATGCAATAAGCTCAATATGCTGTTCTTGACGCTGATCTTCCTGCTGTATTGCCTGCCATAGATCGGCATCAAAGTTTTCAATAGTCTGTTGTTTATCGAACATGGTGTTGGAATTTCCTAAGTATTTAAGGCGAGCTAAATTAAGCCGGCCATTTTACATTAATCTGTCTGTTTCTAACAGAAAAAAGCGTTGATTTTGATCTAGTTTTTTAAATTTTTACTCAACCTCAGACCAGACCTGTTGGAACCACTGAGACTACTGCTGAGGCCTGAGCTTTTCAGTATAATCCACATGGGATAGCTGCCCATCAGCATCCACTTTATCCATTGCCTCAGAGAGGCAACTGCCAATAAAACTAGGTTCAAATAATTTGCCTTGAGGCACTGTGGTGTAAAAGGTTTTAGGCAGGTCTAAATTTCCATACAGCCTATGGTTGATTAAGCTCAACTATGGCCTCCACAATACTTGAATAATTCGCGAAAAATTCGTTAGAGATGCCGTCATCAAAGGTCATTGGCGCTCGAATATCACCCGGAATATCAATCAACCCTATATTGCTAAGAAAGCTAGCCAATTTTCTTCGGAACTCTACATTACCTAACTTGTTTATGAATCTTAGAGACCCCCAGTTTATTTTTTCACCGCCAGTCGGATGGTATTTTGTCACCCTGACAAATACCATATCATTGAGAGGATCTACAAAAATATACTGACCAAACTTGCCGCTAGTATTAAAAATCTTGGCCTGTTCTTTATAGTGAGATATCCACCAGTGAAGTGAGTAGCCTCGACGCTGTTGAATACTATTACTGGGGAGGTCGCTCCATATCATTTGGAAGGTTTCTTCAATGAATTGTCTGGGCACTATTTGCTGATCTTGCCATTTCCCACCGCGTGCAAACAGCAATCCGAATCTGGCATATTGTCTCACGGTGGCATCGATACAGCAGTATGTGAGGGAATTTCCAGCGGCATCTTGCCACAGGGTGACTTTATTGATGCCAATTTTTTTTAGTATTCTTTCCCTTAAAAGAGTATCAGCAGGCACTCCTGTGACCCGAAAGAGAATATCTGCCAATAGCATCGAGTTGACATTGTTATATTCAAATTTGTCTCCCGGCGCTTTATCAGTACCAACTTTTTTGGCATAGGCTAAATGATCTTGAGTAAAGAACATATTCTCATGTTCATGATCAGGCACGTCTAAGCCGCTGGTCATATTGAGTAGATGCCGAATGGTAATGTCCTGACGATCATCTTTGAAATAATCCAAATACTGGCTGACTTTATCATCAAGGTGTCCAATTTCCCCTCGCTCTATGGATATACCAATAAGCGCAGCATAAAAACTTTTAGCCATGGACCAGGAGGTGGCCAAACTGTCTTTGTTGAAGCCTTCCGCGTAGCGCTCATCGACCAGCACGCCCTGTTTAAATAATGCGACACCTTGGGTTGCTGGGTCTTGGAAGGATAAGTCAAAAAGACGTTTTACTCTCAGGGGATTCAAATCAACATCTGCAGCAGAGGCTATAGTCCATGTTTTTTCAGGGTAAGCATCAGTGTGCGATTCATTACTCGCGGCAATACCAATCCCAACGCTACAAAAGAACAGTATCGCGAGAGAACGTGAAAAAAATTTTAGGTATAAACCACGCATTGCTACCCCTTTTTAATCAGTATACTCCACTTGGTATATACGCCGGTATTGCCGTTATTAGTTTTTTAATGCTAATCCATCCGGTGTTTTGCTACGAATAAACTAATACCATTAGAACGAATTTAGCTATTATTAATGGTGACAGATGCAATCTATTGAGATGGGCGCAGGAAGCACTCAAGGGGACTCACTGTATGTTTTTACATGAAGAGCAGGTTATCTGCCCCCACTGCTGGGAGGCCATTACAATACTGGTCGATCCATCGGAATCTCAGACCTATACGGAGGATTGTTTTGTCTGCTGCTGCCCTATTTTGATTATCGCCGATATTCAGGGTGATTCCATCACTGTTCGCGTGGCGCAGGAAGATCTTGGCTTTTAGCGATTGCCGTGGATTACCGTTAGTTTGCCAGCCAACCATGGTAGAATAATTCTTTTGATTTAAATGTAAGAGAATAATGCTCTATGGCAATTCAATGGTATCCAGGCCATATGCACAAGGCCAGCAAGGAAATGACCGAGGCATTACCGCAGGTTAATTTGCTCATTGAAGTGCTTGATGCGCGTATTCCATACAGTAGCTCTAATCCTTTTATACAGACACTTTGCACGCAAAAACCTCGAATTAAGCTATTAACCAAGCTGGATCTTGCCGATCCCTGTGTCACAAAACAGTGGCAGGATTATTTCGAAAGCCAGAATAACACCAAATCTATGGCTTTGGATTTGCTCAATACTGACCCCAGTGGACAAATTATAGATTTAATAAATAAGCTTTATCCCCAACAGCCGGAACGCAATACCCTAGCGATGGTCACTGGCATTCCCAATGTGGGTAAATCGACTTTAATTAATTGCTTAGCCGGCAAACATATTGCCAATACAGGTGATGAACCGGCAATTACCAAGGGGCAACAACGTATTAATCTTCGCAATGGGATTATGCTTTTGGATACTCCAGGTGTTCTGTGGCCAAAAATTGATAATCCAAATAGTAGCTATAGATTGGCCACTACAGGTGCAATCAAAGATACGGCTATGAGTTATGAGGATGTGGCTTTTTTTGCCGCTGATTTTTGCCTTAAACAATACCCTGAACAGTTAAAAGAGCGGTTTAATTTATCCAATTTACCCAAAACGGAAATTGAATTACTGGACATTATAGGCGCTCAAAGGGGCTGTTTGCGCGCCGGTAAACGAATTGACTTGGAGCGCGCTTCAACTATCTTTATCAACGAATTAAGAGATGGCAAACTTGGCGCAATGAGTTTTGAAACACCTGAGGTTATTGATGGGGAAATGCAACAGGTCGCAATCATAAAAGCGGAAAAAGAAGCCCTTGAAAAACGTCGCCTTGAAGAAAAAGCTGCGCGAAGAAGAAGAACTAAGGCTAATCGAAAATAATCGCTCTTTTCGCTTTGTTGATAGTCAAGTAAAAGCTGTAGGGCGGCTTGAACACCTCGGTTTAAACCTTTAATAATTCCCTTTGGTAGGGTAAATTTTAATCCATTGAGTTTTGGCTCCAAATCGTTGGCTGAGCAGGCAAATTTAGGCTGAAACTTGCAACATTCAAGCCTTATCTACAACCTCGAGTTTATCGGTTCATAACAGTCCCTCTAAGATTTTTTTCTGCGATAATCCCTCTCAATCAACCGGCTATCATCAGATCCTCGGTTTCTGATTGGTCGATGGTGAAAGCCGCTGAAAAATCGCCTGAAGCGGCGGTTGACTATCTCAAACCCTTTGATAAAAATCTGGTAATTTCTGCTTTGGTTAGCGCACCTGATATCAATCATCGATTTTTTATTCTGATGATTTAGAGGCTTGGCAACATTTATTTAACTACTTTGTAGTTAAGACCATGGATAATCCAACCGAGCATCTTCCCGCCGACCTAAAGGATATTGCCACTGAGCTAAGCCCAGAACAGCAGGCGACCGTTCGCAATTTTTTGGCCGAAAAACTTAAATAAAACGCTATAGAAAATCCCTAAAACTCATAAATCAATCGTAGATTAGATCGCTGGCGCTTTACAATAGCTATTAATAAATTGCTGGTGGCTGGGCAATTGCTCAACCATATTATCTACCGAACCCTTGATACCATTGAGAAAACCTTCTAGCTCTTGGTCACTCATCATATTGACAATAGGATGATATTGCTCGGGCATTATGCCTTGGCCTAACATAACCTGAGACCATGAATTTTCGGCAAATACATCGTTGTCTTTTTGGAAAATTCGACCGGATTGTTTAAATAAATCAATCCTATGCTTCAAAGTCTCTGGAATCTGCATGCTTTTGCAATGACGCCAAAATGCTGTGTCATCACGCTCGGTAACATGGTAGTGAAGCACAATAAAGTCTCTTACATTTAAGAATTCTTCTACCATCTGTGCGTTAAATTCGTCTACATCTGGCTTACGTATTCCATTGGTTGGGAAAAGTTGAAGCAGCCTGATAATCCCACGCTGAATAAGATGAATACTGGTTGACTCTAAGGGCTCTAGAAATCCTGCGGCAAGACCCAGTGCGATACAATTTTTATTCCAGTGTTTATACCGCTGACCGGTACGGAATTTTATAATACGAGGTTTGGTGAGGGGCTCACCCTCAATATTGCTAAGCAATGTGTCGGTTGCCTGCTCATCGGTTAAATATTTACTACAGAAAACCAAGCCATTGCCCACCCGATGCTGCAGCGGTATTCGCCACTGCCAACCAGACGCTCTGGCTATGGATCTAGTGTAGGGGATGGGCTCTGCAACTGATTTGGTCTGAATTGCCACCGCACTATCACAGGGCAGGTAGTGGGACCAATCATCGTAACCGGTATGCAGTGTTTTATCGATAAGAAGCCCTATAAAACCACTGCAGTCAATAAATAGATCGCCTTCGATTTTTTGCCCCGATTCTAATACCACATGACTGATATCGCCAGACTGTGGATCGGTTGCCACCTCTGTAATCATGCCTTCTATTCGTTTACAGTCATTTATTTCTGCTATTTTTCGTAAATAATTAGCATAGAGCCCTGCGTCCATATGGAAGGCATAATTGAGACCATTCTGTGGTATAACCGCAAATTTATTCTGTTTTGCCGCCTGCAATTCATTGCAATAATCACCAAATTCACTGCTGATTCCCTGCTGCTTACCTTTGAGCCAAAAATGTTGAAATCCAGCGGCCCAACAATCCTTGCCCGTAAAACCAAAAGAATGGATATAATTTTCATTCACATTTTTCCAGTTTTCAAACGAAATACCTAGCTTGAAAGTACCCTGAACGGCTTTCATAAACTCACGTTCATCTATTTTTAATAGACGATGAAGTGTAATCATAGTGGGTATAGTCGCTTCACCTACACCAACCGTACCGATGGCGTCAGATTCAATTAAGCTGACATCTATATTTTTACCTATCAGCTTGGAAAGCGCCGCCGCCGCCATCCAGCCAGCGGTTCCGCCGCCTACAATGACTACTTTTTTTACCGGTTGATTTGACACACTTCAATCCTCATCTATCGCTGTAGCCTGTTTAGTAGCAGTCCACGAATATCCTTGGCCATTTGTTCATTCATTTCATCAAGCACGCCTCGAGCATGCTGTGGAATATGTTCAAAGTTTTCATCTTTGGGCTCAAATACATAGTATTCGAAAAGCTTCTGCCAAACAGCGCGCTGCTCTGGCGGCAAATCCCGCAAACCCATCACCGCATGCTGTAATACATTGAGTGGCGCCCCCATAAATCGGGGCGTGCTACGCCACCAATAATTAACGAGTACATTAAAGCCCTCGAGAGATTCAACATGATGCCACCACATACTGGGTATTAGTAGTGCATCGCCAGGCTCAAGCTCTACTACCTGCGCCGATTCAAGCGCACGACGAAACTTTGGGAACTTGTCAAAGTCAGGATTGGCAAAATCCACCAAACTAATGGGCTGTCCAGCAGGCGTAAAATCCAATGGCCCTATATATAAGTTTTCAAGCTGGTCTGGCGGGAAAAGGGTAAAACGTCTTCGCCCCCCCACACAGCAGGCTATATTCGATGCAAAGTCATAATGAGCGGCAATCCGACTTTGGTTGCCCATCCATATACTGACCAGCGGTTTATGATCAGTCAGTTCAATATCATTTTCAGATCTAAATCCAGGCAACCATTTATCGATCATTGTGGAACCCACATAGAGCATCGGTGCCTTAGGCTGATCCATATTTTCAAGTAACTGCGATACCACTTGGCTCAACGGCATCATTAATACTTCAAAATTAAACCCACTCAAGTCAGCGTTGTAAAATACTCGACCCGCCGCCTCTGGCTCAGATCGAAAGACTGTCAAAGGTTCATCTGTATTGAACTTTTGTAGATAGTTAATGGCTTCTTGTGCAGAATTTTTAGCTGCCTTTACCATAGGCCACTGCCCCACCATTCCTTTAAGAACAATAGGGACAGGGGAACCAATCACCTCATCTGAAATATTATGAGGCTGGCACCCAGCAATTTCTCTTATCTGCTGATCTATAGGCATACTTTTTTTTTCATTTTATAACTCATACTCCAAGCATTCATAGAGCGCCAACTTGCATGCCCAAGCACTATTTTAATAGCGCATTTTTCTTATCAATTAGGGCTCTTATACGAGCATAGGATGCGACTGCCATATAGATCGGCTGAAGATACCCTTTGGTATTAAAATCAGCCAAAGTGGCGCCATCAAGCTCGAGTAATTTGTTCTCATTAATTGTATAAAAACCAATTAACTGATTGGTCGATCCATTATCTAAGGTAATTTTCAAGGTAAATGGCTCTAAAAGATCGGCTGCAGTTAATGCAGCAATAAATCCTTTATTGTGCTCATGCCCATGATGTAAAGACTCTAACTTGGTCATTACTTTTTTGAGGTATTCACTGGGTTGAGCCTGTTCTTCAAATAATGGCTGCCCTTGATCTTGGCTTATCTTTGGGCTATCCATATCAATTGAGACAATAGGCTTTAAATCATCTTCAGACGACCCCTGATAACCAATTAAAAAGGGTTGGCGCTCGACCATCATTGGTATATAGCTGGCATTCCAACCCGCTTTATCAAGAAATAGGTTTTCATTTTTTTCAAAACCAAAGAGCGCTATAGGAAAAAATTCTCCGGTTTCACTACTTTTGGAAAAGAAGATTGGATAGCACGCTTGAATGTTTCTAAATTCCAATGGATAGGTCAATGCATACTGAATACTATCACCCTGCGCTTCTCCACGGTCGGTAAGCACATGAGTATTTTGGTGTGTGGCTGGGTTTAAAACGACATAGTTACTCATTTTTTCTCCAAAAGACCTGTCAGCTGAGCGTCAGGGCTATATTTTCTGAAATCCATATTTATAAATTTTATTGATTAGTTCACGGTTGGTAGGCAATAAGGCCATTAGTTGCTCAGTGCGCTTGGCGTTGTCGGTAAACAATGCCATTGCCCTTTTCCCCGCCTCTCGATCAGACCGTCTTTGCATCGGGTTTATTTCGGTTTTAAAATCCATACCATAAAGTATGTATTGAAAGCTCGCCGAAGGAAACATTTCATCAATTTGATCACTATCACAATGCCAAGGTGGCTGATACTGCCAGATATCAATTAATTCCTGAAGGCTTTCTGGAATAGTGGATGGCTGGCAATTATCTACCCAGTACTCAGCGTCAGTTCGCTGAGTCAAAACATAATGAAGCTTTAGGAAATCCACGATACGATCCCAACGATACAGGAACTTATCATTAAAACGTTTTGCAACCAAGTCCATTATTTTTCGGTTGGCCGGCAACTGCTCTGCAATCATTGCCGCCGACAGCTCGACTAAAACCAAAGCTGAGGCTTCAAGAGGTTCAATAAATCCAGATGACATACCAATAGCAACACAATTTTTATGCCAAAATTTTTCTCTATGTCCTGGATCAAAGGCTATCTTTCGAATACTGGCACCAGCTGCCGCTGCCTCGCCGGCGGTTGTCGCAATATAATCTAACAATTCAGCGTGGGCACCCTCTTCTGTTGTATGGTCACTGGAGTAGGTATGGCCTATGCCTCTTCTTGTTGACAGACCAATATCCCATATCCAGCCCGCCGACTGGGCCGTGGAGAGGGTAGCAGACTGAATAGGGTCTTCAGGATCTTGGTAGGGAATCTGCGCGGCTAGAGCAGAATTATTAAATAAAAACTGACTTTTATTTACCAATGGAATGCCATAATGCTCACCCAGTAACAAGGCGTTTGAACCACTGCAGTCAATAAATAAATCGCCGACTATTTCATTCTGAGTATCCGTTGATATTGATGAGATATCACCATTTTCCGCAGAGTTTATGGTCGTCACATTGGCACTAATAGCCTCTACTCCTAGCTTTTCAACGCAATGGCGACGCAAAAGTTCAGCAAATTTCCCCGCATCGAGATGATAACCATAGTTAACATGGAAAGCGTATTCGGGAGTGGCGATATTTTTTGGTGCTAACTTTTTATTAAATAATGGACTTTGTGGACAGACTGCATCAGCAAAATTAACTTTTTCTCTGACCTCTTGCCAATGCGGCGCTAGGTTAGTTTCATTAAAGTTATGTGGCGCTGTAAAGGGATGCGTATAGGTATCATTCTTTCCATAAGTCCAGTTATGAAACTGGGTACCCTGTTTAAAACTAGCATTGCACTCTCGAAAAAAATCAGTCTCAGCGATCCCGATCTTCTTTAGGGTCGAGCGCATTGAAGGCCAAGTGCCCTCACCTACACCAATGGTGGGGATATCGGGAGACTCAACAACACAGAGTTTAACATTGTGATCACCTGAGGATAAATTTTTCTCAATAGAGTGCTCAGCAGCAATAATAGCCGCCGATAACCAGCCAGCTGTGCCGCCGCCAATAATAACAATTCGATTAATACTGTTTTTCATGTCAAAAAAATTTATGTTTGGAATGACTACAATTAAATTCAGGCCGCCAGATAGTATACAGATTTCCTAACCGTCTGTGTTTAGGCTAAAAACAAAGAAGCCGCTTACAAATAAGCGGCTTCTTATGCTGTTACTCTCGGTTATTCGATACTAGAAAGTATAGCGAACACCTAGGTTATAACGCGCTCCGGTTTGACCAGAACGAAGTACTTGTCGCTCTGTACGCCCGTAAACTCTATAACCTTCATTAGTCACATTAATACCGTCTACAAACAGCGATAGGTTATCACTTAATTCATAGCTAGCACTTATGTCAATTTGGCCATAGTCTTGTGTTTGCGTTGGATTATTACCAATTCTGCGCTCGCCATCATCATCATAGAAAGCACCCTGGCTCTGACCATCTCCATTGAAGAAATCATCTCGCCAGTTATAGGCGATACGTGCATTCAGGCCATCTTTATCATAGAACGCAATCAAGTTTGCAGAATCACTTAACCCGCTTAGGGCAAACTGACTGATCATACACTTGGCATCAGTATCAATTAGCTCTTCTGGGCAAGGTGTGGTTGTTGGCGTTGTAACATATCCCACATCAGACCATGCTTTTGTGTAGTTGGCGATAACACCAAATCCAGTTTCGCCAAAGTTATGCTGAATATTAAATTCCCAACCATATACATTGGCATCCTTTTGGTTTACAGGATAGCTCAGGCTGAATTTCAGCGGGTCGTTAGCTGGCGTCGACATTAACGGATTATCGGAAGTAGGTACTTCTGCTAGATACTGCTTAATTCCTGCAAAGTCATTAGGCTCTAAACCACCTAACTCTGCTGCTTCAGCCCAAGCTCCGCCTTTCGTTACATCGGTTAGGCCATCCCATTCTGGAATCGTCACATTGAGCTCTGTCGTTGTTCCAATAAAGTTCTCTGTGGCTTTCTTGAAGTAACCTACAGACATATAACTTGCGTCGCTGTAATACCACTCGGTAGAGAAATCAAAGTTTGTAGATTGAATAGGCAACAAACCTGGCGAACCACGGCTTGCAGAAACATTACCGTACTTATACGAAGTACCATTAGCCGAGGTGCCGCCCTTAATATCTTCATAACTAGGACGAGTGACTGTCCTACTTGTCGAGAATCTTGCAACTATGTCATCTGCAAGGGTAACGTTTATATCAAGGTTGGGCAGGTTGAGGCTATATTCACCTATCATTGGCTCTTCAACAACTTCTGCACCAGGTATAAGGTTAAACTCATTACCGCCAGTCCATGATGTATTAACATACTTGGGCACAGAAGCCGTTGAGTTGACTTCAGTCTCTTCGTAACGATAACCAAGTCTGGCATTAACTGGCAAACTGGCAACTTCACCATCAAACTTGAATTGGATGTAGGCGCCAAGTGTCTCTTCTACCGTTGCCTTGTCTACAGTCCAGTTATCAGTTGCACAATAAAAGTCTCTAAATGGCTCGGGAACACAGGTTCCAGAAGCAATGCTATCGACCTCAGTCACTGGAAGCGTTCTTGCTAAATCAGTTAACTCTTCAAGCGTGGTGTAAAAAGACTCAACCTGACGAAGACCATTATCGCTTCCAGAGAGCGAATCAAAGTTATCCGCCATTGTAGTTCGCACCAAGATATCACTTATAAAGCCTGGATCTGAAATACCACCCCAGGTATCACGTTGCACATGGGAACCCTGAGAACGGTTATCAACCACAGTTTTTTCAATACCAAAGTCGATTCCAGTCACCTCATTGAAATCATAGGTACCAGTGAATCTGCTTTGCTCAATATTCATCTTAGATTCGCCATTACTGAATACACTACCAGTAATAACCATATCATCTGCGTATAGAGGACGGGCTTCCCCACCTTCCTGAACCGTATTTGGATCAGCAGGGTTTAGGCCAAGCTCCAAAATTGGGAAATCTTCGGTAAAGTAAACCTTGGAAATCGTACGGTTAAAGCTCGCCATAGTAACCAATGAACTGGTTCCAAATGGAGTATTAGCTCTGGAGTATGCGTATGAATCATGCCAATCAAGATTTAACTGCAGATTATCGCTGGCATACCACTCTATGTTTAAACCGTCTGAGATGTTTGTATTCTTTCCACCATCTCGACCAACACCCATCGCAAAGTCATTATTAGCACCGTGCTCACGATACATTAATGGGGTTGAGACAACTTCGCTATCCCACTCTGATGTCTGGCCGATTGAACCCTGACCATTAAACCAAGCCGAAAGATCATTATAAGTTCTTTCCAAATTGTAAGATGTGGCAGTCTTATCTGCCGTGATAGTGACGGAATCAAAAGGTCTCCATTGCAGGGTTAACTGACCATTTAATCGCGAAGATTCATATTCAGATAGGTTATAGGCTAAGCTTTGCGGCGTTGAAATCGATTCCCACTGACAATTTTCAGTATCAACATCACAGTTCGCATCAAAATGATCGCCTATTTCTGGACGATTAAGATGACGCTCACCACCTTCAACATCTGGCCCAATACCAAGACGAGCATTTTCAGCAGATGCAAAATGGCTGTTCCAACCACCTACATTGGCAAAACGATCGGCATTATTACGATTCTGGCTAGAGAAGCTAAGCGAGACACCTACAGTGTCATCTGCAAACGTCTCAGAAAAAAGTCCGGCATACTCTTCTGTTGAATCCGCGCCCACAACAGTAGAGGTGTCAAATACTCTTTTAGCACCTAGAGAAACAACCGATCCAGCCTCAAGAGGCTTGGTTGTTAAAATATTAATAACTGAACCGATACCACCTGAGGGAGCAGAGGCGTTACCAGTTTTGTGGATAACAACTGCAGAGATACCCTCTGAAGCTATATCTGCGAAATCAAAAGCACGACTAGTACCACTGTGAGTCGGCATTTGACGGCCGTTTAAGGTTACCATGTTATAGTCAGGTCCAAAGCCTCGAACAGTTACCTTGCTACCCTCACCGCGTTCCCGGTTAATGGAAACACCGGTGATTCGCTGTAACGCTTCCGCGAGGTTAGTATCTGGGAATTTACCCATATCTTCTGCAGAGATTGCATCCGCAACACCAACACTGTCGCGTTTAATATCCATTGACTTTTTAAGACTAGCGCGAATACCGCCCTCTACAATAACCTCTTCGATCTCAAGGCCTTCGTCCTGAGCAAGTGCAGGCATTGTCGAACCAACCAAAGCAAGAGCTACACTACTAGAAAGAACTTTCTTCTTGAATAACATGTTGTTAAACCCCCTAAATTAAAACTTTAAAACTTCAGACTGATTAGTTGTAGATTTTTAGCCAGCCTAGATCAAGGGCATAAAGTACATCTTCCCGCCAGTAAAGGCATTGTTTTTGAGACGAAACAGCCAGATATGCGATAACAGGGACTCACCCTGTTAGGGCAAAAAATAGCCGCGACAAAAGGTAGGTTTTTTGCGGCTAAATGGACTTTAATTTCCCGAGAAAATTTGCTTTGCAAATAGCTTGTTGCAGGGATACACAACTAATATTTAGCAGCAAGAAGCAATGAATTTGCAGTTTTTTGCAGCCTAGAAAAGAAAATATTTTATTCAAATACTTGATTTAAGTAATGCGCTAAACGAATAGCTGCTTGCAGCATACGCTTTTCGGCAATGGATTTATTGGCAACTTGATAACTAGCCCCCAACTGTATGGGTTTTTTGCCTTTATTTTTCGTGCCAAAATTATAGGCGTTTTTATGCAACTCCGCCGACTCCTCTACCCAATCCTTGAATGACGAGTCCCGCCAACGTCCTCTTTCGGCCTCAGAGCTCCTATCAATAAGTTTGGCATATTGTTGCGGAGTAAGATCAGAATCAGTTAATAGGCCATCCCATACCCTGTGTAAATTAGATAACCGAGAATCATTTTTCCAAACCACCGACACTTGATTACCGCCTGCATCAATTGCTTTTCCCACATGCAGAGGCTGATGTATATCAGCCACCAAATGCACAAAAAATTGTAATGCCTGACGACGATCCGCAGGGGAGGTACCCGCTGCCTGTAACTGGCTATAAAAATAATTCAGAGCCCAGAGAATATCGCCCCCAACCACAGATTGATAATCAGCAATATTTTGATCAGATCCAAGATTTATATAATGCCAAGATCTGGAGTGCTTCCATCGCGATTGTGACTTTATACTATCTGCCCAGTTAGCAACCTCTTCAAGGCTGACATCACCCAGTATTCGCCGCACCTCAATGCGAACCTGATCTGAGAGATGTTTGTCAGCAATAATGGCAACAACCCGATGCTCATCGGCCCACCAGGCATTGGCGGACCCACAAAAAACACACAACAACAGACATCCAATCTTAAATCGTCCCATAGAAACCAACTCTAATATGCAAAGCTAATTGAATCACTCCGATAATACCGGAATATGCTGATTTAAAAAACGCTCAAAAGATGACAGCACCAACAGGCGATTGGCTTCAATGGACATATGGTGATTACCCTCTTTAAGTTCGATATATTCGACCTGCTTATTATGCTTTTGCAGCGCCTTGTACATATCGCGACTCTGTTGCACATGAACTACAAGATCCTGATCGCCATGAATTATCATCACTGGAATACTAATATGTTTAGCATGGGTAATTGGCGATCGCTGCTTAAGCTTTTTTCGATCATCACCAATCATCAACTCAACAAAATCATAATTGCTAAATCTTTGCGCTTTTCGCAACAATAGATTTAAATCTGAAACACCGGCAAAACCAACCCAGCTTAAATTTTTGATTATCCGTATGAACCAGATACTTCTTTTTTTCAGTTTTAAGATTGAAACTGGCAATGAACGTTTTTCCTTGAATATTGCCCTTATAGGCTATCTTTTGCCCATCTGGCGATAGCTTTACTTGATGGGCAGCAGGCAGAGCACCAAAAGCCTCTACAGGTAAGTTGCTTGCCTTAACAGGCAACGCGAATATTAATAACACAAAGACTAAACGTAACACTTTATTTAACTCCATCAATTAAAAACTAAAAACTCCGTATAAATTAAGGCTAGTATTAAGCTAAGAATATTTTCTATTTGAATTTAAATAGAATTTTATAGCAACAAGACAATCATGGTTGGCTGTAAATTCATTTATTGACAGACTGATTAAGCATGATAATTTACTGGTTATTATTAAATAATTCGGTGATTATTTAGCAATCTCACTTAACCAAATAGGCAGCAAATGACTTTAAATAAAAAAATTTATGTCCTTATTCTCTCCAGCGCCCTCTTGACTGCCTGCACAAGCACTCCTGCAAATACAGCCATCGATAATAGTATTATCACCTCTGATAAAGATAAATGGGATCTCAGCGACTTATACCCAGATATAGATGCATGGGAAGCCGCCAGATTGGATGTTGCCGATCAAATCAAACAGCTACCCAAACTTCAAGGCACTCTAGGGAAAAGCGCCCAATCTTTACTTTATGCATCCGACCAGATCTCTAGCATCTATAAAGAAGCTGTCAGGGTCTATATTCATGCCAACCTTAGAGCCGATGTTGATACACGCAATGCTGAAAATGAGGAGCGCAGTCAGTTAGCCGGCAATCTGTTAACTGATTTAAGCGCGGCTATTAGCTGGTATAGCCCTGAATTACTGGCACTTGGCGAAGAGAAAATTAATCAACTCTTAGAACAAGAACCCAAATTAAATAAACATAGCTTTGGTATTTATGACGCACTGCGTCGCGCGCCTCACACCCTTAATAAGGAGGTTGAAACCCTCCTAGCCAAAACAGGTCAATTAACTAGCGCGCCCAATTCTATTTACTCGGTTCTGGCCAATGCCAACTTACCTTGGCCGCAAGTGACTCTTTCTGATGGGCGTGAAATAAGGTTAAGTCAGGCAGGGTATTCCTCTGGAAGACAGGCAGCAAAT
>Ga0207964_1000296_pt1 | contig 14825 bp, 12 predicted proteins | sample Knorr_S23_td_250_FD_185608 | JGI IMG/M metagenome (GOLD analysis project Ga0207964, IMG submission 185608) | Marine microbial communities from Southern Atlantic Ocean transect - Knorr_S23_td_250_ad_251m_LV_A (SPAdes) (version 2) | ecosystem: Environmental > Aquatic > Marine > Oceanic | place...
GGGATATCTACGAATTGGATGTTATTGTTATTCCTACGAATCGTCCGATCGCTCGTGCTGACCACGAAGATAAAGTGTATAAAACGCAACGTGAGAAGTTTAATGCTGTGGTCGAAGAGGTGGTAAGCCTGTCTAAGTCCGGTCGTCCGGTACTGGTGGGTACAACTTCGGTAGAAATTTCTGAAAAACTATCTCGTATTCTTCAGATCAGGGGAGTAGAGCATAGTGTTTTGAATGCGAAAAAACACCAACAGGAAGCAAGTATTGTTGCTGATGCAGGGAATCCCGGAAAGGTTACTATTGCAACGAACATGGCGGGTAGAGGTACTGATATTAAGCTGAGTGATGAGACTAAAGCTGCCGGTGGTTTGGCCATTGTAGGTACAGAACGTCACGATTCTCGTCGTGTAGATCGCCAGTTAAGAGGTCGTGCCGGTCGTCAGGGTGATGTAGGTTCTTCTCAATTCTTTATCTCTCTGGATGATAAGCTGATGCGATTGTTTGGTTCGGAACGTATTGCGAAGCTTATGGATCGAATGGGTTTGGAAGAAGGAGAAGTGATCCAACACTCGATGATCTCTAAATCTATTGAGCGCGCACAGAAAAAAGTTGAGGAAAATAACTTTGGTGTCCGTAAGCGTTTATTGGAGTATGATGATGTAATGAATTCCCAACGCGAGGTTGTGTATAAGCGTCGCCGTCATGCACTGGATGGAGAGCGTTTGTCGGTAGATATTACAAATATGTGTTTCGATACCTGTCAGCTATTGGTGGATGTACATTCAGAAATGAAAGATTTTGAAGCTTTTAAGTTTGATGTGTTGCGTTCGTTCTCTATGGATTGCCCATTTGATGAGGAAACATTTAATAAAGGTAAAGCTGAAGATCTAACACAGGCTCTTTACGAGGAAAGTATTAAATCTTACACCATTAAGATGGATCGCATAGCACAGACAGCGTTCCCCGTAATTAAAGGTGTTTACGAAGATGATAAAGCAAACTACGAGAATATTGTAGTTCCATTTACCGATGGGAATAAGGCCATGCAGGTAGTAACGAACTTAGAAGAGGCGTATAAAACAGAAGGGAAAGCATTGATCAATTCTTTTGAGAAGAATGTTACTCTTGCCATTATTGACGAGGCCTGGAAAGTACATCTTCGGGAAATGGATAATTTGAAGCAATCGGTACAAAATGCCGTTTACGAACAAAAAGATCCTTTATTGATCTATAAATTTGAATCTTTCAACTTGTTTAAGTCTATGTTGGAGAAGTTGAATACTGATATTACTTCCTTCTTGTATAAAGCAAATCTTCCAATTAGAGATCCGAAAGAGGTTCAGCAAGCGAAAGCACCCCAGAGAGCAGCACCGGGTTTAACCGCTTCGAGAACAGAAATGCCACAATACACTTCAAGTTCTACTGCTCAGCAGCAATCATCGCAAAAGAGAAAAGCTCAGCCTGTACGTACTGAAACCAAGGTAGGTAGAAATGAACCTTGTCCTTGTGGAAGTGGTAAGAAATATAAGAAATGTCATGGGTAGCTAATTACTCACACAATAAATAAGCCCCCGAATGTTCGGGGGCTTTTTATATGCCCTGGGGCAGGCTGGGTTTATTTAATAGATTCCTGTAGCGATTACAATCAATAACGTAATAAGAGCTGCTACTCCCAATAATGCATAGGAAATAACTTTTGCAATATGTTTTGAGAACACGAGTACCGGAGTGTCTGTTGGACTAATTTCAAACCAATTTAATTCAAACGGATCATTGCGATGCATTCGTTTTAGTCTATCCCGAAGTCTCATTTTTCGGAGTGGCTTATGGCAACTTTCACAAACCAATTTGTGTCCCTGACACCAATAACCACATTCTTTGCATTTTTTTTCGAAGAACATAACAAACTTGTTTTTTAATGGAACATTTATTAAATGTACGAAAAAGTGTGTATGTATCCAAGTGGTTATGAGTTGGTTGCGCGTGAAGTTTAAGTTGTGGGTGAGCAAAAAAAAAGACTCCCGAACGTTCGGGAGTCTTTCTATTTTGTTTATTGAATTCTGGATCTTATCCATTCATGGAAACAAGAAATTCAGCATTATTATCTGTACGTTGTATGCGATCTTTAAGGAATTCCATTGCTTCCAGAGGAGTCATATCTGCAAGGTGTTTTCTCATAATCCACATACGTTGTAATTCTTCTTTACCCATTAACAGGTCTTCTCTACGTGTACTCGAGTTAACGAGGTCTATAGCAGGATAAATACGTTTGTTCGCAATTTTACGATCCAATTGCATTTCCATATTACCGGTACCCTTAAATTCTTCGAAGATAACTTCATCCATCTTAGAGCCGGTATCTACAAGTGCAGTGGCTATAATAGTTAGAGAGCCGCCATTTTCAATATTACGGGCAGCACCAAAGAAACGTTTTGGTTTGTGTAGTGCATTGGCGTCAATACCTCCCGAGAGTACTTTCCCCGAAGCTGGAGAAACGGTGTTATATGCACGAGCTAAACGTGTAATAGAATCTAATAAGATGACTACATCATGACCACATTCAACCATTCTTTTAGCTTTTTCAAGAACGATATTGGCAACTTTTACGTGTCTGTCTGCAGGCTCATCAAAAGTAGAAGAAACAACTTCAGCATTTACGGTACGCGCCATGTCGGTAACTTCCTCAGGTCTTTCATCAATCAGAAGTACGATCATGTAAACTTCCGGGTGATTTTTAGCAATAGAGTTTGCCACCTCTTTCAATAGAACCGTTTTACCTGTTTTTGGTTGAGCGACAATTAATCCACGCTGACCCTTACCAATAGGAGAGAATAAGTCTATAACACGAGCTGCAGTACCTGCTTTATTTTCTGCGATATTGAATTTTTCATCAGGAAATAATGGTGTTAGGTGTTCAAAAGCAACACGATCTCTTACATAACCCGGGTCTCGTCCATTAATATTGTCAATTTTAGTGAGCGGGAAATATTTTTCACCTTCTTTAGGTGGACGAACTTCACCTCTGACAGTATCTCCGGTTTTTAAACCAAAAAGTTTGATTTGAGAGTGAGAAACATAAATGTCATCCGGAGAACTTAAATAGTTGTAGTCAGAAGAGCGCAAGAAACCATATCCGTCAGGCATAATTTCTAAGACACCTTCGCTAGAAATAATACCTTCAAATTCGAACTCAACATTCGCTTTATTGTCATTTCGACGATTTTGTTGATTGCGTTGCTGATTGTGTTGGTTCTGTTGATTTCTTTGGTGTCTCTCGTTTGCTTTTTGAGGCTTATCCTGCGTAGGCTTTTTTTGAACAGGAGCAGATGTTTCAACTGTTTTTGAAGGCGGATTTTTTTGTTTTAATTCTGAAACTCTTTGTTCGGCTTTTTTGATGCGATCTAATTGAGATTCGTTTTTTCTTCTGGGGCGAAGTACTCGCTCTTTGGGTTTGTATTTCTCTTTGTCTGTAGTTTCTTTTACCTGAGCTGGAGGGGCTGTTTTGTTTTTAATATTCGTTTCTGGCTCCATGGCTGTAGGTTTAGTAGTTTTATTATTTTGCTTTGCTTTTTTTATTATCTCCTTATTTGGTGCTTCAGGTTTTGAATTAACCTTAGTTTCTTTACTGGCTTTGGGGTTTACTGCTTGAACATCCAAAATTTGGTAAATTAGATCCATTTTTTTCAATGTTCTATATTTGGGGACATTCAGGTTTTTGGCAATATCCTGTAAAACAGGTAATAATTTACTTTTGAGTTCTAAAATATCATACATATATGTGGCAATGTTTTGTATAGACGAAGTCGAATTAGACTTTTGGTTAATCGAAAATGATTCTGTGGATTTGCTTCTGTTCTCTGACGAAAGAAGAATTGTAGCACAATATTACAAATAATATTCCGGATATTAGTTGTGATCGGAGGAAAATAGTTATTTGCTGTTCGCATTTTCTAGGCATCATTCGTGATTTCTCATCTGTATCTTTTAATTCATTATTTATATTATTAGATCATTCTTCTTATTTTTGAGCAAAATCTTTAACATGATACAAAGAATACAATCTATATACTTGTTGGTAGCTACAATTGCTATGGCTTTAATTTCTTTTAAAGTACCTGTTTACACTTTGCATGCGAAGTTGTTTATGGCTCAGGATGACACAAAGATGTTCATTTTAACCATTGTCGGTGCTTTATTAGCTTTTATAGGCTTGTTTATGTTTAAGAATCGCAAGTTTCAAATGAAATTGATCCGATTGGCAGTTTTAGTCGAAATGGTTATTGGAGTTCGCTTATTTATGGTGTTTAAGGAATTTCAAGTTTCTTTAAATATAAATTGTATCCTTTTACTTGTGTTTGCTTTAGTTGCATTAATTATGGCTTATAGAGGAGTTAAAAAGGATGATGATCTTGTACGCTCTGTAGATCGAATACGTTAACGTTTACCCAACTCAATAACTTCCAGATCTTTTATTTCGCTGCGATTAATAGTAAATCGTAGTAGGGTTCTTATTTGATGGAAACCATTTTTTCCTGCAGCACCCGGATTCATATGAAGTAAGGATAATTCCTTGTCGTACATTACTTTGAGTATGTGCGAATGTCCGCTTATAAATAGTTTGGGAGGATTTTTTTTGATTTCTTCTCGAATAGGAGGCGAGTAGCGCTTAGGGTAACCACCTATATGTGTTATCCAAACATCCACATCTTCGCACATAAAGCGTTGGTGTAACGGACACTCTTTTCGAATGATATGTGAGTCGATATTACCATAGACAGCTCTGGTAGGTTTAAATGCTTTTAGCTGATCTAAAACTGAAACATCACCAAGATCTCCCGCATGCCATATTTCATCACACTCCTTAAAGTGTTTTAGAACAATTGGGTCTAAATAAGAATGTGTGTCTGATAAAAGTCCTATTCGTGTCATTTTTTAGTTTTCAGTGACCAGTGATCAGTTCACAGTTTAATTTACCGTTAGGATTCGCAATTTACATTTCTTAGTTGAAAAGATGAGTTATGTGTCTGAATATAGTTAGCAGTTTTTAGTCAATAGTATGAGGTTAATCGCACTAATAATCAATCATTATTAATTGTTCATTAATCATTAATCTTAGTATTTTTGTTTGAAATAGCAAGTAGTGAGATATTTTATCAGATTAGCATACAAAGGAACCGATTTTCATGGATGGCAGGTACAGCCTAATGCTGTAAGTGTACAAGAAAAGATAAATGAAGGCTTATCAATACTTCTAAAAGAAGAGGTGATGATATTGGGAGCCGGGCGAACGGATACAGGTGTTCATGCTAAACAGATGTATGCACATTTTGATACTGATAAAGAATTTGATTGTGAGAAAATAACATACCGATTGAATGCTTATCTCTGCGACGCGATTTTTATTAAGTCTGTTTTTCCGGTTTCGGAAAATGCACATGCACGTTTTGATGCTACTGCACGAGTTTATGAATATTGGTTGTGTCAGGAAAAAAATCCCTTTTTACATGAAGCTGCCTGGTTGTTGTACAGCAATCTTAATTTTGATTTAATGAATGAAGCTGCGGTTTATCTACTTGAAGTTGATGATTTTGCCAGTTTTGCAAAGGTGCATTCGGGTGTGAATACGCATATTTGTGATGTGCGTAAGGCTCATTGGGAGCAAAAGGATGATAAATGGGTGTTTACCATAGAGGCAGATCGGTTTTTAAGAAATATGGTTCGTGCTATTGTAGGCACCTTAGTGGAAGTAGGGAAAGAGAAAATAACAATTCAGGAATTTAAAGATATAGTAGCTAAAATGGATCGGGGAGCTGCCGGTGTATCTGCTCCGGCAAAAGGTTTGTATCTTGTAAAGGTTGATTACCCACAAGAACTATTGAATGGCATATAAACAAAAAGATAATATTATTGATCTCAAGCTCTTATCGAGAGTGATGAACTTTGTGAAACCCTACAAAGTTATTTTCCTGGTAAGTATTTTTTTTAGCATATTTATTGGGATACTCTCTATTGCAAGACCTATAATTATTGAATATACCGTTGATCATTTCATTATTGGTAGAGATCCTGATATGTTATTGAAGTACACCCTTATTATGATAGGCTTACTTCTTTTAGAATCCATTTTCCAGTTTCTTTTTATATATGTTGCCAATTGGATCGGTCAGTCGGTGATCAAAGATATTCGCGAAAAACTCTACAAAAAGATCTTATCATTTCGCTTGAAGTATTTTGATAATACACCCATAGGAGCTTTAGTTACACGCTCTGTTTCGGATATTGAAACGATAGCAGAGATATTTTCACAAGGGGTATTAGTTATTTTTAGCGACATCTTTAAGATTGCAATAATCGTAGTATGGATGTTTTCCAGAGATGTCATGTTAAGTTTGATATCATTAGCTGTTTTCCCCTTGCTTATTTGGGCTACGAAGTATTTTCAAAGGGCAATGAAAAGTGCTTTTGAAGATGAACGTTCTGCGATATCTAAGTTAAACACTTTTGTACAGGAGCGTATTTCCGGAATGAAGATCGTGCAGATCTTTAATCGAGAAGAAGCAGAGTTAGAAAACTTTAAAAAGGTAAATGCTACTTTTCGAAAAGCGACGATAAAAGCCATTTGGCATTTCTCAATATTTCTTCCGGTAATTGAAATTATGAGTGCCATTTCTTTAGGTGCTATGGTTTGGTATGGAGGTCTAGATATGCTTTTAGGTGGAAAGGTTACTCTTGGTCTGATGATGGCTTTTATCCTTTTGATCAATATGTTGTTCAGACCTGTTCGGCACTTAGCAGATCGTGTTAATGTTCTCCAGAGAGGAATTGTAGCCTCTAATAGAGTGTTTAAGATATTGGATGCCGATGAGCGTGTTCGTTCTAATGGGGATTTAGAGCTTCAGCAAGTACAGGGAAATGTTGAATTTCGGCAGATAAATTTCTCTTATATACAGGGAGAGCCGGTTTTAAAAGATATCAATTTTGAAATCGAAGCCGGGAAAACACTTGCCCTGGTAGGTGCAACCGGATCCGGAAAAAGCTCCATCATTAACTTGTTGCTGCGCTTTTACAATATTGATTCCGGAACGATTTTGTTGGACGGAAAGGATATCACCAAATATGATGTTAAATCGCTTAGGAGACATTTAGCTTTGGTATTGCAGGATGTGTTTTTATTTTCGGACTCGATCTATAAAAATATAGTATTGGATAAAGATATTAGTATAGAGGAAGTTCGCGAGGCAGCAAAAGCTATTGGCTTGGAGGGTTTTATTGAGCAGTTACCCGGAGGGTATGATTATAATGTACGCGAAAGAGGAGTGATGCTTTCTGCAGGACAGCGTCAATTGATTGCCTTTTTAAGAGCCTATGTGTGTAAGCCTAGTGTGTTGATTTTAGATGAGGCGACCTCGTCAGTTGATATTCAAACCGAACATTTGATTCAGCAAGCCATTAATAAATTGACTGAGGGAAGAACCTCAATCGTTATTGCACATCGCTTGGCAACCATTCAAAATGCCGATAAAATATTGGTCATAGACCAAGGAAGAATTGTAGAATCAGGGACTCACTTTGATCTTTTAGAACAGAAAGGCTATTACAGTAAGCTATTTGAGTTGCAGTTTAGTTGAGGAGAAAGTACTTTGGTAGGTTAGTAGGTTAGTAGGTTAGTAGGTGTAGTCCTTCGACAATCCCGATAGCTATCGGGGCAGGATGACAACTCAAAACTTTTCACTCAAAACTTCACTGTTCACTGATCACTGTTCACTAGTCACTGAAAACTTCTCCTGTAAGAACAAACCTGTAGAACTTTCCTTGCAATTGATAATATCTTCCGGAAGACCTTCAAAAATTAATTGACCACCCTTTTTACCACCTTCTTTTCCCAGGTCGATCAGCCAGTCGGCACATTTAATTACATCCGGGTTATGCTCAATCACTAAAATGGTGTGCCCATTTTCGATAAGCGCATTAAAGGATTCCAAAAGCTTTTTAATATCGTGAAAATGTAGACCCGTAGTAGGTTCGTCAAAAATGAAGAATTGCTGTCCGTGACTTTTTCCTTTTCCTAAGAATGAAGCCAATTTTACGCGCTGTGCTTCCCCACCACTTAATGTAGATGATGATTGTCCTAAATGAATATAGCCCAAACCAACATCTTGAAGTGGTTGTAGTCGTTTTGAGATTTTCGTTTGTTCCCCCTTTTGGAAAAAATCGATTGCCTCGTTAATGGTCATTTCTAAAATGTCGGAAATATTCTTCTCGTTGAACTTAACTTCAAGGATTTCTTCTTTAAAGCGCTTCCCTTTACATTGCTCGCATTCCAAGTGAACATCAGCCATAAACTGCATTTCTATGGTTATCTCACCTTCTCCTGAGCAATGCTCACAACGGCCCCCATTGGTGTTAAATGAGAAGTGTTTAGTCTTGTATCCTCTGGTTTTTGAGAGCGTTTGGCTGGCGTATAGATTTCTAATCTCGTCGAAAGCTTTGATATAAGTTACAGGATTTGAACGAGATGATTTCCCAATAGGGTTTTGGTCTATAAATTCTACGGCAGAAATATTTTTTATGCTTCCTGTTAAACAATCAAATTGACCTGTTTTAGGGCCATAGCCACCCAAAGCTTTTACCAGGGCAGGGTAGAAAATGTTTTTTATTAATGTACTTTTTCCGGAACCACTAATTCCACTGACTACGGTAAGTACGTTAAGCGGAATTTTAACATCAATATTTTTTAGGTTGTGCTGACGAGCACCTTTAATTTGTATGGCATCCGTCCAGGTCCTCTTTTTAGGAATGTCTATGTTTAAATCGCCATTTAAATATTGAGCAGTAAGACTTTTTTTCTCCTTTTTAATCTCTTTATGAGTTCCGTTGAACATCACTTTCCCACCGTGTATCCCCGCCATAGGACCCATGTCGATAACCAGATCGGCAGCTTTCATAATGTCTTCGTCGTGTTCAACAACGATGACGGTGTTGCCTATGTCTCTAAGAGAACGCAATATTTTAATAAGTCTTTCCGTATCTCTGGAGTGAAGTCCAATACTGGGTTCGTCGAGGATGTACATAGAGCCCACAAGGCTGCTTCCCAATGAAGTTGCTAAGTTAATACGTTGTGATTCTCCACCGGAAAGTGTTGAAGAACGGCGGTTGATGCTTAAATAGCTTAAGCCTACATCCATTAAGAATTGGATCCTGTTCTGAATTTCCAGGAGTAGTCTTCCTGCGATCTCGGCATCCTGTTTGTTTAGTTTTATGTTGTTGAATACTTCACAAAGCTCATCAATTGGCAGGTCTACGATTTCGCAAATGGAATACCCTCCAATTTTAACGAAATCTGCTTCCGGACGAAGGCGTTTCCCTTTACAATCGTGGCAAAGTGTTTTACCGCGGTATCTGGATAGTAAAACGCGGTTTTGAATTTTGTAGCTTTTCTTTTCTAGTTGAGCGAAAAATTTATTGATTCCTTTGAATTCTTTATTCCCGTTCCACAATAGATCCTTTTGATCTTTCGTAAGCTCGTAATAAGGTTTGTGAATTGGAATATCCCATTCTTCAGAATTAAAAACGATATCGTCTTTGTATTTGCAAAGCGTATCACCTTTCCAACAGGCAATAGCATCTTCGTATATGGAGAGTCCGGTGTTTGGAATAATCAATTCTTCATCAATTCCGACTACACTGCCGTAGCCTTCGCATACCTTACATGCTCCATAGGGGTTGTTAAAGGTGAAAAGGTGAATGCTCGGTTCTTCGAACGTTATTCCGTCTGCTTCAAAACGATTACTAAAGGTTTTAGTATTACCTGAATCCATAAATTCTATGATACATTCGCCCTTTCCTTCATGAAAGGAAGTTTGTATGGAATCTGCCAGTCGTTCGGTAAAACTATCTTCGTTTTTAATGCTTAAGCGGTCAATTAATAAGTAGAATTTATCATCAAGCTCTATTTCGCTTTCCAAAATGTCTTCGATTCTTAATATGTCATCATTGTGTTTTAAGCGATGATAACCTTGTTGAAGTAGCATTTGAAGATAGAGTTTGTAGTCTCTTTCGTCGAGGTGAGTAGGAGCAAGAATGTAGAATTTAGATCCTTCATCTTTATTCATGATGAAGTCTACTACATTCTGAACGCTGTGTTTTTTAACTTCAGTGCCGGAAATTGGAGAATAGGTTTTACCAATTCTGGCAAAGAGTAATTTTATATAATCGTAGATCTCAGTACTCGTTCCCACCGTTGAGCGTGGGTTTTTAGAGTTTACCTTTTGTTCTATGGCAATAGCAGGAGAAATTCCTTTGATGCTGTCAACTTCAGGTTTGTTTAGTCTGCCCAAAAACTGACGTGCATAGGAAGAAAGACTTTCTACATATCTTCTTTGCCCTTCTGCATAAAGTGTGTCGAAAGCCAAACTGGACTTACCGGAACCCGAAAGCCCGGTAATCACCACAAACTTATTGCGGGGAATAGCTACGTCAATATTTTTTAGATTGTGTAGTCTGGCTCCTTTTATAAGGATGTATTCTTTGGAATCAAGCTTGTCAAATTCTTTCATATACTTTTTATGCATTGCAAAAAGGCAAAATTATGAAATTTAACTGACGTTAACATTTGAAGTTTTGGTATGATTATTGAAAAGTTCTATATTTGAGTAAATTATTACGAACAAAACCCTTTTTTGCCTATAGAAGCATTTCTACCTATTACATTTTTATTGATGTTTAACCTAAATGGTAGCTTATGTGTGTGCAAAATTTTTCTGACCAACAACTTGTTAGTGCCTTTTTATCGGGCGACTCCTTATCCATTGAACGTTTAATTATTCGTCACAAAGACAAAGTCTTTGGATTTATCATGTCAAAAGTTAAGGATGTGGATCTGGCGAATGATATTTTCCAGGAAGTGTTTATTAAAGTGATCAACAAACTCCGTGAGGGACGTTACAATGAAGAGGGGAAGTTTATCTCTTGGGTAATGCGGATCTCCCATAATATGGTTATCGATCATTTCCGTAGGGAAGCTAGGGTGAAAATGATACGCCCAAATGATGAATATGACATTTTTAATACGCTTGGAGAAGAAGCTGAGTGTACTGAGGACGACATGATACGATCGCAAGTGTTTAATGATCTAAAGATGTTGATCAGGTATTTGTCTGATGAGCAAAGAGAAGTTTTGGAAATGAGGTATTATGCGGGTATGACCTTTAAAGAAATTTCTGAAGAATGTGATATCAGTATTAACACAGCTTTGGGAAGAATGCGTTATGCATTAATGAATCTGAGAAAACTTCAAGAAAAACATCAAATTAATTTAACCACATAATAAATGAAGTGTCATTGTCGTTATAGAGGAAATGAAAAACAGATTCTATGGCAAAATCAACTACACTCTATGACAGAGCCGGACTGTCAGATTCCGGAAAAAACATACGCAAAAACGATAGCAAATATTCTAAACCTTCTAAGGAAGCTTTAAGGTTTGTGCTGGATTACGCAAAATCCTCAGCAGTAATTAAGTCTAAGTCGATGGATACCATTGTTATTGTGAACAATTAAAAGGGGAATTTCCTTTTTTTTTGTTGATAAGTACTGCCTCATTTGATGCGTTCAAATGAGGCATTTTTTTATTTTTGATTGAATAAAAATTAAATAGATGACTTTTTTAAAAGAAGGTGATAAAGCACCGGAGTTTAGCACATTAAATGAGAAAGAACTGGTTGTTTCTTTGTCGGACTTTGCAGGTAAAAAAGTAATTCTTTATTTCTATCCAAAGGACATGACTCCGGGTTGTACAGCCGAGTCTTGTAATCTTGGTGAGAATTACACTGCACTTCAAGACAAAGGATTTGTCGTCGTTGGCGTTAGCCCTGATCCGGCGAAAAGACATGTAAAGTTTATTGAAAAATACAACTTACCTTTTACCTTATTAGCAGATGAAAACAAAGAAGTATTGAATGCTTATGGTGTTTGGGGTCCGAAAAAATTTATGGGTAAAGAATACGACGGAGTTCACAGAACGACATTTGTAATTGACGAAAACGGATTGATAGAAAAGATCTTTTTGAAAGTGAAGACGAAAGATCATACCAATCAAATATTGGAATCATATAGTTAGTGACACAAATTGACACTACGTAATTGTTAATTTGTCACAGTAAAGAAAGAAACTATGGAAAAGGAAAGAGAAGCAAAGTTGAAAGCATTACAACTTACAATGGATAAGTTGGAAAAAACATATGGTAAAGGCTCCGTAATGAAAATGGGTGATGTAGTAGCAGAGGATATTGCCTGCATCCCTACGGGTTCATTAGGTTTAGACCTGGCACTCGGAATAGGGGGTTACCCAAAAGGAAGGGTGGTAGAGATCTATGGTCCGGAATCTTCCGGTAAAACAACGCTAGCCATTCATGCTATGGCAGAAGCACAGAAAGCCGGAGGTATTGCAGCTTTTATTGATGCAGAGCATGCTTTTGATCGTTTTTATGCTGAAAATTTAGGAGTAAATATCGACGAATTAATTATTGCTCAACCTGATTCGGGTGAGCAGGCATTGGAAATTGCAGATAATTTAATTCGTTCGGGAGCCGTTGACATCATTGTTATTGACTCGGTAGCAGCTTTAACCCCAAAAAGCGAGATCGAAGGAGAGATGGGAGATTCTAAAATGGGCTTACATGCTCGTTTAATGTCTCAGGCTTTAAGAAAATTAACGGCTTCGATCTCAAAGACAGGTTGTACTTGTATGTTTATTAACCAACTTCGTGAGAAGATTGGTGTGATGTTTGGAAACCCTGAAACTACAACGGGTGGTAACGCACTTAAGTTTTACGCTTCGGTTCGTTTAGATATTCGTAGAAGTACTCAGTTGAAAGATGGTGACAAGGTTATTGGTAACCGCACAAGAGTGAAGGTGGTGAAAAATAAAGTAGCCCCTCCATTCCGCAAAGCTGAATTCGACATTATGTACGGTGAAGGAGTTTCAAAAGTAGGTGAGGTCATTGATCTGGGTGTAGAATATGGTGTTGTTAACAAGAGTGGTTCCTGGTTTAGCTATGGCGACACCAAATTGGGACAAGGACGAGATGCTGTTAAACGACTTTTGCTTGACAATCAGGAACTTGCTGAAGAGTTGGAAACTAAAATTATCGAGCAAATTCAGAATGCTTAATGAAGAGCCCTTCGGGGTTCTTTTTCAATTTTAAAATGATGAAAAAATATATTTGCTTTGCACTTTGTGTTGCCTTTGTATCATGTCAGCAAACAACAACTGTAAACGATGTTACTTCTGATGAGAAGTTAGATTCTACTTTGGTGTTAACTCATAAAATTGATTCTCTTAACACACTAATTTCAAATGACAGTCTGAATGCAGTTTTGTACTTTGAACGGGCAGGTTTGCACATGAAAGCTCGATCTTTAGAATTGGGTGTTTCAGATCTGAAAAGAGCCGTTCAATTAGATTCTGTCAATGCAAACTACTGGTTGAAGTTGGGTGTTTTGCACTATGCGATGCAGCAAAGTCGGTATGCCAGAGATTATTGGGAAAAGTGTTCGAATTTAGATGCCGATAATATCGATTGCAGATTAAATCTTGCAGAGATGTATTTGGCGGTAGGAGAATTAAAAAGGGGACAAAAAAAATTAAATGAGGTATTGGATTTTGATCCTAAAAATTCATCTGCTTTGTTTTTAACCGGTAATTACGCTTTAATGGAAGAAGATACCATTAAGGCGATGAAGTACATTCAGGCTGCCATCAATGAAGATCAGGATCTGTTTAAGGCTTACGATCAGATGGGAGTGCTTTATTCAGCGAAGCGAGATTTGTTGGCTTTGGATTATTTTAATGCAGCCCTTCGTCTGAAACCTTACCGCTATGATGTTCACTACAAAGTGGGGATGTTTTATCAATCACTCAGAGCCTTTGATGAGGCTGTTCAGGCTTATGAACGTGCATTAGAGGTGAATCCGGATCATAAAACATCGTTGCATAACATAGCAGTGATAGCCATTTTTACCGGAGACCACCGCAAAGCTGTGACGTATTTCACAAAGGCTGTTGCCGTTGATGCCTCTTATCTTGAGGCTTATTTTGGGAGGGCATACGCTTATGAACTAATGGGAGATTTGGTTAAGTCGGAGTCGGATTACAGAACCAGTTTAATGCTTGATCCGGCTTATTTGCCTTCGATGGATGGTTTAGAACGCATTGAAGGATTGAAATAAGCGATTAGCTCTCAGCAGTCAGTTGCTATTATCAACTAAAACACCCCTATAGTCCCCTCAAGGGGACAATAACATGGTAATTCTCCCCTAGGGGAGAAGCCACAAAGTGGCAGGGCTGTTAAAACTAACGATCATTTGACAGGCTCACCCTTCGACAGGCTCAGGATGACAACTCATAACTTATCACTTAAAACTCAAAACTTCTTGATTGTATGACTGCAAGACCGCAAGACTTTTTTCAGCAGTCAGCTTTTTTACTAAATATCCGTTAAATAAAAAAGGAGCCCGAAGGCTCCTTTTAACACATTTAGGAATGTTATGCTTTTTACTTGCTTACTTTATCAACGATTGCTTTGAAAGCTTCCGGGTGATTCATTGCCAGATCGGCCAAAACCTTACGGTTAAGTTCGATGTTGTTTTTATGAACCGCTCCCATAAATTGAGAGTAAGACATGCCGTATTGGCGTGAACCGGCGTTAATACGTTGAATCCATAGAGAACGGAAGTTTCTTTTCTTAACCTTACGGTCTCTGTAGGCGTATGTTAAACCTTTTTCAACAGCGTTTTTCGCTACGGTCCAAACGTTTTTTCTTCTT
>Ga0207964_1000297_pt1 | contig 14819 bp, 12 predicted proteins | sample Knorr_S23_td_250_FD_185608 | JGI IMG/M metagenome (GOLD analysis project Ga0207964, IMG submission 185608) | Marine microbial communities from Southern Atlantic Ocean transect - Knorr_S23_td_250_ad_251m_LV_A (SPAdes) (version 2) | ecosystem: Environmental > Aquatic > Marine > Oceanic | place...
AGAGTTCGCTGAAATAAAGAGTTCGCTGAAATAATAAGATCAACGTCTGTTTAACCAGTGCAGAGAGACTTTTATTGACCGGATAAATTAAGCCATTGACCGCAGGTAACCCTATCCAAATTATTGTAATCAAGATGTGTGGTTACTTGCACAAAGCCAGCACTATCAAACAGATTTCTGACCGCTCCTCCCTGATCATAGCCATGCTCGACTAATAACCAACCACCCGCCTTCAAATAGGTTGGACTACGGCTTACAATCAACTTTAAATCATCCAACCCCTCATCGCCAGACACCAAAGCACTACTGGGCTCAAACCGAACATCACCCTGCTGTAAATGCGGATCATGTCGGCTGATATAGGGAGGATTACTAACAATTAAATCGTAATAAGCCGAACCGGCTTCTATTGCACTAAACCAATCGCTTTGAAAAATTTCAATATTGCCCAATCCCTGTTGGCGACAATTTTTCTGAGCCAACGCAACCGCTCCCGGCTGACAATCTACAGCGGTTAACTGCCAATCTTGACGCTCTGAAGCCAACGCCAGCGCAATAGCACCAGTCCCTGTACCTAAGTCCAACACCGAACGTTGACCAGCCAACGTCAAGTTTAGAGCAATCTCGACCAATAATTCAGTTTCTGGCCGCGGAATCAACGTCTGTGACGACACATTTAAATCCATTGACCAAAACCCCCGAGAGCCAACCAGATAGGCAACTGGATTACCCTGCTCACGCTTTTGCAATAGCATTTCAAATACCTGCTGCTGCTGTGCGGAAACCTGCTTATCTGGCCATGTGCGCAACCATGTACGATCCACCTCTAGTGCATGACATAAAAGCAATTCGCAATCCAACCGCGGCGTATCACTAACAGATAGCAACCGATCAGATAATTGCAGTAAATGAGATACGCTAGCCATGTAAAGGCACAGTTATTCTGACAGACTAGCCAGCTGGTCGGCCTGAAACTCATTGATCAACGGTTGCACCACTTCCGCCAATGAACCCTCCATCACTTCACCAAGCTTGTAGAGCGTTAGGTTAATTCGGTGATCGGTAACTCGACCCTGTGGGAAATTATAGGTGCGTATACGTTCAGAGCGATCGCCACTGCCTACCAAATTCTTGCGCTGTTCGGATTGCTCTTGAGCCGCCGCATCGGTCTGCGCACTATTTAAGCGTGCCTGTAGCACCGACATAGCCTTAGCTCTATTTTTATGCTGGGAACGCTCCTCTTGGCACTCCACGACAATACCGGTCGGCAAATGCGTTAAACGGATAGCAGAATCAGTTTTATTTACATGCTGACCACCGGAGCCAGAGGCCCGAAAAGTATCCACCCGCAAATCTGCCTTATTAATCTCAATAGCATCCTGCTCATCGGCTTCAGGCATCACTGCCACTGTACATGCAGAGGTGTGAATTCTACCCTGAGACTCCGTTTCTGGTACCCGTTGTACGCGATGGGCGCCAGATTCAAATTTGAGCTTTGAGTACACCCCCTTGCCAACGATTCTGGTAATAATTTCCTTATAGCCACCGTGATCGCCCTCGCTCTCACTAATAACCTCAACCTTCCAGCGTTGCGTCTCAGCAAAGCGACTGTACATACGAAATAAATCACCAGAAAAAATAGCCGCCTCATCACCACCCGTACCGGCGCGAATCTCAAGAAATACATTTTTTTCGTCATTGGGGTCTTTGGGCAAAAGAAGACGCTGTAGATCCAATTCAAAAGTCTCTAACTGTGATTCTGCATCAGACAACTCTTCCTGAGCCATAGCTCTCATATCCGGATCAGAATCTTTGAGCAGCAATTGCGCCTCCTCAAGGTTATTGATTACCTGCTGATAACTCAGGTAAGACTTCACCACTGGCTCTAGCTCAGCATACTCCTTGGATAAATCTCTAAATCTATCTTGATCTGCAATGGTCTCTGAATCGCTTAGCAACGCAGCGACCTCCTGATAGCGCTCATTAAGATTATCCAACTTAGCTAAAATTGATGCTTTCATAAGTTTATTTTCACTTGGTATACAAAAGGCTCCGTCAACTCTTTGAGCCCAAAAAAATCTTGTTTTGTCGCCTACCTAAGGTGAGTAGATTCGATCACCGCATCAAACATCGAAGTCGGCAGTGCATTTTTAGCGACCTGTATATGCCTATAACCCATTGTCTGAGCTAGATCGGCAATTCTAGCACTGGGCACCACCAGCGGTATATGCTTATTGCAGGGAATATCCATTGCCCGCAACAACTCTCCACTATGAACCACCAAACAAGATGCACTGGCCATCACAGCCTGAGCTTCGACAAGTTTATCTGGTTGAATTACGCGCCTGTAAAGCTCGCCGTAGGCAACTGTTGCCCCGCGTTGCATTAATTCTTCGCCCAAGGTCTGACGACCCTGCCCACCGCGGAAAATTAGTACCGACTTACCCTGCAAACTTTTCAGTTGCGGCAATTCCTGCAATAAGCCTTCAGAATTCGGCTGTAACTCAGGACAGCAAACGCTGTAGTCATACTCGGCAAAAATAGCTGCGGTCTGCGGTCCCACCGCAAAAAAATCTATACTGCTCGGCAACTGGGGCCAGCGTTTAGCAATCATCGACAAGCCGATTTCAGCTGCATTGGCACTGATAAAAATAGCCTGATCATACTGATCTAGCTGATCAATCAACCCCGTTGCTGTTTGATAGTCAGCACTGCCTTCAAGCACTGGCTGAATCTGCATAATGGGAATATGCCTGTGAGCGACTGAAGCCTGATCTAATAAATTGAGAAAGGCATCCTGATCGCGTAGCGGTCTGACCACTAAGACAGGCTTATCAAGCATGGTAATCCGCGCCTAGAACCTGACTGAGTATCTCCCCAGCCCCCATAGATAAGAGCTTATCAGCCAGCGATTCGCCCAACTGCTCAGCACTATCCATAGGCCCCTCCACAGAGGCTTCGAGCAATCTCTGCCCATCGACAGTGCCTACCAAACCGCGAACATTTATTAATTCTGCTTGCGGATTAAGTTCTGCAAAGCAGGCAATAGGCACTTGGCAACCGCCCTGCAGGCGCCGATTAACGGCTCTTTCAGCCAACACACAGCTAGCGGTATGCGGATCATGTAATGGTTTTAAAAAACCTATAGTTTCTGTATCACCGGCGCGGCACTCTATACCCACAGCGCCCTGCCCTCCAGCCGGCAGGCAGAGACTGGTATCCAATCGAGAAGTAATCCTGTCGGCCATATTGAGACGAATTAGCCCAGCACTGGCAAGAATAAGTGCATCATATTGCCCCTCATCTAACTTGGCCAATCTGGTATTGACGTTGCCGCGTAGATCTTTGATGCGCAGATTGGGGAATCGCGCACTCACCTGAGATTGTCGACGCAGACTGGATGTACCCAACACCGCACCCTCTGGCAATTCGTCCAAACTGCGGTAATTATTTGAAACAAAAGCATCGGTAGGATCTTCGCGCTCGCAGATAACCGCCAACTCTAGCCCAGCGGGAAACTCCATCGGCACATCTTTCATGGAGTGCACGGCAATATCCGCTCTACCCTCCAACATAGCAACCTCAAGCTCCTTAACAAAAAGCCCTTTACCACCCACCTTAGCCAACGGCGCATCCAACAGCTTGTCGCCACGCGTACTCATGGCCAACAACTCAACCTGCAAATCAGCGTGATGATGCAATAACTGATCCCTGACATATTCTGCCTGCCACATGGCAAGCGGACTTTTTCTGGTTGCTATTCGCACTAATTTCGTCACAGTTTTAATCCAAGATAGCTTTTAAGGGGCCATTATCAACCATTTATAACCCTTTGTCAGAGTTTACCTGAGCCAATTTATACAAATAATCGACAATATAGCGGTAACTTTTACCCCCTGAACAAGAGGATTAGCTATAATCGCTCGGGTATTCACCGACTGGACAATTAGGTCAATGAGCAAATCTAACAAAAACAAAGATGGACAACTTAAGAATTCCGCAACCAACGCCTCATGGGGAGGACGTTTTAATGAACCTGTGGATGCTTTTGTGGCGCGCTTTACCGCGTCAGTAGACTTTGATCAACGCTTGGCGCATCAGGATATACAAGGTTCTATCGCCCACGCAAAAATGCTCGCCAAAGTAGGTGTTTTAACCGCTGATGAATTAGATCAGATTATTGATGGCTTGCAACAGATCGGCACCGAAATTGACAATGGGCAATTTGAATGGTCGCAAACCCTAGAAGATGTTCATATGAATATCGAGGCCGCACTGACCGCACGTATCGGGATTGTGGGTAAAAAATTGCATACAGGGCGTTCGAGAAACGATCAGGTCGCCACCGATATTCGCCTGTGGTTGAGGGATCAAATTGATAGTATCAAACCCATAATCAGCCAATTGCAGTCCAATACGATTGAGTTGGCTATCAAAGAATCTTCCACAATTATGCCAGGTTTTACGCATTTGCAGACAGCGCAACCGGTTACCTTTGGTCATCATCTGTTGGCATGGAATGAAATGCTTCAGAGAGACTATGAGCGTCTTTGCGACTGCAGAAAAAGACTCAACCAAAGCCCGTTGGGATCAGCGGCACTGGCGGGCACTAGCTATCCGATCGACAGAGCGTTTACCGCCGACGAGTTGGGTTTTAGCAAACCATCGGAAAACTCTCTCGACTCGGTAAGCGACAGAGATTTTGCCATTGAATTCTGTGCATTTGCCAGCCTGCTGATGACTCACCTATCGCGCATATCCGAGGAATTGATTCTCTGGGCTTCGGCGCAATTTCAGTTTATCGATCTACCCGATCGTTTCTGCACTGGCTCATCAATTATGCCGCAAAAGAAAAATCCTGATGTTCCGGAGTTGGTACGTGGCAAAACTGGCAGAGTGACAGGTCAACTTATTTCTCTGCTAACACTGATGAAGTCTCAGCCATTGGCCTATAACAAAGACAATCAAGAGGATAAAGAGCCTCTATTTGACGCTGTGGATACGGTGCAGGATTGCCTGCGCGCCTTTGGCGATATGATCCCAGCTATACAGGCCAATCGCCAATCCATGTACGAGGCGGCGCGCAAAGGATTCTCGACTGCTACTGATTTAGCTGACTATTTGGTCTGCAAAGGGACAGCCTTTAGAGATTCCCATGAAATAGTCGGCAAAGCCGTGGCCTATGGCATCGCCAACAATAAGGATCTTTCTGAGCTCAGCTTAGAGGAACTAAAGACTTTTTCTGACCTAATCGAGCAAGACGTATTCGATGTCTTGACCCTCGAGGGGTCGGTAGCAGCGCGCAACCACTTGGGCGGAACAGCGCCAGAACAGGTCAAAGCCGCTGCACAGCGCGCGCTCAAATTGGTTAAAAGTCGAAGTTAACCTGTTCGCCTGATTGCGCTAAACAGGCATCGGCTAACATCTTCGATAGGAGCTCACCACTGATGGTATTACGCCAAAGGTTTCCCTGAGCTCCGCTTTCCAATTTAAAATGAAACCCACCAGAGCGAGCGGCCAACCAAATTTCACCCAGTACCGGTTGTCGCGATAAAATAATCTGTGAACCGTTGGCCTCACAAGTAATCGTCAGCATACCGGCGGTGTTCTCGTAATCCAAATCAGCACCGCTGTTATCTATGCTCTCCTCAATGGAGAACATCAAATCATCGACAAGCTGATTAAACTGGGCTTCATTCATGATAAGGGTTCCAATACTGTGGTCTTCAATATTATTGTTTGAGTGTAATCCACCAATACCGCTATACTACCGCTTTTTCCAAGGTAACAGAACATGCTTGATCGACTCTCGCTGATTCTTTCACTTATCCTATTCTGTGGTGTAGTCAGTTGTGGCAATACAGGTGATCTTTACCTGCCTGACGACAACGTAACAGTTGAAGATAACGAGTCCTAAATCACTATGCATAGCTCTATCACAGCCATCGACAATCACCGATATATTGAAAGCGTCTCCCTCAGCTCAATTGCCGAACAGTTTGGTAGTCCTTGCTATGTCTATAGCAAAGATGCCATTAGTGGCAATTTTTTAAACTATCAGCGCGCCTTGGGCTCGCGAGATCACTTAATTTGCTACGCGGTAAAATCCAATTCCAATATTGCAGTATTACAAACCCTAGCTCAGTTGGGTTCTGGCTTTGATATTGTATCCGCCGGGGAACTAGAACGCGTATTGATGGCGGGAGGAGATCCAGCCAAAGTGGTCTACTCTGGGGTAGCAAAAACTGCAACAGAAATGCGCCGCGCACTGGAAGTGGGCATTCACTGTTTTAATGTGGAGTCCGAATCAGAGCTAAATTTGCTCAACCAAACTGCGGCGGAAATCAATAAACAAGCGCCCGTATCTCTGCGGGTAAATCCCAATGTAGATGCCAAAACTCACCCCTATATTTCCACTGGTCTCAAGGAAAATAAATTTGGTATAGATATAGATCAAGCCTTCGATATCTATCAACGTGCCACACAGATGAAAAATATCTCCATTGTCGGTGTGGACTGCCATATAGGCTCCCAACTAACTGATATCAGCCCATTTATAGATGCTATGCAGCATTTGCTGTCGCTAGTGGATCGGCTAGCTGAATCAGATATCAAATTACAGCATATTGATATTGGTGGCGGCTTGGGTGTGCGCTATCAAAATGAGGTAGTCCCCTCTCTGACAAGCTATATGGAGGCTTTACTACCGCTCTTAGAGAATCGCACAGAAACCCTAATTATGGAGCCCGGTCGCTCCATCACCGCCAATGCAGGGGTGCTGTTAATGCAGGTTCAAGTAATTAAAAATAATGGCGATAAAAATTTTGCCATCGTCGATGCTGCGATGAATGATATGTTAAGGCCTGCCTTGTATGACGCTTGGATGGATATCAATCCCATTGAGACCAAAACCGATAGAATAGGAAAAACCTACGATGTGGTTGGGCCCATTTGCGAAACTGGCGATTTTTTGGGCAAAGATAGAAAACTGGCTATTGCTGAAGGCGACTATCTGTATCTATCATCAGCGGGAGCTTACGGCTTTGCCATGAGCTCAAACTATAACAGCCGTCCAAAAGCAGCTGAGGTCATGGTCGATGGTGATCAAGTGCATCTAATTAGAGCGCGAGAAACCTTTGCCGACCTAGTCAGAGGTGAACAGTTGATAAACAGGATAAAAGAGCAATAATGGAGCGCTCAAAAATGCTGATAAAATTTACCAAAATGCATGGCCTTGGCAATGATTTTGTGGTGATTGATGCCGTTAGGCAAGCAGTCAACCTCAACTCTGACATAATCAAACAGTTGGCAGATCGCAATCTGGGTATAGGTTGCGATCAGGTGCTGGTCATCGAGCCGCCATCAGCGAAAAATATCGACTTTGACTATCGTATCTTTAATTGCGATGGCACTGAAGTCGAACAATGCGGCAATGGCGCCCGCTGTATGGGTCGCTATATTGCCGATCAGAACCTATCAGGTAAAAAGCTGGTACGCTTAAAAAGCAAGAACCGCATCATGGAAGTACAGCTAAAGTCGCGCACTTTGGTAACGGTTGATATGGGGCCACCAACCCTTGAACCCGATGCTATTCCCTTTATTGCCGATAATCAAAATACAACCTATGCAATTGATATCGATGGGCAAACCCATAATATCTCGGCAATCTCCATGGGTAACCCCCATGCTGTAATACGGGTCGATGATATTAATAGCGCAGCTGTAGAGCAACTGGGCCCCCAACTACAGGCCCATCGACAATTTCCCGAAAGCGTCAATGTTGGCTTTATGGAAATTGTTAATCCACAACATATACGCTTACGGGTCTATGAACGCGGCGCTGGCGAAACTCAGGCCTGTGGTTCAGGTGCCTGTGCTGCCGCAGTAGCAGCCATACGGCAGGGGTTAGTCGAAAATATAGTCAACATTGAGCTATTGGGTGGCGAGCTATCTATCGAATGGCAGGGCGATGAGCAACCGGTGCTAATGACCGGTCCGACAGAAACTGTTTTCCATGGGCAGATAAAACTATGACTGATCAAAAAGACTCTTGTCCGGATACACAAATAGTCCGCGATCATCTTCGTAACAATCCAGATTTTCTGGAACAGAATCCAGATATACTGGAAGCCATCAACGTCTCTCATAACAGTGGCAAAGCCATATCACTTGTCGAACGACAGGTAGTGATTATGCGCGACCGCAATAAAGAAATGAGTGCACGAGTGGAGCAGATGGTAACCTCGGCTACTGACAATGCACGACTGTTAGAAAAGACTAATCGACTGGTTATCAACCTTTTGAGAGCTAAGGACCTAAACGAATTAGTAGAGACTCTATACAAAAGTCTTGAGCAAGACTTCTCCACTGAATTCTATAGCCTCACCATCATAACCGACAACAGCATATCCTCTAAAAGCAAGGCAAATGTGGTAACTGAACAACAGGCAAAAGAGGTTATTGGCGCCATACTGCTCGCCAACAAAGCTGTCTCTGGCGTCATTCGCGATGAAGAGCTGTCAATGCTATTTGGGAATACCACTATTGGTTCTGTAGTGGCGTTGCCATTAAAGAATCAGGGTGTCCAAGCGGTTATAGCACTGGGAAACAGCGATCCACAGTTCTACACCAGAGATATAGGAACAGTGTTTATCGATTATATTGGCGAGTTGCTCACTGAATTATTACCCAAACACATTAACACTAACGCTTAGTTTTTCTATTGCGTTTGGTAGCGGATACACCTTTCTTCTTAGCAGGGCTCTTTTTTCGTTTCTTCGCCGTTGGCTTGCCTTTGAAGTTTGACTTTTTGGATCGCTCGTCAGTCCGACGCGTTTTTTTTCTCGGCCCAACCGGCTTATCTTTGGCTACCGAATTATCAACCAACTCAAAATCAATCTTTCTCTCTTCTAAATTGACGCGGACCACCTGCACCCTAACTTTTTGCCCCAATCTAAACACCCTGCCAGTACGCTCACCTACCATACGGTGTTGAGCAGCCTCATGGTGATAGTAATCTTTGGGAAGACCGGTAACATGGATCAGACCCTCAACCAATAAATCATCCAACATGACAAATAAGCCAAATCCAGTCACCGCACTTATAACGCCACCGTACTGCTCAGCAACGTGATCCATAAGAAATTCACACTTAAGCCAATTGACAACATCTCTTGTGGCTTCATCAGCGCGACGCTCAGTTAGGGAAAGATGCTGACCAATCTCTGATAATGCACCCAACTGATAGGGGTAATAAACCGATTGATTTTCAACAGAATTTTTTTCAGCTCTGCGCACATGGGCGATTTTTTTGCTACTTCTAATCAGACTGCGAATCGCTCTGTGAACCAGCAGGTCGGAATAGCGACGTATAGGCGAAGTAAAATGCGCATAAGCCTCATATGCCAAACCAAAATGGCCAGAGTTTTCACACTGATAAACCGCTTGGCTCATAGACCTCAACAGCACTGAATGGATAATCTGAGCATCGTCTCGATGCTCAACGGCATTGAGCACCTGCTGATAGTGCATGGGCTGTGGATCATTCCCTCCGCCCAGACCTATGCCGAGCTCCCCCAGAAAATCGCGCACCGATGCCAACCGCTCCTCACTTGGTCCCTCATGAACGCGATAGAGCGCAGGCAACTTCGACTTTTCCAACAATTCTGCGGCACAGAGATTGGCACTCAGCATACATTCCTCAATTAAACGATGTGCCTCTGTTCTATCGACAGGAATTATCTGGCTTATCTTGCGTTGACGATCAAACAGGATCCGTGTCTCTTGGCTATCAAACTCTATAGCGCCGCGTTGCTTCCTACATTCTTGCAAGCGCCGCGACAGAGACTGCAACGCATCAATCTGAGGCAGTATGGCGGAAAATTGCTTGCGAATACCCGAATCATTACCCAGTGCCTGTTCGGCAATAATTTGCGCAACCTGAGTGTAAGTCATGCGCGCATGGGAATGCATAATTCCCTCATAAAACTGATAGCCCGTTATTTGCCCCTGCTCACTGATCTGCATTTCACAGACCATACACAGGCGATCCTCTGCAGGATTGAGCGAACAGAGCCCGTTGGATAATTTCTCGGGCAACATAGGTACCACATGGTTGGGGAAATAAACCGAATTACCTCTGGAGTGAGCCTCTTTATCCAGCGCAGACCCAACCTTAACGTAATGAGAGACATCGGCAATAGCCACAATTAAAACCCAACCGCCACGCTGTCGTGGACGACAAAAAACTGCATCATCAAAATCGCGTGCATCTTCACCATCAATAGTAATCAACGGTGTGGATCGCAAATCAATCCTCTCGGGAACATTGACGACCTCGGTTGAAATCGCCTCAGTCTCAGCTTCAGCTTCCAAAGACCATTGAAAAGGAATACCGTAGTTGCGAACCGCTATATCTATCTCAATACCGGGATCCAAGTGCTCTCCAAGCACCTCAGAAACAAAACCCACCGGCAAACTACTGCGCGTGGGTTGCTCGAGAATTTCCACCACCACAACTTGCCCAGAACTAGCTGAGCAGGGCCGATCCCCTGAAATAAGGATATCCTGACTAATGCGCGGATTGTCAGGCCTAACAAAATCAATACCGCTCTCACGAAAATAACGCCCTACCAATTGTTTGGTAGTTCGCTCAACCACATCCACTAAAGATCCTTCGGGGCGACCGCGCTTATCCCAGCCAGCAATACGCACTAGGACAATATCACCATCAAATACCCTACGCATCTGTCTACTGGAGAGAAAGATATCCGCTCCATCACCACTAACTGGCGAAACAAAACCAAAGCCCTCTGCATGACCTATCACTCGACCTTTTATTAGGTTGAGCTTTTGTAAAGTTCCGTATCCACCACGACGGTTTCTAGCTAATTGACCATCTCTTTCCATAGCGCGCAATCGGCGACGCATAGCTTCAGCTTGATGCTCCTCTGTTAAATTTAGAGCATCACAAATCTCTTCATAAGTCAGTGGGCCCACAGATTGCTCAAGAAAATCTAAAATAAATTCTCGACTGGGAATAGGATTTTTATATTTGGACGCCTCGCGCTCAGCGAAGCTATCTTTTAGATCTTTAGTCTTTTTCATTAAAATTTAGTCATGTAATTTATGACAGTCTATGACTTATACACACAAGAGAAAAGAACTTCTTTAGGTTTTACCTCAAAGGTTGTGCAATTTCTCGCAGGCAAAAAAAACCCCGCTAGGGCGGGGTTCAAAAGAGGGAGTAAATAACAAGTTCGACCCATACCATCCTGGTATCTAGCAACTACCCTGTTGCCCCTTAATTAATGGTGCATACCATGAACAACCGTCCCGACATCCATCGCACAAAATTTGACCGGTGAATGAAACTACAGAGACTTAACAATGGCGTGCGGGGTTGCGCTTATGAACCAGTGTAAATCCATTTAAAAGCTTCCTACTTGGCAAGCCGATCTTGCAAGCCTAATGTAAATCAATATGCAACAAATTTAAATCACACATAAGAGTTAGTACTAAAGTATTAGTGCACATAAAATCACTGCAATTGCTCGGCATCGTTCAGATGTTTTCGCATCTGCTTAACTTTCTGTAGATTCTGAACCACCTCTAGGCTCCCATATGAAGCCTTGAAATCCAATATCATCTCACGTAATTCATCCATACCATACAGCCCGCAGAGTCCCATCAAGTCATGTATAACAGGCCTGAGGTTAGCTTTTTCATCATCGGCAAGACACTTTTGTAGTCGATCTAAATTATCACTGATTACCGATTTTAACTGTTGAGGCGGCAAAACTGCAGATAACATACCTCCGCCTGCAATTTCAGTGATCTCTGTATGATCATCTAATACCGATAAAATAGCATTAATTAATTTTAATTCATCTACTGGTTTTAATTGAACGCCAACCGCGCCAGCTACAATCATCTTATTTTGTTCTGACTCTGTAATATCAGCCGTCAAACCTATGATGGGTGGGCTATCGACATTCTGTAAAATAATGGTTTTTGTGGCCAATAATCCATCGACAACCGGCATATGTAAATCCATTAGAACCACATCTATATGCCTATTTTTCGCCATATAAATGGCTTCCAGTCCATTTTTAGCTATTAAACAGCTGGCACCATGTCGCTCAAGCAGTTTCGTCAAAAGATTTTGGTTAAACGGATTATCTTCGGCCAATAAAATAGATACACCAGAAAGAACATTTTCCGCTTCCGAGTAGTCTGCCGACACCAATTCTTGATCAGATTCACCATCATGACAACCGTATTCGGCAAACTTGCAGGTAAAGACCACCGTCGATCCCGTGCCGATCTCGCTGCTAATTGAGATATCCCCTCCCATCGCATTTACCAACCTTTTAGCAATAGAGAGCCCCAATCCACTACCTCCAAAACGCCGATTGATAGATGTATCTTCTTGTGTAAAAGGTTCAAATAATGTGGATATTTTATCTTTAGCTATACCTTTGCCGGAGTCGGTTATTGCAAATTTTATTGTCAGTTGCTCATCCCCAGAATCAACTCGACTTATTACTACATCTATACCACCTACATTAGTAAACTTAATAGCGTTATTTAACAGATTGGCAAGAACCTGCGCCAAACGAACCGGATCCCCATGCACTTTCTTGGGAACATTATCATCGACGATCATTTGTAACTGCAGGCCCTCCTCTTCTGTCTGAGTACGAAACAGTGCCATTAGGTCATCGATTAATTTATCTAAATCAAAGTCAGTATTCTTAAGTGTAAACCCACTTAGATCAGCTTTAGAAAAATCTAAAACATCATCAATCATAGTGAGCAATACCGTTGAACATCTTTGTATTACACGCAAATGCTCCTCACGCTTTTCCTCACTATTCTCTGTAAAAAGCAAATTGGAAAATCCCAACACAGCTGTTAAAGGCGTGCGTAATTCATGGCTCATTCTGGCCAAAAATTGATCCTTTGCCTTCATCGCACTCTCAAGCTCCACCAGAGTATCTGTCAACTGCCTAGTGGCTATGGAGATTTCACTCTGCATATGCTCATTAGATTGACGAACACTGGTTGCCAATCCATTAATGCCAGAGGCTAATTTACTCAACTCGATAATGCCCTCTTCAGGGGCCACTTTATGCAAATGCCCCATCTCCATTTCGCCAACCACTGCGGTAAGAGTTTTGATTGGATCGGATACTGTTCTGCCAATACGAATAGACAACCAAAAAGCCACTAATAACCCAAGCGAAACCACGAGCACAGTGGTTAAAAGAAAACTGCGCTCTTTTTGCACCATAATTTTATCGCTAAGCGCCAACAACACCCATCCAATACGGTCTGGCTCATACTCAGCAACTTCGTCGTAATCGATGACTCGCGTGCGATCAGAAATAATGTCGGAGTAAAAATACCAATGGTCATCTAATTTAAAGGGTGATTTGTGTTGGAAATTTTCTGGCATAGCCTCAGCCGGAAAATCAGCGTTGCCGATAATTATTTTTTGATTATCTTGATAACTGTGGAAAAGCACCCCAGATACAGAGGGTATCTCTAGCGCCACATAGCTGAGGGAATCCAATCTGGCGCGATCCCCAGAATACAAGGCGAAAGCAGAATTCTCAGCGACCTGATGCACAGCGACCTGACCAGTGCTATGCAAACTTTCTAGCAATTCCGCACGCTGGCTGGAAATAATATAGTAACCCATCAACATACTGAACAATGCCAGCGGTATTAATCCTGTGATCAAAAGTCTGGTGTAAATGCTGTTAGGTTTTAAAATAAATTTCATAGGCCACACTGATCCTGATATTTTGATAGTCCTTTATCAACTTGCAAACCTAGATGCCAAGCCACAGTTTTATTAAATTTTACCGTACAATATTTAGGCGGATATAGTTGATATTCTGCACCACCTTTGTACAAGGCCTGAATAACTTCCGATGTTTGCCGAGCGACATCTTCGGGAGAAGAAAAAACAGAAGCTAGTGCACCGGCATTGACATAGTTTGCAGAGTAGCCAATGACCGCCACCCTGTATCTATAACTCAACTGCAATATCCATTTTGCAGTGGTGACATTAAGTAAATGACTATCGGCAATAGGTATAAATACATCACTACCCTTCATTACCGGATCAATCTTATGTATAGGATTATCTGAGGGGCCAATAGTAAAGATATGCGGATTCATGCCCGCATTCTTTAAGGTACGACCAAATTGAGCCTGTTTCGACTGAGCAGAAGGTCCCAGCATTAACCCGACATTTTTCGATTTGGGCAATAGAATTGAAGCCAATTCTATACGGCGCTGAAGTGGTTGATCGAGAACAATGACACTAATCCCAGAGGCCAATGCTTTAGATGTAGAGCCATAGTGCTGCTCGGCCAAAGCTATAAATGCACTCTCTGTAATCAATGATGCAACCAATCTTTTGCCCGTCTTCTTAGCAACGGCAATTTCGGCAGCACCAGACCCCAAAGTAACAATTAAATCAGCCTTTTCCATGGCTTTATCAACCCTATCACCAACATCCTTTTGCACGGTATTAAACGTAATCTTCTGTCGTTTTTGATCTAAATCGTCCTTAATTAAATCGACGATTTTTATATAATCAGCTGTATCTTTGCTGACAATAAATAGAACATTCTTAGAGCCATTGGCAAAACTAGAGGCACAAAAAAGCTGCAAGACCAAGCAGAAACTTAACAGCGTAAGTTTCCGCGGTCTCTTCAAAGCAAACTGCATTATTACTTCGAAATGCAACATTAGACTCAACTAATTCCTGCAATCAATAATTTATATTTTTTGAAGTTAGTTAG